>MDTG01144303.1_pt1 | contig 61527 bp, 59 predicted proteins | sample 811421 | NCBI WGS metagenome assembly MDTG01 (sample SAMN05326645, study PRJNA326480) | marine metagenome | isolation source: seawater | place: Pacific Ocean: South East | collected 2011
ACACGTGGGCTCGCTCGCTATTTTAGCCCATGTATTTGTGCCACAAAGTTGGGTGTTAGCAGTCTAAAGGAGAATCAATACATGGAATCATTATTGAAATCTATTGTTATCGGAGCGTTTGTTGGTGTAGCAGGCGCTTTGTTTCTATATGTCTTTTCGGGGTATATATCAAAACAAAATGAAGCAATAGTATTTGGTGTTTTTGCAGGAATAGCTTTTCTACTTGTTGACCTAATTGCTAAAAAGTTAAAGTCCAACAGCAGAACCGACAGCTAACGAGTGGTTTAAAAGGACAAAAAGCCGTTGGCTTTTGCTCTTTCGTCGCTAATTTTCGCTAACAATTTTTTGCCTCTTAACGAGGCGCTTTGCTTAAGCATATTCCCATATTCTATTATTTATAAAGTTATAGAAAATAGGGAAATTAGTGTGGTAGCTTTTATGCATAACCAACGAAAACCTGAGTATTGGCACGACCGCGGCTAACAAATCGCCCAAGCCCCTGCTGCCAGATAAATTTTCCGCAGAGCGCGGCGTTATTTAGACGTTATATTCCAAGGAAGCCTCAATGGACGTATTAGAAGTCACAAAGGATAATTACCAAGAGCTTATCGAAATCTGGGAGGCGTCAGTTCGTGCAACTCATGACTTTTTACCAGAGGAAAGTATTCTTGAACTAAAGCCTCTTATACTTCAGCATTATTTTGATGCTGTAGCGCTCCGCTGCACTAAGCAAGGTGAAAAAATAAGCGGCTTTATAGGTGTTGCAGATTCAAATATTGAAATGCTCTTTATTAAACCACAGCATTTTGGTGAAGGTATTGGTCGTAATTTAGTAAAACATGCAGTAGATAATTTGAATGCATCAAAAGTTGATGTCAACGAGCAAAACCCAAATGCTATAGGGTTCTATGAAAAAGTAGGTTTCAAAAAAGTGGGGAGGTCTGAGCTAGACGGTCAAGGCAAGCCTTTCCCACTAATACACATGGTACGCAAAGGAATATAACAACCCAACCAAGATACTTACTGCGTTCTTGGGGCGCATACGCGCGGGGCATCTTCGTATTATAGCCTGCGCGTTTGAGCCCCTTATTTAAAAGTTAGGCACGTCTTTGCTTGGAAATAATATAAAGGATTTATTGATGTACAAGGGCTCTTGTTTATGTGGTGCAATTAACGTTGAACTCAAGGGTTCAATTGATAGCATTATTCACTGTCACTGTTCACTGTGTCGTAAAAATAGTGGCACGGCGTACGCTACAAATGGATTTATAAAGACAGAAGATTTCAGCGTCTTAGATCCGGAAAAAAAGCTTACCCACTTCAAGTTCAAAGAAGGGAAGTTAAGGCATTTCTGCTCTGTGTGCGCCTCTCCGATTTTTAGCTCAAACACGGATAACCCAACAAAACTTAGAATTCGTCTTGGTATTCTAGACACAGACATCGAAGAAAGACCGATATCTCACAATTTTTATTCATCCAGGGCCAACTGGGATAATATCGATGCAGAGCTACCAAGATATGATAGTTTCGAACCAAGCAGAGCGAGGAAGTAATATGCACAAGCCCAACAAAGTGCAAAAACTCACTCCCTCTCGTCGTCGGACGCATACACGCGGGGCGTCTTCGCCATTATTGCACACCTGTCTGCGCCCGTTGTTAGAAACAATAGATGCCTAGGAACCTATTTGTAAATGTCTGATATTAAATTCACGAATCAAGAAAAAGAAGCAATGGTAGTTAAACTTCAATCTTATTTTGAAAAATCGTTGGCTCAAGAATTGGGGCAATTTGATGCAGAGTTTCTTTTAGATTTCGTTTCTAAAGAGTTAGGGGCGTATTATTACAATCGCGGGTTGCATGATGCGAGATTGATTTTCGAAGAACGTGTTCAAACCATTGATGATGACCTCTATGCTATCGAAAAGGAAGTTCGTTAGGCATATTGAAGAAGCTATGGATATCCATTACTTTGAAGAATTGCACGCATAATTAATACAGAACAAAAAAGGGAGCATATAGTGGTGGATATAGAAATTTTAACCCAGTCGATTCTGGAGTAGAGCAAGGAGCCACCTCTTAAATTAAAGCTAACTTTGGTTGAAGATGAACGTCAAGTTAGCAAAATTGCCTAGCAAGTCATTCAAACGGACGCAAAATGCTTGGCTTGCGCTCATTCGTGGCTAATTATAACGAGAATATTTATGCGCCCATTATTGAAAATTTAGGCATTTATAAGGAAATTCAAAATGAAAATCGTTTTATTAAGTATCGTTTTAGTCTTAGCCGGCTGTGCTGCAAAACAGCCTGTTTCTTCGTTAAAAACAGATATCGTTCACTCTGACACTATGGAAATTATCAGAAGTGCCGCAGAATCAGCACCTAGTGGTGTACAGGGAGAGTTTATTTTAGAAATCAAAGCGGCAGGTAACCAAGGCCCATTTATTTATCTCAACTCTGAATTAGACTACCGTGACCAACGTGCAGTCACCATAGCAATTCATCCTCGTGTTACGCCTTTATTCATTCAAAGATATAGTGTTCCTCCACAGGAATATTTTGTTGGGAAAACAATTGCTGTAGCCGGTGAGGCTAAAAGGATAAGAATCAACTTCATTTCTCAGGGAAAGCCTACTGGCAAATATTATTACCAAACGCACATTAGGGTTACCGATATATCACAAATCAAGGTGGTAGATGAATATACCTCACAAAACGCTCACGCGGACCACTATGTGTTAAAGGCGTTTTCGCGCCAAGAGTTTTAAACGCGGGAAAATAGGGTTCTAGATTTGCTTAGCTTAAAGTCAGATACTAAGCGCAGCTACAACCACAAGGAATTGTTGATGATTATTAGAGATGCTGCATTAGAAGATGCATCAGAAATTGCCGACATCTACAATTTTTATGTTGTAAATACACGCACAACTTTTGAAGAGCGCAAGGTTTCAGAAAAAGAGATGTCGATAAGGCTTAAAAAAGTCGTAGACTCAGATTTGCCATGGCTTGTCGCTGTAATCGATGAAGCAGTGGTTGGATACGCTTATGCCACTAAATGGAAAGAGAGAAGTGCTTATCGGTTTTCCGTAGAGTCAACTATCTACCTTGCAAATGGAACTGAAGGAAAAGGTGTAGGTTCCGTTTTGTATCAAGCACTGTTTAACAAACTTAAACTAAAAGGGATCAACAATGTAATTGGGGGCATAGCCTTACCTAATCCAGCGAGTGTTGGTCTACACGAAAAAATGGGTATGGAAAAAGTTGCTCATTTTTCCAAAGTAGGCTTTAAATTTGATGAATGGTTAGATGTTGGGTATTGGCAATTGAAACTTCATACCTAACAAAAAATGAAGTCGCCCGTTACGGGGTAACGAAGAACGCTGCGTTAAACCTAATTTTAACAACAGAGGTGATTATGAAAAGATGGATGCTTGCTTCTTTTACTTTACTCTGGTCTTTTGTCTCTCTCGCAAAGACCGATTTATCTGAGTTTGCTAAGAAATACTTTTCATTATGGACTGCAACACAGTCACCCAATGCCATTCAAAACGACTTAGCATTGCGCCCCTCTGTAGCTACGCCCTTTGGTGGGCTGTGAAATGTCAAAGAAAAAGGAATTAATGATTGTTTAAAATTAAAGTTGTTATGGTTATTTTTGCTTTATCACTGTGTTGTTTGGCACAGGCCAACCCAAACCACAGTGATTTAGAGGAAGAAGTATTGAACTCGTTTCAAAGTCTCGTAGAAGCATCAAAGAGGCTGGATACAGAAGCTTATTTTCAACATTTTGATGCAGACAAGTTTGTCGGTTTGAATAGTGACGGAACAAACTGGAACTCTATGGATGAGCTGGTTCCAGTGATAAACACTGGCTTTAGCGCAATACAAAAGCTTAACTCTCTGGAATTCCTAAACGTTAAGGTGTCGATCATTGATGATTTCACTGCGATTTTGGTCAACGAGTTTTCGCAATCTGTATTGCTAAAAAGTGGCGCTACCTATACTTTTTCAGGTGGGGGTACACAGGTCTGGTCTAAACGCAGCGGGCAATGGAAGTTAGTTAGTGTATCAGCTAGTATTACACCGTCTGCCAACAAATAAAGCCAAAGCTGTTTCTGGCAGTGACATATGAATAGGCGCCTTTTCAATACGCCTCTCTATACAAAGGACATGTATGAAAATATTTATCATTTCGACAACACTTTTACTTGCTAGTTGTTCTGTTAACGATGTAACCCATCATCTTTTGGAAAATGTCACTCAAAGTGACATCGGACGAAATGCCGCGTCGTGTAATCAAATTAAAACCAGTTGCAGCATTCATAATCGAAATAATCCAAGCGACTATCGCCACTATTCTCAGTGGAAAAGCGACGATGGTAGCGTCGGTTGTTCATGCAGCAATAAATAGTTTTCCTAAATCAAAAAGACAATGATAAGAGAGCTTTGATGTATGGGAAAGCATAACGCGGTTTTGCTGCGAGATTTCTTAGATAGTGACGTAGAACGTCTGAAGCGCATTCTCAACGATGATTCTGTGACACGCTTTTTATCCACAAAAATCCCTTCTCCGTATACCACTGACGATGCTGTATGGTGGGTAAATGAAGGGAGTAAAGGTGAGCTTATTAAAGCAATTACGGTAGATAATTGTTTGGTTGGCTGTATTGGCGTTAATAGAGGTGAATTCGAATACAACAGGTCGGGCGAAATAGGATACTGGCTTGCAAGAGAATATTGGCGACAAGGCATTGCTTCTTGTGCCATTCAGAGAATTACAAATTTCGTCTTTTCTAATACTGACATTGTCCGTGTATTCGCCTCGGTATTTTCAGATAACGAAGCCTCAATGCAGCTTTTGTTAAAGTCTGACTTCAATCAGGAAGCGGTATTGGAAAATGCCATTTATAAAAACGGGAGCTTTTATAACAATCATATATTTGCGAAGATTAAACCGTCTTTGGGTGCAACACGACCACTATAACGCTATCGAAAACATTTTCTCCTTGGGCATCGCGAACAAGCAAAGATATGCGGCGTAAGACGCTGCGGCGACACATGATAAGTGAAAAACTAAACGACAATGAACAATGGGTATGACACCTTACCCTTTCACGGAGTTTACAATGAAATTTCTAGTTTTTTTGGGCACGGTGCGAGATAGTACGCCGCCTAGGCCGGCCAGATTAGGGGCTAGAGTGTCAGATGCACTGGTAACCTGTTTACAACGCCGTTACGGCGAGCATGACGTTGAGTTGGTAGATGCTATGGATTTTTCGCCCAGCCCTGTTTTCAAACCTCACTTTGCTTACCCTGAAGGGAAAGCGCCTTCGGCACTTAATCAATTAGCTGAAAAAATAGAAGCCGCTGATGGATTTGTCATGATAAGCCCAGAATACAACCATTCCATGAGCCCAGCCTTAGCCAATTTACTCAACCATTTTGGCAGCTCTTTGTATTCCTACAAACCCAGTGCCATTGTGACCTACTCAGCAGGGCAATGGGGCGGGATGCGAGCTGCAGTTGGAATGCGAACTTTTCTTTCGGAACTTGGCTGCCTGCCTGTGTCTGCCATGATACATGTGCCGAAGGCGCAAGATATTTTCGAGGCGGATGGTTCAGTAAAAGCAGGTGAAAAGCAAGAGGCGTGGTTTGATTACTTTGGTAGAACCATCAACCAAATGATTTGGTGGGCGCAGGCTGCAAAAGAACATCGAGACCAGGTGAACCCTCACCAGCTAGTAAAAGATTTTAAGCGTAATCCCTCGCAACGTAACGCACCATAAGGAAGTTCGCAGATAATCCTTTTACCCTGTTCATCACAATGTTTATAGTAATACCTTTATGCTTATCCATTACATCGTCAATCTTTAAACGTTTTTTAACTCCAAGGGTTATAAGTATGTCCCAGCGACCAGTCGGCCGGTTAATCCTGTTGCCTATTTTAAGTATGGCAACGATACCAATGCTCGTTAGCGCCCATGTAGATCCAACAAAATTTACACCGTCTGCGTTTGTTGAAAAGCCGGCTGTTGTTGAGTGTAACTTGGAAGATGGAAGTTCAGCGCAGTGTTACAAATTCACCGTTGCCTACCAGCCCGAAGGTCTTGAGATTGGCCCCTTTTGCCCTTCTAATATTGATGAAAAAGGAGGCATATGGGATTGGGATGGCGAAAAGGCGGGTCTTTATCGTCTTGACCGCGATTTTTTTGAGATGTTGGCTGACCAGGGCTACCGTTTTTATGACAAAGATGGGCGCATTGTTATTTCGGATCCAGGCTCAGGCCAACCCCCGGAGGCCGATCATACCTGTCTAATGGCAACGCCAGATAAAGACGTTACCATTACGATGCTATTACCCATTGAGCCTAGAATGGCCGAAAAAGCCCTCTCTCTAGGCACGGTCGCAAAAGTTGGGGTGGCATTAGACGGTGTACCTATATTCGCAGATGCCCCCTCGGTACTCGATACCGGCCACTTACCTGCGCTAGATGTATGTGGGGGGCATATCGACCCTGGTGGTTGGTATCACTGGCATGCTACTTCGACAGACATAGCAACTGTAGAAAAAACAGAAGGTGTCGCGGTTAACTGCGCACTAGCGCAAGATGCTTCCGCTGCATTTGGCTTTGCATTTGATGGCTTCCCCATGTTTGGTAGCCTTGAAGCAGATGGCTCGAAACCTGAAGGCTTAGATAAATGTCACGGGCACATGGGGGAAACACGGTTAGGTAAAACCTATCATTACCACGCATCCACTGAATTTCCTAATCTACCTACCTGTCTTTCTGGTGTGGTTGCTGAAAATAACTTTTCAACCACATCATCCACCGGCATTGGGTCTCAGGGGAATACACGAAGAGGCCCTGGACAGGCTATGCCCCCTGGCTTTGAGGAAGCTGCGCAAATATTAGGGGTCTCTACAGAAGACCTGATGAATGCGTTAAAAGGTAATGGGCAACGCCCCAACATTGCTGCCGCTGCAGAGAAACTCGGCGTAACTGAGAAAGCATTGCGCTCTGCACTACCTCAACCGCCTCAACATGCTCGGTAGGTAGAAACCACGCTTACGGCTAAGTAAGGCGACTTACTTAGCCAAGCATTAGCTTATATAACATTGAAAACATTCACTATGAAAAAAGCCTACTTGTTCGCTGTAACCTTTGTTTTTTCTTGCCTGACTGCATCGGCATCACAGTCGGATTGGGATTCGCTTGTGCATTTTTCTTCTACCTACGGCGAAAGGCTAGCAGGAAAACCCGGTGAGCAGAAGGCAGCGCAATGGCTTACTGCGCAGTTTGAAGCGCAAGATGTACCCGTCAATATTCAACCCTTTACGTTTTTCCATTATGGCAAAAATCTCCCCTCTCAGAATATTGAAGTGGTTATAGAAGGCCAGTCGGATAAAACACTCATCATTGGTGCACACTACGATGCCATTGGTTACAAAAAAGGCTCTCATGGACTGACAGATAACGCCTCTGGCGCAATAACCCTGTTAGCACTCGCTAAACAACTTCAAGGAAAAACGCCATATTACAATGTACGCATAGTGCTTTTTGGTGCTGAAGAAGTTGGCCTATTTGGCGCGCGACACTATGTGTCATCATTAATAGAGTCACAAGAAATAGCGCATACAGATATTGTTGGCATGATAAACTTAGATACAGTAATTGGCGGTGATATGCTGTATGTTCACAGCGCGCACGCTTTGCCTTATAAATGTGCTGATTCGCAGGCCAATAACTTTAATTCTAACCCCGTTCTGCGGGATGCCTTACTAACCACCTCCACAACCGTAAGCAATACCCTTGAGTATTTAGTTCACCCTACGACTGAAGATTACCCCGAAGGCGTGACTGGGGGATGGTCAGATCATGCGCCATTTGCGTGTGCTGGCTTTCCTATAGCGTACATAGAAGCAACAAACTTTGCTATTGATGGTGAATCTGGACGGGATGGATATTCGCAAACAGCAAACTCAGAATTTTGGACTTGCTTCGACGACAAAACGCTGTCGGCGTGTAATCGGGAAGAAGAAAAGTTTTGGGGTAAGCTTTGGCATACCAAGTTTGACCAACAAGCCTATTTAATTCCAACACACGAGAAACACATGAAAGCGCAGTTTCATTCGAACGTTGCGTTGTTGAAAGCATTTGTTCTACTCGAACCCAACGGGTAAAAACTAAGGTGGGCGTGCAATGATAGCTAAGCCTTACAAGTGGCTAACATAACACGCCACACTTCCTTCGCCCGTTCATTTAAAAGGCTGAGTTCTTGTTGCCAAGATACTTCCATGGCACGTCGCCATGATTCGCAGTTTTCAATAGTGGCGTGATGGAGCGGCGCATTTCTTAAACTGGTATTTAGCGTTACAAGCCACTTGGCCATTTCACCTTCTAGCGAGGCAATTTGCTGTTCCCGTTGTATATATAACGGAAGGGTTTGATGAATTTCCTGCAATCTTGCGAAAATAACCTGCCTGTCACTTTCTTGTGTTAGCAAATGAAGTTCATTTTCTATGTCGTAAGCATTATGCCATGTTGTTTGTTCCTCTGTGCACGCAGAACAAAAAAGCATAGCAATGCCTAACAGCGTCACTTTTGTCATTGAATGACTCATCGGAAACAGCATAAATACTGGCTCTCTACCTATTCATTTACATTGAATAAGTATAGGCGATGATCTGCCACTCTAGGGAAGGTTACAACTAATTGATGAAGGAGGGTTCGATAACGTAATACCTAACCGAACCATTTCCAACCTACAAATAAAAGTAAGAACCCAAACAAATAGAGAAGACCTGCATAACTGAGGATTTGAACCAATTTATTTGCTTTCACATCTGGGTGCAGTGCAAAACGTTTCACAAGACCGTGATTCAGCCAAGCAAAAATAGGTGTTGTCAGGAACGCTAATGTCATCGCAAAACCTAACATGGCTAAAAGCGCAGACTTGAAGAACAACACTATGCTGAAACTACATATCGCCATAGTTATGAGAACTGGGGTAAAAACAGCTGTGGTGCTTAGTTTTGTAGGTGCAAGCAACGCTATCGCCTCCGCAATAACACGTGCGTAACCGTCATATACCGTCAATGCAGAACCAAATATACATAAAAATGCCACCAGCGCGATAAGCCAATGTGACCACGGACCAATGGTGTTGGCGTATAAACTGACCAACTGCTGTGAGAAACCAATGCCGCTTGTTGCTAATGTTTCGCCACTACCGTGCAAAACTAACGCCCCTAACGCCAAGAACATCAGTGCTAAAAGCGTCGTTACGGCATAGCCTAAATTAAAATCGAACAATGCACTTCTTGCCGACACAGGCTGAACTTTGCATTGTCGCTTTAGCCACAATGATGTGATGCTGGATATTTCAATGGGGGCGGGCATCCACCCCATAGTAATCACTAGAAACCCTAGGGTGGCCATTGTCCAAGGTGAAGGTGAAACATAGCCACTGGGTTGCACGGGGCCGTTAAATAAAGCCATAAGAAACGCGGCAAAGGTAGCTATCACGAGTACCGCCATAATTCCTTTTGCGACGCCATCCAGAGCCGCAAAGTGCCCTGCCAGTAAAATAAAAAGGATAGCGCAAAGTACGGCTGCGCCGGTCACGGCGACTGGGACATCAATGGGTATAAAATAAGCCAGTAAGCTAGCCGCGAATAACAATAATGCCGCTGCATTCACAACTGAAGCTACAATATTTAGGGCAAGCGCTAACCCTAAGTAACCCTTTCCCATTTTTCGATAACCTTGCTGTAAGGTTTCTTTGGTACTAATTGTGTAGCTTACCCCTGCGCGAAAAAAGGGGTACTTCAAAACATTAACAGCCAGAATAAGGACAATAAGTTGCCAACCAAATTTGGCCCCAGCTTGGGTAGAAGCAACCAAGTGACTCCCGCCGACGGCAGCGGTTGCCATGAGTACGCCTGGCCCTAACAATCGTAAAAAAGCTGCACACTTGGCCCATGGTGTAGGCTGTGATAATTCCGACAAGCTAACCTCTTAATGTAGATATAAAGAAATTCAAACGGCAACCTTATCAGGTAATAGTTTTTGGCGGAAGAAGATTAGTCTATGTGCTGCATTCCAACCTGCAATGAAGCAACGCTTAGAACGTGTAGCGCGCACCGGTGAATAGAAAGCGGCTGTCGCCACTGTAATCACCACGCTCAAATCCCTTGCCTTTTTTAAGATATGCGCCGCCAAGAGCAAGCCTGAGATTGGGCTTAACTTGCCAACGCCAACGGAATTCAATTTGATTCCCAATAAAGCTATCCACTGACTCGGGCGCTTCTTCATACCACATGGCTTTATAGCTCACCATAAGGTTGTGATGATCAAATGCTGTGTTCACACTTCTTGCCCCTATCGCAACCAGATTTCTTCTCGGCATAGCCTGATAAACATCCGTTGGCCCGAAGTCGAAGCGACGAACACCATACAGGCTATCGAAATTCGTTATAGTGTCATCAGACGCGTCATTGTCACCACTGATGTAATCAAGTTCTGCACGCAAAAGCGTGCCAAGTTTGAGCTGTTTTTCAATTGCACCATGCATCATAAAGCCGCGCACCTCTTTTTCAGTGAGATCCGTGGCGCTTGTGGTTTCATGGGATGTGCCTGTTTGCCCTATTACTTCAACGTTGGCTTTCCAGGTGTTGGCAATTGACCACGTATAGTCAACAGAAAGCGTGAATAAGTTGCGGTTTTTTGTAGATAAACGTGCAGAGTCATCCTCTTTGAACCAATAGCTTTGAAGCTTCACATTGTCATCTGGCGAGGTTGAATATAGGCCAAAGATTTTACGTTCACTAACGCTTTTATCAAAGGCTCGCTCATTGTTATCCAGTGCTTGGCTTGTAGAAGGATTACGGCTCACCGGCAATAAATAAAAGCCTCTGATATCCCATTTATTCCAAACCCAATCGAGCAATACGCCATCGAAGCTATTTTTGGTATTCCGATAGACTGCTTGAGCAAGTAAGCGACGGCTGCCATGATCAATGGTCATACGGCCAATAGAAACGGCTTTAAGCCCGCCATTAGGCGGTAACGTGTAGCGCATAAAAAACTGGATGGGCTCTAAAGTATTAACCTGCGAAGACGTTAATGTGGGGTCGTTGTCATCGAGGAACACCCGCGAGTCAGCGAGCTCTGCGGTAACCTGAAAGTTGTTCCATGCCACTTGCCCTTTAACAAGCAGCTGAGAGGAGATGCGTTCATTGGATTTATCGCGCTCGTCACGGGTAGTAGGGAAAATAGGGTTATGTAGAGTTTCATAACGCAACCGATATGAGCCACTGACATCATATTTTATTGAAGATGCATTAGCGACTGCTGAAACCAGAATGAATAGTAGTGGCGCTGAAATAGAGAATTTTCGAAAATAAAACCAACTAGCCTTACGCTTATACTTCATCAACATCTATCAACCTGTGGGTCCGCGCATGCTTTAAGTTAGTGCGCAGTATAGGCGGTAGGGCAAAAAATGCATTGCTTCTTTGGTATAGCGAGCGAGGCAAATGTTTTGTCATTAGGGGTGAAAAAAGGTGAGAGAAACTCACCTTTAATCATCAATCACACCGTATGTTCCACTATTCCATTAGCGCCTATCGAAATTTACTTTCTTTTGCGGATGCTGGTAATACCCCTCTTTTAACAGGCGCTTGAAGCGCGTTAACTTACCCTCTAACGTTAACGATTCTAATCCTTTATTAAATAAAGCGAGAATAAGTTGGCTGTCACTTTGCCCTTTGGGTATTAGCAAGTGCGTGGTTACTGTAGAGATAAATGGCTTTATGGCCATCACCTTATTGCGTTCAGCGTTCGAATAATCCCGTTCAAGTAAGTACCAGCCTGTGAGTTCATCGATGGGAAAAACATCAATATCACCTTGAATGAGTGCTCGCAAATTGGTGTCGTCGTCACTGTTCTTAACAATGTTGCTACCAGCCTGAATATAGGAAGCGAGTTCATCATTATAAAGGTAGCCGTCAGTGACACCCATTTTATGTTCTGATAGGTCAGAGAGTTCACGCCAATTCTCCGGCCCGGCATTTTTATTAACGTAGAACACCAAACTTTCGGCCGTTATAGGCTCGCTGTGAAAGAACTCATCTTCTCTCGTCCTTACAAAGTTGCCATAAGAGACCGCATCGTATTCTCCGCTTTTAGCAGCTTCTAGCGCGTCTTCCCAAGACATGGAAACAAACTCAACTACCACACCTGTTTCCAAAAATGCATCAGCAATAATATGATTAATGTATCCATCATGCTGCATTTCGGTAGACGTGTAAGGCGCGTATTCCGTTGTTGCAATTTTAAGCTTTAACCATGCGTGCCCAAAGCTCGGTAAAGGGACCAGTGCGCACAGTAAAGTTAGCGTTATTAAAAACCGCATAGTCATTCCTTATCCTTTATGAATTAAAAATAGATACCCAAATTGATATTCAACCTGTGCGTAGTTTCTTGCCTGCCGCCCAAGTCTAAGCCTACCCCTGGGCCACCAGAAAACCACATGTTTTTGCCTTGGATGCTGTCGACATATACAAATAATTTATCCCATCCGAAACTGCACCCGTTGATCCATTGGGATGAGCGCATACCAGAAGTATCCTCGCCTTTCGCTTCACTGTACTCAGAGTAACAGGTGAGAGATTCGATATGAGAAAATTGATAAGGGACCGAATAAACCAGGTTGGCTGAGTAGGTCTCACCATCTGCCGCAGCAAGAAACGGAAAGGTAAATGAAGATAGCGCAATGCGATCATCTGATTGCTCGTCAGGCACGGCCAGATCATAGTCGTAATCAATATATTGCAGTTCTACTTTGAAATTCCCTTGGGTATGCCTTAGGTGTGCGGCATACGCACTCATATCGCCATCATCAAGTGTGTCAAGATTGAGAATTTCCCCGTATTGATAAGACACACCTATTTCGGTGGTTCCCCCTTGAATGAAATTTCCTGTGTAGTTCGCACGAAGGTTGTATTGGCCATCTTCCTGATTTCGATACTCTCCGTCGTCAGCTACATCAAATGAATATCGGCCAAATTCGGCGGCGTCATTATATTCATCGTTCATAAAGTAGGCTGCTTGGAAATCCCACGCCCCGCGCTGATGGTTAATTTTAACCCCTGCGTCGTAGTCGTCCTCAAATCCCAAATAATAATTCACCGAAAACCAAAAGTTATTACTGGCGAAGGGTTGCAAGCCAAAAGGGGCTTGAGTGATACCGGCAGTTATCTCGGTTTGCTCGTCATAATGGTAGGTTAGGTCGGCGAAGCGAATCGTGTCGAAGTCGGTATTCTCATACCACCGATACTCTGCTTTATAACTGAATTGGTCAGAACTGCCTGACACTCCTAGCTTAATGGACTCAAATTCAAATCCATCGCGAAACTCAGGCAGCTGCCAGTCTTGATGCCCGTAATTAACCCGCACATGGCCAGACAGTGTAAAAGGGAGTTCATCGGCATAAGCATGATTCATTTCACTCACGCCTAAAAGAGTTAAGGGAAGCACGGGTAATAGTTTTTTCATTCCTCTTCCTGCATGCTTGTGGTACGCGTATCCTTGTAAGGATAAACCTTCTGTCAACGACGTACCAAATTAATTCCATCACTACCACTATACTCAGCCAGTGCGGTAAAGAGATCACATATGCCCCCTATTTCGCCACCTACAGACGCTTAAGAGCCAAGGGTTAATAACCATGAAATGCGGTTAACTTATCGAGTGCTGGGTTTGCTTCGTTGCCCTGGTTGGTTACACTGATGCCTTATTTTCTAAAGTATAAGGCCACGCATGCCCCACAACCTTTCCGCCATTAGCTATTTTGTAGATGACTATGATTCCGCAATCGATTATTTCACACACACGTTAGGGCTTACGTTGAGTGAAGATAAGTCGACGGGCAAGGACAGTCGCTTCGTATTAGTCACGCCTAGAGGCAGCAGTGCAAGCATATTGTTAATGCGCGCCTCAAACGAAGAGGAGCGTGCGCTCATTGGAAAACAAGCAGCAGATCGTGTATTTATGATTTTAGCTTCCGAAGATTTTTGGCGGGATTACGACACCTTTAAACAAAAAGGCGTTGAATTTTTAGAGTCTCCCCGAGAAGAGCCTTATGGCACTGTGGCTATTTTTAGAGATAAATACGGTAATAAATGGGATCTCATTCAACCCACTGTTTAGTTTCCTATTTGATATCCCGGCTGACATGAAAAGGTAGAAGGAGAATAAATTGCACGCAATGAAGCGCTCTATACTCATTGATATTATTGCAATTGCCGCTATCGCTGTTTTGATTTCACTTACCTTTTTCTGGATTGAAGCGAAGAAAGAGGTGTTTTATCTGTGTGATAATTTCTATCCTGGCGTATCGAAAAGCAGCGTAATAAGACAATTAAATACCGCAGAACTATCGACGTACGATACAACATTTATCGCTAACGGAAGTCGTATCGTGGCTTATAGCCCCCTTCATCTGGGTATGATGTCATGTCGCATTGATTTTAATAAGCAAGATATTGTGGTGTTTTCTATTGCGCAATAGCCTGTAGGCGAAGCTGGTCAGGCGCCGACCTATTGGCTAGGCATGCTTTATAACCTCGTATCAATGGAAGCATTAGGTTAAATTTTACATTTAAACCACATTATAATTACCAAATCTTTAAGAGTCGTAAAGGCTTAGGTACCCTTCGCCTTAGGTTTACCCTCTTTGATTCATCCTCTTCCCTGTATCCATTTACTATGTAAACGTATAATTACACTGTGTCTTCTTAATCCGATTTTCTTCCTATGCATAACACAACTCACAGTGTCATTGAGGATATCTTTGCTCTTGTTAGCGCAGGCTTATTTGTCGCGTTTGGGGTATTTTTATTTCAATCTCAAGATCTCATGGTAGGCGGGGCTGCAGGCTTAGCATTACTAGGCACCTACGCAGTGGACATGGATTTTGGCTTGTTATTCTTTTTAATCAATTTGCCCTTTTATACGTTGGCGTGGACGCAAATTAGTAAGCGGTTTACGTTCAATACCTTCATTTCCGTTACCACAGTATCTATTTTGACAGAGCAAATTCCAGCTTTTGTGGATATAAGCCATATTAACCCGTTTTTTGCTGCGATTTTCGGCGGCATACTCATTGGTGTGGGCATGCTAATCATGTTCAGGCATAGCTCCAGCTTAGGCGGCGTTGGTATTTTAGCTTTTTACCTCCAAAGTAAATTCAATATTCGCGCAGGATCATTTCAATTGGCCGTAGATAGCACAATTTTGCTCACCGCCCTTTTCTTTATTGAATGGCATCTGGTACTCATTTCTATTTTAGCGGCGATCTGTTTAAACATGGTAATCTCGCTAAATCATAGACCCGAGCGCTATTTCCCCACTGCGGATGCGAAGACTAAAAATAAAAAGAGAAACGCTAAGGGCACACAACAAGAAGCGAATGTGGCGTCTGAGTTACACCCTCAAAATAGCTAACAAAAAACCCGGCACCTCATTTTACTGATGTACCGGGTTCGCTTTGTATCTCTTACTGCTAAATCACTCGCTTACCAGCGTAGTGTTCTTGCCTCTACCTTACTGCTTCTTCTGCACAGGCCTTGACGGTCTACTTACAACTCCACGGTTCACCCTTGGGCGAGAATACGAAGTGCGCATAAAAACCTCTCTGACAAGTTAATACTTAGTGCAGTAGGTCATGAAAAGTTCACGCCAGTCTCATCACTAAGTTCAACTAGTATATGCCTAACACGGGGGGTAAAGTCTCATTCTTTTGATGAATACTTTTTAACTTTTCATACAAATATTGTTAACCCCTTGATAAGATTAACGATACTTAACGATTCTCGGCACTCGCGCAGACACCCGTGTCATCAATTCATAATCAATGGTTCCTGCGGCCTTCGCCACTTCTCCAATGGCAACGTTTTCCCCCCACAGTTCTACCGAATCGCCAATAGCAACGTCAGGAATATGGGTAACATCGATTGTGATCATATCCATTGAGACCCGTCCCGCAAGAAAGGCTCGTGCATTGTTAACAAACACAGGCGTGCCATTAGGGCAATGCCTAGGGTAACCATCGGCGTAACCGATGCCCACTGTCGCAATAACGCTGTCTTGTGTTGCCGTCCATGTCTGACCGTAGCCCACCGACTCTCCTTGAGGTACGTTTCGTAATGCAATAACGCTACTGCGTAACGTCATAGCGGGAAGAAGAGAAAGTGCAGATTCATCTTTAAAACCACCATACACAGCAATGCCAAGCCGGTTCCAATTGTTTCTACTTGCTGGCCACTGAATAGTAGCGGGAGAATTGGCCACACTTACCGCCAGCCCGGTTTGCGTCGCCATGCGGTAAAAGGTGTCTAGTTGGGTTTGAGTAAACGTATTGCTGGCGTCATCAGCGCAAGCTAAGTGGGTCACCAATACAGTATCTTGTTTCAATACACGAGGATAGTTCGACAAAATACCTGGCACCTGATTCACAGCAAAACCTAGCCTATGCATACCACTGTCAACTTTCAACCAAACCTGGGGCAATCTATCCTCAGCACATGTTTCTAGCCATCGTAATTGCTCTTCATTGTGGGTGACCAAAATGCAGTTATGCGCAAACGCCATTTCACATTCTTTGGGTTGATGCGCGCCTTCCAGAATGACAATCGGTACGGTGACACCGGCTTCACGCAACACTATAGCTTCTTCAATTATTGCCACGGCAAAGTGAGGTGAAACATGTTGTAGAATGCGCGCAACATTAACGGCCCCATGACCATAAGCATCAGCTTTAATCACCGCCATAGATGTGCTTTGAGGGGCCATAGCCGATAGCAATTTAAAATTGTGAATAATGGCATCGGCGTGGATGATAGCTTGTGTTTGTCGACTCACGTGTGCAAAGTATTCCTTCAGTACAGCGCAGACGCGCAGTGTACCATGACTAGGGCAAGATCAAATTCGCTGGCGTAATTATTTTCACCAATGGCCTTGGTGGTGGTTATTTTTATTAATAAAGCGGCTTACAATAACAATGCGCTATTTTTCAAACCTATTTAGGATCTGCTATGTCATCCACGCCGTCTTCTCAAACGACCTCAACGTCTATTTTAGCTGAGGAGTTATCACGTATCGTGTCTGAAGGGAGAAATCCAGAGACCACACATATGGACACGCTCTCTACTGAAGAAATGCTCGCCTGTATTAATCGTGAAGATGCCAAAGTAGCAGAGGTGGTTAAACACGCAATCCCCGCCATTGCAAAAGCAGTAGACGCTGCCACTTCAAGCCTCAAAAAGGGTGGCCGTTTAATTTATTTAGGGGCTGGAACCAGTGGCCGATTGGGGATTTTAGATGCCGTAGAATGCAGACCTACCTTTAGCGTGCCAGACTCTATGGTTATTGGCGTTATTGCTGGAGGCGAACCTGCTATTCAACATGCAGTAGAAGGCGCAGAAGATAATCAACTTGCCGGGGAAGAAGACCTGGCCTCACTGACCTTGAGCAAAGACGACACCGTCATCGGGCTATCTGCAAGTGGCCGAACGCCTTATGTGTGCGGCGGACTGCGATACGCACGCCAACTTGGTTGCAGCACTGCTGCGATTGCATGTAGCCCTAATGCCGTCATGTTTAGCCATGCTGATATTGCCATTTGCCCCTTGGTAGGGCCTGAAGCGCTAACCGGTTCAACTCGTATGAAGTCGGGTACTGCGCAGAAAATGATTCTGAATATGATTAGCACCGCCACCATGGTAAAGCTTGGGAAAACCTATGAGAATTTGATGGTGGACGTCAACGCCACCAACGCCAAGTTAAAAGCAAGGGCGAAACGCATTGTGATGCAAGCAACTCAATGCACAGAAGAGGTCGCAGCTGAAACTCTCAGCGCGGCAGACAATCACGCCAAATTAGCTATTTTAATGATATTGACGAATACAGATGTTGATACCGCCCGAAAACACCTCGCCGAAAGCCAGGGTTATTTGCGCGGCGCAATGGGTCACCGGGAAATACCGTGAGGACACCCATTAAAACACTGCGGCTACCTGCAATAGCGTTAACTTTAGTCTTGCTTTTACAGCTTGTGTTTACTGGTGTGGCTAGCGGAAATGAACGGGGCACATTACAAGACGTTGGTGCGGCACAATTCCCACGTTACCTTTCGCAATTGAAAGGTAAAAAGGTCGCCATGGTTGTGAATCAAAGTGCGGTTGTGCCCGATTCAGAAAACGCAGAAGAATACGTGCATTTGGTGGACACTCTACTCAATAAGCAAGTCAATATTATTAGCATTATGTCCCCTGAGCATGGTTTTAGAGGTGACAAAGGCGCAGGTGTAACAATTAGTGATGAGCGCGACCCCATCACTCATATTCCTATTTACTCACTGTATGGGCACAACAAGAAGCCCACGTCTGCCATGCTGAAAAACGTCGACCTGGTCGTTTTTGATTTACAAGATGTTGGAGTACGTTTTTACACTTACTTAAGCACCCTGCACTACGTGATGGAAGCCGCCGCTGAGCATGATATACCGGTAATGGTTTTAGACCGGCCCAACCCTAATGGGCAATATGTTGATGGCCCAGTACTTGACCTAAACTACCGCTCTTTTGTAGGTATGCACCCTATCCCTGTATTACATGGTATGACCCTAGGCGAATTGGCCCTCATGATTAAGGGTGAAGGGTGGATTGAAAACGCTGATCAATTACAGTTAACCATTATTCCCGTACGTCATTACCATAAACAAAAAGCTTATCGCCTCCCAGTGCCGCCTAGCCCAAATTTGCCTAATGATACCGCCGTGTCTTTATACCCCACCCTTTGCTTATTTGAAGGTACTGACGTCAGTATTGGCAGAGGCACGCCGCTTCCCTTCCAAATTATTGGCCACCCAGACGTTGCGTTAGGAAAAGACACAATTAAAGTCAGTAGTTCAACAGCGGCATTAAACCCGAAACATAATAATGCCACACTACGGATTCAAAAATTGAGCGCTGAAGATGCTTTAGGTTTATCGCCTACATGGTGGGTTCGCTCCTACAATGCGTTTCAACAAACACATACACCGTTTTTTACGCGACCTCAGTTTTTCGACAAACTGGCAGGTACATCGTTATTGCGGCAACAAATAAAAGATGGGTTTACAGGGGAACAGATTAAGGCAAGTTGGCAAGCCGATTTAGCGGCGTTTAAAAAGCAAAGAGCCCCTTACTTACTCTATTGAGCGAAGCGCGAATTAGCTTGGCGGGGCTGAGGTCATGACACCTTCTAATTGCCTTTCTAGTGCCATTTTCTTTTCCTTAAGGCGCTTTTTATTTTCCCCTTCTGCCATCGCTAATTGTGCGTCGCACTCAGCTATCTGCTCTTGTAATTGCGCTTTGCTTTTTTCTTGCTCCGCAGCCTGCTCCGCTTTGTCATAAACGATGGCTTCTGGAGAACTTTCTTGATCATCTACTGCGCCCTTATCGGGGGTAGACATCTGCGGGATCATCGTACTCCCCACCGGTTGCACCCGTTGATTCATAAACGAGGGGGAAACAATTTCAATGCCTGCATGATGCAAACTGTCTAGCACCACTTTGTGAAGACGGGAGCGCGCACTTAGCATACTTTTCACGTCTGTTAATAGCCCCGCTACCCGATAGCTTACCGAAAAATCGCCTAGCGAAGTTACCTGAACGAAAGCTTCATTCAGACCGGCATTGGCTGCTGCAGTAAGTAAGTGCTTCTCTACAAAGCTGTGGTGTAATTCGTAACCCAAACTAAGGTCTACCGATATTACGGCGCCAGAACCCCGCGTAACTGTAATCGGTGTATTCACCATGAAGGTATTGGAAAGCGCCACTAGCTCTCTTGTGTCGGTTTGTATTTCGGTGTCAAGTAACCCCATTTCTGCCACTCGACCACTAAACTGCTCTACGCGAATGAAATCCCCCACTTTGAAGGGTTTGTTTACACGCAGAACTAAGCCCGCCATGAGGTTCCCAACCATAGTGGTGGATGAAAAAGCGATAACTCCAGACGCAAGTACACCTATGAGCGCTATCACCTGATTTCGCGTACTCTCACTGACTGGCAGAGACATTGCAATCACCACCAGCCCTATCAAAGTAAGTACTAACATACTTAACTGACGGGGTAACTTCTGCTGTTGTGTTAAATGAACCGGTTTCGCTAGCAAAAAAAAGTGTAACCCGGCCAGTATCACAATAACGAGGGTGAGGGAGGCCAATAGGGGTAAAAAAGGGGTAATTCCGTGAAACATTGTATCCATAAATAACGTCGCCACTCTCATTGATATTCTAGTTTTAACCCTACCCTCTCTAGGGTAACGGTATTAATGCTGATTAAAACGCCAGCTTAAAGGGGCGTATGAATGCGCCTGAGATTTCCCCAATAACACCTCAACTAATGCATCGGTAATGGCACTGCTCACCGGGGGTTCCTCTTCTTGATTTAACGTCACAGAATAGCTAAAGGTGGCAATACCGATATCACTATACGGCATGAATGTATTTGCGACATAGGGCATACGCATAGGCACAAACACAATTTGTTTGTTTTGCTGTTTCGACGACTGCATTAACTGAATCAGAAAGTCGTGTCGGGTACCTTCATCCATTCGGTTTTGTATATTTTCTGGTGACTCTAACCCCGCAAGCTCGTATACAGCGTGTTGGGGACTAATGTCACCTACAATGATGGTTTCTGCGTGTGGAAGCAAGCGTGTGAGGACTTGCTTACTGGGTTTAGTCGTTAATGGAATGCAAGCCAGCGATATGTCGGGTGCTAGCACAGACACACTGTGGCTAAATGCTCGGCAACGTGCAGTGTCAGGCATCATGGCTAACCATGTGGTTGTACGCAACGGAAGCGCTTCCGCCCCATAAAGAAGTGTAATAGCCGCATCAGCAAGCGCTTTCTCGACAGCTTTATTCTTTGTATTCCAAGGGTTTTCTGCCACTTCCTCACGCCACCAAGAAAGCCCTTTCTCATGAAAATTTCTTAAGGAAAACGAAGATTTAGCATTGGATACCCTTTGCAACGACATAAGATGTTCCTGGCGCTTTATGGTTCCCTTCTTTAGTTGGGTTTGCAATTTGTCGAAAAAGTCACTGAACGCCTGTATATCTGACGGTGTGCGAATAGTATAGGGCATGAGCGCAATATCGGCACCAGCCTGAAATGCGCGAACCACCGCATCCTCCTTCGTAAAGAAAGAGGCAATTCCCGCCATATCTAGGGCATCTGTGATCACAAGCCCCTTGTAGCCCATCTGGTTGCGCAAAATATCATGTAAAATTTTTCTTGAGAGGGTTGCTGGCACTATTTGAGATTGGCCATGCTTGTTAGGCAAAGTGGTTGCATCTAACGCTGGATATTGGATGTGGGCACTCATGACAAACGCGGGCGGCGTGGCACTGCTTATAATGTGTTGGAAAGGGAGAAGATCGCCCTCGCGCGCTTTCGTTTCACTGTGGTTGACTCGCGGTAATCCAGAGTGGCTGTCAACGTGGGTATCGCCGTGCCCGGGAAAGTGTTTAACCGCACTCATTACCCCCTCGGCTTGTAATGCAGCAACAAACGACTCGCCTAATTCCGCTACCCGCTCTGGCTTTTCACCGAAACTTCTTACGTTAATAACAGGGTTTTTAGGCTCGCTGTTTATATCAATTGAAGACGCAAAATTTGTGTTAATTCCAAGAGGTCGAAGTACTCCGCCAATTCCCTGCGCGACATTCTTTGCAAATGCAGTACCGTGCTCATGATAACTGGCGCCAATGGCTAAGTTGCCTGCAAACGGTGTAAGCATATGGCTTGGTAATCTCGCCACCCGCCCTCCTTCTTGGTCTACCGCGATAAACAAGGGCGGCTTGTGCGCCTCAGCCATTGCAGCCTGCATAGTATAATTGAGGGTTAACAGTTGCTGTGCACTGACAATATTTTCCGAAAACAAAATGACGCCACCAATATTGTAATCAACCAATAACCGTTTTAGTGATTCGGGTAAATGGGTAACCGGTGTGCGACAGGCCGACGCTGGCGTGCCATCGTCACAAAAGTATCGTAAATCGAGAATGAGGCGCTGACCCAACGAACGGTCCGTTGTTTCAACAACATGGGATTTCGTTTGCGCTGCATGGCTCATTGAATCCATTAAACCTATCGTGGCAACGCATACAACACATAAAAGAAAAGAGGCAAGGTGATTCAACAAAGTGTCCTAATAAAAAAGCATAAGTCGCGTTGGAAAGTTAGGTTAGTATGATAAAACTCCGTGAGTATTCAATAAATAACACTAACAAAAAATACTAAGGCGCTGGTAATTACCGCGTCGATTACGGTACGCTTACACATTAAGTTGTCGCTGAGCCTATGTAAACGCTTATGTAAACTAAGTACAGCCGCAAAAAACGTCAATAGGCCGAAACCTTACCTTCTGTCGTGTTCTGGCCAATGTTCATTAATTAAAACCTATTGGAAAGATGTATGGATTGGGTGTCAATCATCCCGCCACTCGTGGCCATTTTTGTCGTTTTCTGGAAAAAAGAAGTTATTTTAGCATTATTGCTTGCGGTGCTTTGTGCCGAAGCTCTCATTCTATTGACTTCAACGCCTGAGATTAGTTTTTTAGCACCGATTAACGCCATTGAACGGGTAGTGAGCACTGCATCTAGCCCTGGCAATACCAGGGTTATTTTATTTTCCGTATTGGTTGGCGCCTTATTGGCCTTTATTCGCGACTCTGGTGGCGTCACGGCAACAGTCAATTATTTGGTTAACAAAGGCGTCGCTAAGAGTAAAAAGCAAGTGGGCGCACTTACCATGTTTACCGGCATAGCGGTGTTCATTGAGTCCAATTTATCTGTTTTAACCGCAGGTATTTTTGCCCGAGGCTTGTTTGACCGCTTCAATATGAGCCGCGCTAGACTGGCCTATATTATTGATTCCACTAGCGCACCGGTTTGTATCCTAATATTACTCAACGGATGGGGAGCGTTTATACTGAGTTTACTCGATACCTATGAACTTCCCGAGTCATCAGCGTCTATTTTGTGGGGCAGTGTTATCTTTAACTTCTACGCCATTTTCACCCTTGTTATTGTGGCGTTTACCATTGCTTCCGACAAGGTGCATGGGCCAATGGCGCAAGAAGAAAAAGCCCTGACCACTTCAGACGCTATTCAACACACAGCACCAGCCACAAAAGCACGATTTATGCTTGTTCCTTTACTGGTCATGGTACTCAGTATGATTGGCTTTATGCTATGGACGGGCAATGGCACGTTATCCCAAGGCAGTGGCAGTAAGTCAGTATTGTTTGCAACGGGCCTAGCGACTGCAGTGGCTTATGGCCTTTTGCTTATTCACAAGCGTTTTACCCACCAGCAAGCGGTAGAAATTGGTTTTAAAGGTATGGGTGAACGGCTGCCGCTAGTCACAATTGTGCTTTTGTCGCTAACGTTAGGTAATAGCTTAAAAGATCTCGGTACCGGCGTGTTTGTGGCTGGCGTCGTCGGCGAATATCTCCCGGTTGTGTTTATTGTACCCATGCTTTTTGTCGCGGGTGCCGTCATGTCATTTACGACAGGAACCTCATGGGGCACGTTCGCCATTTTGATTCCTATTGGCGTTCCTCTTATTCAAACATTAGGGCTTCCCCCCTCGTTAGTCGTGGCGGCTATATTGGGGGGTGGAATATTTGGCGACCACTGTTCGCCAATTTCAGATACCACTGCCGTTTCATCGTTAGCCGCAGGATGTGACGTTCTCACCCATGTAAAAACACAGTTCCCTTATGCCTTGTTAGTGGGGGGATTAACCTTAGTGGCCTATTTTATCGCCAGCCTAGTTATGATTGGTTAAGGTAAACCTATTTAAAGGAGCAGTCTTAATGGCACGTATCTTTGCATTAATATTAACGGTAATCGTGGTCACCGCCTGTAGTCATAACCAAGCGACTACACAGGTGTATCAGCAGGCCGTTGCGATGCCTGACTCTTTCAGTGCAGACGCGGCAATGGCGGTATTAGAGGAAGGCGGAAACGCGGTAGATGCAGCAATTGCAGCGCAGTTCGTCTTGGCCGTGACGCTACCAGAAGCGGGCAATATCGGCGGCGGCGGGGTCATGACCATCGCATTTGAAGGCGAAAACGACTTCCTTGACTACCGCGAAATGGCACCGGCTAACGCGCATAGAGACATGTATCTAGACAATGAGGGTAACGTAAAGCCTTACGAGTCATTATTCGGTGCTAAAGCCTCAGGCATACCTGGAACGGTTGCGGGAATGTGGGCAGCACACAAAAAGTACGGCAGCTTACCCTGGGAACGGTTGCTTGCACCTGCGGTTTCCCTTGCTGAAGAGGGCTTTATCGTACCTAAAAAGCTATCAGATAACATCGCATGGTATATAGAGAAAACCGAAGAACAGGGACTAAAAGGGAATTTTGCGCATTATTTTTCACAAGCCAAAGCGAATACACGCTTTACCCAACCTGAGCTAGCCACCACCCTAAAACATATTCAAGCACAGGGAAAAGACGGTTTTTACCGAGGTGAGGTGGCCGAGAAAATCGTTTCTTTTATGCAAAATAATGGGGGGCTTATCACCCATGACGACTTACAAGCCTATCACGCAGTGTGGCGCGCTCCCCTCACCTATCAATGGCAAGATTACACCTTAGTGACTGCGCCCCCGCCCAGTTCTGGTGGTGTTGCAGTGGCGCAATGGATTGGCATGCTCGACGCCTACACCACGATGGCAACGCCTTCAACAAGCCTGAAGCATAATAGCCTAGACTACATTCATGTTATGTCTGAAATTGGTAAGCGGGTTTTTGCGGATAGAGTACAATATATGGGTGATCCTGATTTTGTGAACGTCCCCGTCAACGCACTTATAGCACCTGACTATATTGACGCCCGCGCAAAAGCAATCAATCTCCACGAAATTTCAGTGACAGAAGATATTAAGCCGGGTCTAAAGGAAAGTGAAGATACCACCCATTTCTCTATTTTAGACCGCTGGGGCAACGCGGTCGCCAACACCACCACCATTAACCTTACCTTTGGCAGTGGGGTTGTGGTGTCTGGAGCAGGCTTCTTACTTAATGATGAAATGGACGACTTTAGCGCAAAACCCGGCGTACCCAACTTTTTTGGCGCAGTAGGTGGTGAAGCAAATGCCATTGCTCCCTATAAGCGTATGCTTTCTTCTATGACACCCACTTTGGTGAAAGAAGGCAACGACGTGGTATTAGTCACCGGCTCGCCAGGTGGAACCACAATTATCTCTTCGGTGACACAATCTTTGTTAAACGCGCTTTTGTTTGATATGACAGCAGAAGACGCCGTGAATGCTCCGCGCTTTCATCACCAACTACTGCCCAAGGATACGATAAGAATGCACGACGGCTTTTTAAACAGTGACGTTCAGCAGCTTAAGCAACGAGGTTACGTAATAGACCAACGGCGTTTTGGTGATCTACATCTTATTAAGCGAACACACCAAGGCCTAGAAGCAGCATCAGAGGCCAGTGGCCGTGGCAAAAGCATGGTTCGTTAGCCGGTTAGCTTCCCTCTCCCCGCTGACTGTAACGGCGGGGAAATCACCATTAAAGAAAGCGTTTTAGCAAGGCTAATTTTAGTTTTGAGAAAGGCGCATATCGAAAAGGTACATCAAGGGCGAAGCCACGTTTCATAACGGTCTTGATATGGCTAAATGTATCGAAGCCTGCCTGCCCGTGATACTGCCCCATGCCGCTATTCCCCACGCCGCCAAAGGGAAGTTCGGGGTTTGTCATGAATAACATGGTGTCATTGGTACATACACTCCCCGAGCTCGTATTAGCAATTATATGGTCTAGCACGTTATCGTCGTCACTAAATGCATAGAGCGCTAGCGGTTTAGGTCGTGCATTGATAAAACGAATAGCATGGTCAACAGACGCCACCGTGATAATTGGCAGAATAGGCCCAAAAATTTCGTCGCTCATAAGGGCGGAGTTTTCAGCAGGCTCTAACACTAATGTGGGTGCCATGGCGGGACGTTCAGGGTCTACTTGCCCCCCATAAATGACATTAACGTCTTCTAAATAACGTTGAAGGCGAGAGAAATGACGGTGATTAATAATGTTCCCGTAGTCTCTCGAATTCAACGGGTCCTTAGAATATTGGGATTTAAGTTCCTTTTTAATGGCATCTATTAATTTGTGCTCAAATCCACTTTCAACCAAGACATAATCGGGTGCAATACAGGTTTGCCCTGCATTCATCCATTTCCCCCATACCAGCCTACGTGCGGTGGTTTTGAGGTTGGTATTTTTATCAACATAGCAAGGGCTCTTGCCGCCAAGCTCTAGGGTTACAGGTGTCAAGTGACGAGCGGCTGCTGTCATCACAATCTTGCCCACGGCCTCGCCGCCAGTATAGAAAATATGATCCCATTGGCAGGCTAACAGGGCCGTACTTTCATCTTTCCCCCCCTCTACGACCTCGACACAGGTGGTATCCATATATTGCGGTATGAGGCGCGCAATTAGCGCTGAAGTATCTTCTGCTAGCTCTGAGGGCTTCAGAACCGCACAATTACCGGCAGCTAATGCGGCCACATAAGGCGCTAAGAGTAATTGTAGCGGATAGTTCCATGCCCCCATGATGAGTACTGTTCCGAGAGGCTCTGGTTGTTGAAAGCTTTTACCTGGCCAAGCCACCAAAGGGGTAGACACTTTACGTACCTGCATCCATTTAGCAAGGTGCTTGAGAGTATGGTCTATATCGGAAAGGAGGAAGCCTTGCTCAGATACCACGGCTTCTGTTTCACATTTGCCTAAATCAGACTTTAGCGCGGCAAGCAGATCGTGTTGGTTTTCTTCCAACAACCGTTTAAGGGCTAAGAGTTGATTACGCCGCCATTCAATAGCGCGCGTTTTACCCGTTTCAAAACTGGCCTTTAACTTTTCTACTTTATCAAGGTAGCACACGCCTGCATGCACAGCTTGTAAGGATGGTCTCATTGGCATAATTTGCTCCATCAATCGTCAATAGGTAAAACGAGTAAAACCTTATACGCATCTTATCTTAATATGGGTAATAAAGAACATCACAATAAAAATGTTAATAATGATTTAACAACAGCATTGATATTAGAGCGAGGATAAAAAGGGAAGAAACAAAAAAGCCCAGCGTTTAACGGCTGGGCTTTTAATTGCGTAATGATTGATTAAGCGTCGTAAGGATGTCGCAAAACGATAGTTTCGTTTCGATCAGGCCCTGTCGATACAATATCAACTGGTACACCGGTTAGGTGCTCTAAACGCTGAATATAATTCTTTGCTGCTTTTGGTAGCGCATCATAGGAAGTCACACCATAAGTGGTTTCACTCCAACCCGGCATTTCTTCATACACAGGAGTCACTTTGTCGTAACCGTCTGCGGCCATGGGAGGTACGTCTTTCACGTTGCCATCAGCATCTTTGTAGCCCACACAAATTTGCAATGTGTCTAGGCCATCAAGTACATCGAGTTTCGTTAGGCAGAAACCGGTAATAGAGTTGATTTGCACTGCACGCTTCATTGCAACCGCGTCAAACCAACCAGTTCGGCGTTTACGGCCGGTAGTCGCACCAAATTCATGCCCTTTCACACCAAGGTGTTGACCTACATCACAATCTAATTCCGTAGGGAATGGGCCTGAACCTACTCGCGTAGTGTAGGCTTTAACAATACCCAGAACATAATCAAGCTTAAGAGGGCCAAAACCCGCGCCTGTAGCAACACCACCTACCGTTGTATTCGATGAGGTTACATATGGATAGGTACCGTGGTCGATATCAAGTAACGTGCCCTGTGCGCCTTCAAACATAATAGGAAGGCCCGCTTTATGGGCTTTATCTAGTTCGTCTGTTACATCCACGACCATTGCTTTGAGGATATCTGCTACGGCCATAGCGCCTTTAAGGGTTTCATCGAAGTCTACAGCGTCTTCACCGTAGTATTGAGTAAGCGTAAAGTTATGCACATCGAGCACTTCTTTCAGCTTGGCCGCAAAATCTTCTGCGTTGAACAAATCACCAACACGTAAACCACGGCGGGCTACTTTGTCTTCGTACGCTGGCCCAATTCCGCGCCCCGTTGTACCAATCGCCTTAGCGCCACGGGCTTTTTCCCGAGCAACATCAAGGGCAATGTGATAAGGAAGAATTAACGGGCAGGCTTCACTAATTTTTAGGCGCTCACGCACTGGAACCCCACGCTCTTCAAGCATAGTGATTTCTTTCATTAGTGCGTCTGGGCTTAATACCACGCCATTACCAATAATACAGGTAACGTTACTGCGTAAAATGCCAGAAGGGATTAAGTGAAGGACAGTTTTTTCACCGTCAATGACTAGAGTGTGACCTGCATTATGCCCGCCTTGATAGCGAACTACGTATTTTGCACGATCAGTGAGTAGGTCTACGACCTTGCCTTTACCCTCGTCACCCCATTGGGTGCCGAGTACCACAACGTTCTTTGCCATGAATCATATGTGTAAAAAAATTAGGCGAGGATTCTACAAAATTATGCGCAAAGGATCATCTGTTTTTCGCACAAAAATACAGCAATTGTTTGTTTACTCAAATGATTTATTTTTCATCGCTGTAAAAATAAACAATAGGGGCACTTTTTAAGGAGGCTTTTAGGACGAGTAAATTAAATCTAGTTGGAACAAAAAAGGCGCTTTCGCGCCTTTCCTAGTGTGTGATTAGTACAGTAATCCATAGACTTTACGTCTAAACTCAGATTTTAATGGGTCGCCATCGGCTAATGCACCAATCATGTCTAGCATAACCTTACGGGCATCACCAAAACTGAGCTCTTGTTTCAATACGCCAAATAATAAAGGCAACGCTTCATCGGCTTTGTTAGCCTGATGCAATTGAATGGCTAAATCCACTTTGAGCTGCAAATCGTCTGGGTTTTCTTTAACCGCCGCCTGCAAGTTTCTAATTTCCGGTGTATCTGCGGCTTGTTCCGCTAATTCTACTTTGCCCACTAAGGGTTGATAACGTGCATCTTGGTCCACCAGCTTAATTTCTTCTAGCGCTGTTTTCGCCTGCGATACTGAGCCCGTCTCAATGTAGCAATCAATAAGCATATATTTCGCGTCGATATTATCGGCGTTAATTTCCAGTGCTTGTTTTGCCTCAGGTAATGCTGAGGCATAATCGCCAGCTTGAATAGCCTTTCCTGCTGCCGCGAGGGGCTCTGTTTCTGGGCTAGGTAAATACTTTGCTAGCATTTCACGAATTTGTGCTTCAGGCTGAACCCCGGCGAACCCATCTACCGGTTGCCCATTTTGAACCACCATCACTGTGGGCAGGCTACGAATGCCAAATTGTCCAGCAACCTCCTGTTGTGCCTCACAATCTACTTTTGCAAGAATCATGTGCTGTGCATATTCACCTGCCAATTTTTCTAAAATTGGCATGAGATCTTTACAGGGTTCACACCAATCTGCCCAAAAATCTATAAGAACCAGCTTTTCTTGCGAGGCTTCAACGATAATTTGCTGAAAATTTTCTATCGTGATGTCGACGATGGTTGCAGCGGGATTTGCAACAAGGTTATCCATAAACAGACCTTTTAACCGATTAAATTTTTAAAAAGAATATGGGGCGAATATACACAAAAAACAACCTTTATGCAGAAAAGGGACTTTGCCTAGCTAAAGTTGTAAAATTAGTGTTAAATTCAAACTTCAACTACTGGAGATCACCATGTCTGCAACCTCACAAACACGCAAACAGTTTGAAACCTTCGCCGAGTTTTACCCCTACTATTTAAACGAACATGCTAATCCTATATGTCGGCGTCTGCATTTTGTCGGCTCTTGACTCGTCATCGCAGTGATTGTTACTAGCATAGCAGAAGGAAACCTCGCCCTTCTGTGGTTGATTCCCGTGGTAGGTTACGGCTTCGCGTGGGTTGGGCACTTCTTCTATGAGAAAAACAGACCGGCTACCTTCCGCCACCCGCTTTACAGCTTATTGGGTGACTGGGTTATGTTTAAAGACATTCTTTTTGGTAAGGTAAGTTTATCTCGTCATGATTAATGCGTAGCGACGAATGAGATAAAAAGCTGTCCTGGTGAAGGTAACAGTCAACATCATTTAAATAAAAAGGAAAGCGACATGGCAAACTCACGCTTTGCATGGGTAATAGGGGCTATGGTATTTTTATTAAGCCTACCGACACAATCCAATGCACAACTTCCCACCACACTTTCGCTCGAAGACACCTTTAATCTAGAATTCCCAGCATCGCCTTTTTTCATTGATGATCATACGCTGGTTTACGCTAGGCAAAGCATGGACATTATGCGAGATAGTCGGCGCTCTGCATTATGGCAAGTTAATATAAAAGACGGCACTCACCGCCCATTTCTTGCAAATAAAAGCTCGGTATCTCAAGCGACGCTGGCACCCACAAAAGATAAAATTGCTTTTACTCAAAGCGTCAATGGGCGCACCCAGTTATTCTTGTATTATTTAGATACGCAACAAAGCATCCCGTTAACGAATGTTTCTGAAACTCCACGCAACCTGACTTGGTCTCATGATGGTAAGCAGCTAGCCTTCACCTTATTTACCCCTCACACATCGAAACCCCTGTTCAGTGATATGCCCAAAAAGCCGAAGGGCGCATCATGGGCAGAACAAGCCACGTATATTGAGAATGTGCAATATCGTTCAGACGGCCAAGGGTATGCAAAAGCAGGCTTTGAGCAAATTTATATTTTACCGGTTGAGGGTGGCACACCAAGACAACTCACCCAAGGTGCTTTTTCAAATGGGGGGACGCTAGCCTTTAGCCATGACAACCAAGCCCTCTATTTTGCGGCCGACAGAGCTGAAGATTTCGCCCTGCACCCAATGCGCAGTGCTATCTACAAAGTCTCAATTAATAGTGGCGACGTGGAACAGTTTACTGACCTAGAAGGCCCTGAGTATGGCCCAGCTATTAGCCCTGACGGGAAATGGTTAGCATTTAGCCATGTTATTGACAACAAGATGGCGTATCAAATCGATGACCTCATGGTAATGAACCTTAAGACGAAAGAAATGGTTCGCTTAACGGAATCCTTAGACAGAACCTTGGGTAAGTTTGTGTGGCGACACGATAGCAAAGGGATTATTTTTTCTTATTTAGATCAGGGTGAAAATACCCTTGCTGCTGTGAACTTAAAAGGGGATATAAAGCCCATTGACGTGAGCCTAGGCGGCCAATCGTTTGGACGTCCCTATACATCAGGGGATTTTGCATTAAGCCGTAACGGGTCAATTGTATATCCCCAAGCGTCTCGCCCTCGCCCCGCCGATTTAATGCTGTATCGCAAAGGCAAGCAAGACAGTCAACTGACCACATTAAACGACGATGCCCTTAACCATTTAACCATGGCCAAGGTGGAAGACCTCTCGGTGGTATCCTCTTATGACGAGCGCGAAATTGATGCCTGGGTGGCGTACCCACCTAACTTCGATAGCAGTAAAAAATACCCATTAATACTGGAGATCCACGGTGGCCCCCATGCCGCGTACGGACCGCATTTCTCACTTGAGATACAGCTTATGGCTGCGAAAGGCTACGTGGTGGTATGGTCTAACCCTAGGGGTAGTTCATCCTATGGCAGCGAATTTGGTAACTTAATTCACCACAATTACCCTTCTCAAGACTACGACGACTTAATGGGCGTGGTAGACACCATGGTGGCAAACAATTATATAGATAGTAAGCAACTCTTTATTACTGGGGGCTCAGGCGGTGGTGTATTAACAGCCTGGTCCATTGGCAAAACAAATCGTTTTGCCGCGGCCGTTGTCGCTAAACCTGTGATTAATTGGATGAGCTTTGCCCTCACGGCTGATGCGTACCCTTTTTTCAGCCAGTACTGGATGGCAGATATGCCGTGGAAAATTGCTGACAAGTTATGGAAAAGAAGCCCCTTATCTTTAGTGGGGAATGTAGAAACTCCAACACTTCTGCTTACAGGGGAAGCGGATTATCGTACGCCAATAAGTGAGTCAGAGCAGTATTACCAAGCGCTAAAGCTACGCGGGGTTGATGCGGCTATGGTTCGTATTCCTGGTGCGTCTCACGGTATTGCGAGTAAGCCTTCTAGGCTTATACAAAAGGTAGGCAATATTTTGGCATGGTTTGAACGCTATCGCACGGAGGATAAACCCGAAAGTTAAGGTTTTCCTAGACACAGCAACGTGTAAACATCGCCGTCTGCTTTCACTATACGCATGAAAAGCAGGATAGAAAAAGGGGCGAGGATGATAACAACTCCTTGCCCCTTCTATTTTGTAGCACGTTTTCAACGTGTACGCTTATTTTGCCCGAGTCAGTTTGATCACTTTCCCATTAGGGGCATCGGTTAGCAAATAGATTGCGCCGTCAGGTGCAATCTCGACATCTCGAATTCGTTCACCGTTATCGCGCAGATATTCATGCTGGTCAGCAGGCTGACCATTGTTTACTTCTACCCGTCTTAAATGGGTAAATTTCAATGAGCCCACTAATAAGTCCCCTTCCCATTCTGGAAACATATCACCGGTGTAAAACGCCATGCCACTTGGTGCGATAGAAGGGTCCCAATATAACCACGGCTGTGCCATTCCTTCTTTGTGAGTTTTATCACTAATGACCTCCCCACTGTAGTCAATACCATAGGTAATGACCGGCCAACCGTAATTGGCGCCTTTGTTAATCAGATTAACTTCATCGCCACCTTTAGGACCATGCTCCATTGCCCACACTTTACCGGTTTGCGGGTGCACAGTGACGCCCTGCACATTTCTATGGCCATAGCTGAAAACTTCAGGCGCGTCGCCCTCTGTGAATGGATTGTCTGTAGGTACTGTGCCATCGCTATTGATACGCACTATGGTACCAAAGTGGTTATTGGTATTTTGCGCTTCGTCCATGTACTTGTATCTGTCGCCAAGGGTAACAAATAACTTCCCTTCATTATCAAATGTAAGGCGACAACCAAAGTGAAAACCATTGTCGATAAGCGGGGCAGCACTAAAGATAACAGAAACATCAGAAAGGCCATTATCGGCATAGGTTGCGCGAGCTACACTGCTGCTACTGCCACCTTCACCGGGCTGACTGAAACAAAAATAGAGGGTGTTATTGTCTTCGAAATCAGGGTCTAGGGTAATGTCTAGCATCCCCCCTTGATTCACGGCGGCCACCTCTGGCACATTGCTGAGACGCGGCGTTAGCGTACCGTCTTTTTTGAGAACACGGATCCCACCAGCACGTTCTGTCACCACGAGGTCACCGTTTGGCAAGAATGCCATCCCCCATGGGTGCACTAGCCCTTCGGCTAACGTGGTGCTTTCAAGGTGAACATGATCGGAGTCTTGGTGTGAATGCGCTGGCAGGGATGCCCCAGCCAGCGCTGTGCTTGCAACTAATAGCAAGTGTCTAAATGTACGCGCCATACTATTTGAACCTGTGGTTATTAAGCGTTGTTGATCTTACGCTATGTTACCCTGTTCAGGTTCACTTATCGAGGCACGCAGAAGTGCGGTGTATTATCTTGGAAGCATAGCACGAAGCATCCACGCGGTCTTTTCGTGCACACGCATGCGATCACCAATAAGTGCAGCTGATGACTCATCGTCAGCATCTTGAGCCAACTTCAGAGAATCACGGCATGTTTTCACCACTTGCTCATGACCATGAGTAAGTAGTCCAACCATTTCAGACGCTTCTGGCACGCCTTCAACCTCATCGATAGAACTTAGTTCAGCGAACGATTTATAGGTGCCAGGCGCAGCAACGCCAAGGGTACGAATACGTTCAGCGATTTCATCAACCGCTTCAGCCAGTTCAGTGTAATGCTCTTCAAACATCAAATGAAGCTCACGAAATTGTGGCCCTTCCACATTCCAGTGAAAGTTATGGGTCTGAAGATAAAGCGTGTATGAGTCTGCAAGTAGCTTTTTAAGCCCGTGCGCTACCGCATTACGATCGCTTTCTGAAATACCAATATCAATCTTACTCATGAGTCACTCCTTCGTTCGGATGTCCGAAATCAGATTAAAATATAAATTAACAATCTATAATTATGATACTACATTAAGGTGAGGATGGATTAGTGTATTAACTAATTAACCCCATAGAAAATAATGATTAACGGTTCAAGCTATATAACGCCGAGCGTGTGGACATTTTAATGATGGTGATGCTCATTTTTCATTGTCTGCTTTTTCACAGGCAGCGTAACCGTTTGTGAACCAAGACTATCAAAGTGAAATGTCATTGTTATTTCACTGCCTTCCTCAAGGCCCTGTGTTAACCCCATTAACATGACATGATAGCTACCAGAGCTAAATTCAACCGTCTCGCCAGCATTTAATTTTATGCCATCCTGTAGTTGCTGCATCTTCATCATGTCACCTTGCATGGTCGTGGTGTGAATCTGTGCTTCTGAGGCAATGGCTTTACTCACTGTAACGCGGGTTAATGTAACCGGCTTTTTGGTGGTGTTTTCTAACGTAAAGTAAACTGCCGCCGTTTTTGCCATCGGGAAGGTGGCACGGGCATAGCCTTGGGTTATTTTTAGGTCTTCATTCGCATCAGCGTTGCAACCGAACAACATCAGTAGTGCTACACCAATAGCAATAAACGAACGAAAAAAGCGAAATACGAACATAGCGTTACTCCCAGCAAGAATTGAGAGTAAGTGTAAGACAGGAATAGGAAAGAAAAAAGAAAAATGGTGCCGACTGCCGGAATCGAACTGGCGACCTACTGATTACAAGTCAGTTGCTCTACCAACTGAGCTAAGTCGGCACACTAAAAGTATGACCGCTGCCTAAGCAGCGGACGCGTATTCTATAGTGATAACCTTGATTGTCAAGCCTTTAAACGCTGTGCTTCGTCAACTAATTTTGGAAAAAACGACAAGGGTAAAAACTGCCCCAGTTGTTCGAGTTTTTCGCCCAATTCAACATAGCTTTTGGCGGTCACATTAATGTGCCCCATTTTGCGTTTTTCTCTTACCGATTTACCGTACCAATGCAAATGACTACCATCAATACTAAGCAGTTCTCTGGAAAAGCTGCTGCAACCAATGATGTTCACCATGGCACTTGGCCCAATTGCGCTAGTGTCTCCAAGAGGAAGACCGCATACCGCCCTGAGGTGGTTTTCAAATTGGCTGGTCACCGCACCAGATTGTGTCCAGTGCCCTGAGTTGTGCACACGGGGTGCCAGTTCGTTAACCAGCAATGTATCGCCGCACTGAAATAACTCCACGGCTAACACACCCACGTAATCCATCCCTTCAGCAAGCTTTACAAAGATGTCGTGTGCTTTGCGTTGTAACTCATCATCAACTTGAGTCGCAGGCGCTACTGAAACGTGCAGTTGGCCTTGGTGATGAAGGTTCTCCGCCAAGGGATACGTGCGGATATCACCTTGCTTATTGCGCACACCGATGAGGGAAAGTTCTCTGTCAAACGCCATCATTTTTTCAACCACAAGGGGAACCTCAGCGAGGTTTAATTGACTCATGGCTTGGGTTAGTTTTGGTAAATCTGCTTTATCGGTAAGACGCCACTGACCATAACCGTCGTAACCATCGCGGCTTGCTTTAAGAATGAGTTTATCACCTAAAGCGTCAACGCAATCAGCAAGCTGGTCAGGGTGTGTAACGATGCGGTGTTCACAATTGGGCACCTGCATTGAGTCTAGTAACTTTTTCTCTCGTACTCTGTCTGCCCCCACCAAAATACTGGCGATATCTGGCATAAGCTTACCGGTTTTCGCCGCTTCGTCGAGTAAGCGTTCTGGGACGTGCTCAAACTCAACAGTAAGTGCATCTGCGCTTTCTAATGCTTGCGCTAATGTGGTATCAAGAGGGGTTTTACTTACTGGATGAACAACTGAATCGTTGTTTACGTCGACAGCCTGAACTTCAATACCTAAGGGCGAGCCCGCTAGGTACATCATTTGCGCTAATTGTCCTGCGCCGTAAACAACAACTCTCATTCGTCCAACTCCAAGCTATTACTTGATGCCAGAACAGTCTCAGTTTGCTGTTGACGAAAGGCGATAACAGCGTCGCGAACACGTTCTTCTTGTAACGCAACCACTTGCGCCGCTAACAGACCCGCGTTGGCCGCCCCCGCTTCACCAATAGCGAGTGTCCCCACAGCAACCCCTTTTGGCATTTGAACAATGGAAAGTAAGGAGTCTAAACCATTAAGCGCTTTAGATTTAACCGGGCAACCAAATGCCGGCAAATGCGTGTGTGCCGCTATCATACCTGGAAGGTGAGCGGCGCCCCCTGCCCCAGCAATAATTGCACTAAAGCCTTCGTCGGCGGCTGCTTCAGCAAACTCAACCAACAAATTTGGTGTTCTGTGCGCAGACACCACTTTTGCTTCAAATTCAACACCAAACGACTTCAGCATTTTTGCGGCCTGCTGCATGGTAGGCCAGTCTGAAGTTGAACCCATGACTATCGCGACTTTTGCCATCTAGACATCCTCTAGGGGTAGGTAAATTGGATAACTTGGAAAAGCTGGCGATTGTAGCCTAATTTAAAAGCAAATCCCACTGATTCCCCGTGAGTGATCTTTGACGATTAGGCGCACCGTATTAACCATAATTAATAAAAATGTAAATACCCACTATCTTTTTCCTCTTAGCGGCGGAATGTAAAGGTGATTGCATGGCGGTAGGGTAAGTAAAAAGGAGTGCGAAACCATGTCAAATGAACATAAGCCTGATGCGATAGATGAAGTCATTGAAGAAGTCCAAGTGGTGGTTTCTGATTTTCTCAATAGAGAGGCAGCGCCCGGCATACTGCTAATGGCAGCAACGATACTCGCCCTCATTATTGCCAATTCCCCTCTTGATACGTTGTACGACCAACTTGTTAGCCTTCCGGTGCAAATTTCGGCGGGCAGTTGGGCCATAGACAAACCTCTATTGTTATGGATAAACGACGGCTTTATGGCCGTTTTCTTTTTCCATGTCGGATTAGAACTGAAGCGGGAAGTCTGTGAGGGAGAACTCTCTAACCCAAAAGATATTGTGCTCCCCGCTGCGGGTGCCATTGGAGGTATGCTATTGCCTGCGCTTATTTACGTAGGCATCAATTGGGATAATCCCGTGGCTATTGCCGGCTGGGCTATACCCGCCGCCACCGACATTGCGTTTGCATTGGGTATTTTGGCGTTGTTGGGTAGCCGAGTCCCCGCAAGCTTAAAAGTGTTTTTAGTTACCCTTGCCATCATTGATGATATTGGCGCTATTGTCATTATTGCGCTTTTTTATACCAACAACATTACGGAAGGGGCATTGTTGGTAGCGGCGGGTTGCCTTGTTCTACTTTGGCAGATGAACCGCCGGGACGTGGTCGACATTCCCGCTTACATGTTGGTCGGCACTGTACTTTGGGTTGCCATGCTTAAAAGTGGTGTGCACGCTACCTTAGCCGGGGTAGTACTGGCGGCATTTATTCCCATGCGGGACGCTAAAGATGAAACATACTCTCCGGTTATGCGCTTAGAGCACAGCCTTAATGGTACGGTAAGTTTTGCCATTCTTCCTCTTTTTGCCTTCGCGAATGCGGGCATCAGTTTTGGCAATATCAGCCCAGAAGGCATTTTTCACCCAGTCACCTTTGGTATTTTCTTAGGCTTAGTGGTGGGCAAGCAAATTGGTGTCTTCGGTTTTTGCTATTTAATGATAAAGCTTAAACTTGCCAGTCTGCCCCGAGATTTATCGATGAAACATATCTATGGTTGCGCCTTGTTGTGTGGTGTAGGTTTTACTATGAGCCTGTTTATTGGCGGCTTAGCCTTCGAGGAAACGGGGATTAATCAAATGTTTGATGAAAGAGTGGGGATTTTAGCCGGTTCCCTGGTGTCTGCTATTCTTGGTTACATTGCCCTGTATATCATGGGCAACCCTAACGACAAAGACACCAAAGCGGTGGCTTCAAACGCCAGCAAGCTCACTGGCAATACAGTCGAATAACACTTTCTTTTTAATAGGCTTGCTTAGGTGCGCATCCATACCCGCGGCTAAGCAAGCTTGACGATCTTCCAAAAAAGCATTGGCGGTAAGGGCGATAATCCTTACCGCATCTTTGTTTTTGCCCTTTTGGCGGATGATTCTTGCGGCTTCCAGCCCGTCCATTATTGGCATCTGACAGTCCATTAAAATAACATCGAAACTGTATTTGGCTGCTGCTTCGACTGCCTCTACGCCATTTTTAACCCTGATACATTTCACCTTTGACGGGGTAAGCATGCTCATGACTATTTCAGCATTGATGTCATTGTCTTCTGCTAAGAGAATTTTCAACGAAGGCGATAGTGTGGCTGTGACTTTCGTATCTTCATACGCCGCGAGTTCACCCAACGACGTTGGCAAATAAAAACTAAACCGTGTGCCCTCTCCTTCCAGACTGTCAACTTCAATAGCGCCACCCATTAATTCAACCAAACCTCGACTTATAGCTAGGCCTAAGCCGGTGCCGCCGTAGTCTCGGGTGGTGGAGGCATCGGCTTGTTCGAATTGGCCGAAAATGGTAGCCAGTTTTGCTGGAGGAATACCAATCCCCGTGTCGCTAACTGAAACATGCAACGCGTCTTCTTCGTACCAAGCCGTCACTTCAATGCTACCTCTGTGGGTAAACTTGATAGCGTTACTGACTAAATTGTTAACCACCTGGCTGAGTTTCCCTGCATCAAGCTTGAGGGAACGCGGTAAGTCTTTGTGCACCTGAAGATGAATAAATAGCCCTTTTTGACTGGCTTGATATTCATACAACGTAGTACTGGCTTCAAGTAACGTGGCCACATCGGTGTCTTGGGCATCGAAAAGCATTTTCCCCGACTCTATTTTTGACCAATCCAAAATGGCGTCCAAGATCATTAATAGGTTACCGGCTGATTGGGCAATGGTTTGCGCACGCTGCTGAGCACTTTCTGACAGCGCCTCTTCAAGCAGCAATTCACATGAGCCGATGATCCCATTCATTGGCGTTCGAATTTCATGGCTCATATTGGCTAAAAATTGGGTTTTAGCCACACTGGCCGCTTTCGCTTCATCTAGTGCAGACGCTAAGTGCTGGGTTTTTTCGAGAATACGCGACTCAAGTGAATGATTTAATTTTGCTAACGCTTTATTTAGTGTTTGCTCCTTCGCTGTCGCATCGGCTAGCGCATCAAACGCACTCACTAAGCGGCTTTCTAGACTACTAAATTCATCGCTTAAGGATGCCAGCTCTTGGATGTGCAACGCAGAATTGGGTAACGATTTGGCATTTTCTTGCGCCGTGGGATTAAATTGTGCAATGTAGCGAATTAACCGTCGAATAGGTGACTCAAGCATTCTTGATACATGGTAACCGGTAAAGGTGCCAAACAAGGACAATACCAACAGCAAAAACAAGTCTTTCAACAAGTACTCGCTCATGCCATTAAGCATTAATCGGTGTTCAAAATAGAAGCTGATTTTCCACGGTACATTGGCTAATTGCCCGTTTACTACAAACCAGGATTTAGCTAATGGCCCCTGAGAGATTTTAATGTCACATTGTGGCTCACACTTATACACGGGCGCTTTAGATAAGGGGGCCAGCCCTAAATTGTCAGAGGCATAAATAACATCGCCATTTTGATCTTCAACCAATAAACCAAAGCCGCCTAGATTTAACTTATCTACCGCAGAAAAGCTCTTTAACGACAAAGAGCCTTCCAAAATTCCTACGGGCTGACCTTCGCCATCAAGGATGGGCGCAGAAATCGCGATAATGGGGTCGTTTCCAAACCCTCGCCCTTGGAACACGTTGGAAATGAAAGGCGCCCCGCTTTCCATCACCTCATAGAAGTAGGGGCGAAAGGCTACGTTGCCCGCCCCTAACGCTTTCGCTTTGTTGAGCAAATTTGGCGGGTGAGCGTGTGAAATATCGCCCTGTTTATCGGCAATTAAGAAAGTGAGAAAATCAGGGTAATGTGACGCGAGTATTGTCAGTTGTTGCGCGTAATACTGAGTCCGGTTCGTGCCCACCGCTGGTGAAGACAGTGTTTGTGCCGACACGTTAATGGCGTTTTCGTGCAACGATATAAAATGGGCAATTTGCTGCTCCATCACGCTGACACGCTGATTCATGTATGTGGCTATTTGCTGCTCTTGCTGATTTTGATAAAGCGAAACAGACAAATAGATAACCGCCATTGAGGCAACAAAAAAGCTACCTGAGAAAAAGTAGCTGAACAAAAAATGAAGGCTTATTTTCTCTACGCTGGGGTCTTTTTGAAGGCTAAAACCGTTAATTGCTACGTAAGCAAAATGGCCAGACACCAAACCAAATACGCCACTAACCCAAGTGACTAACGCCCCCGAAAACATGATGGGAAACTGAGTCGATTCAAATAGCGCGTGCTCTAATATCAATATTGGCAAAAAGACAATCGACCAAAACCCAGCGCCTACCTTGGTGACCTGCTTTAAGGATTTTTGATAGCCAAATAAACTGACCACAATAGGCAATAAGGTGAGACTTTCCTTGCCTACAATACTGCCGTCGCTTAGCCACAGGGGTAAGCTAATCAATAAAATGACGGGAATAGCGAGTTTTGGCGCAAAACGAAGGGCGGCATATACGCCAGCCCCTACGCCAAATACAGAGGTTCCGGTACTATCAAACGGGGCAGGTAATGCATTTAAACCTGCGCCCAGAACCGAAACGAAGAAAACGTGAAACGCCAGAGGCAGTCTGTGCTGGAAGGAACGAAATCGAGAGACTGCATCTGATGCCATTATTTAGTGCATCGCCATGTAATCAAGGGTGAAGTTGGTGAGTAGTTCCACGCCTAACTTCAACCCTTCATCATCCACATAGAACTCTGGCGTATGATGAGCAGGACTTTCTTCTTCAGGCACATCAAGAGGCTTGCCGCCTACCCATACGTATAGCCCAGGTACCTTTTCTTGGAAAAAAGAAAAATCTTCGGCTCCTGTCACAGGCTTCGACAAAATGGTGTTTTCAACACCGGCTGTGCGTTGCATGGTAGGCAGCATCGACTGTGTTAAATCAGGGTCGTTATAGGTAATGGGGTATGAAAAATCTAATGGCAGCGTCAGCGTTGCTTTTGCACCCATACTGTCGGCAATACCCTTCACTTTGCGCGCCATGGCGTCATAGATATGCTCTCTCGCAGCACTGTTTAGTGTACGAATGGTGCCTACAAGCTTCACAGAATCAGGAATGATATTTGAGCGGTTGCCGCCGTGAATGGAACCCACTGTGACAACCGCGGCATCATCGATGAGCTTTATTTCACGACTAACAATGGTTTGTAACGACATGATCATTTGGGCTGCAGTGACCACAGGGTCGACGCTCTTCCACGGATAGGCCCCGTGCGCTTGCTTGCCATGAATCACGATTTTAAATGGATCTCCCGCCGCCATGGTACCGCCTGAATTATAGCGAATTGTGCCCACATCGGCATTAGAGCTAATGTGAAGACCGAATATCGCATCCACGTCAGGGTTCTTAAGCACCCCTTCTTTTACCATCAACTCGGCCCCCCCCGCTTCTCCCGCTGGTGCACCTTCTTCAGCTGGCTGAAAAATAAACTTCACTTTACCTTTGAGCTCACCCTTCAATTCGCTTAACACTTTTGCCGCCCCCATTAGCATGGCCATGTGCGTATCATGCCCGCAGGCATGCATAACAGGGACTTCGTTGCCATTGTATTCGCCCATTTGCTCAGAGCGGTAAGGCAAATTGCTTTGCTCTTTTACCGGCAAGCCATCCATATCAGCTCTTAAGGCCACCACCGGGCCAGGTTTTCCGCTGTCTAAAATAGCAATAACACCAGTTTTGGCGACGCCGGTTTGAACGTCAAAACCCAGTGAGTTTAGGTAGTCAGCGATATACTTGGCCGTATTGAATTCTCGATTAGATAATTCAGGAAATTCATGAAAGTGGTGTCGCCACTTAATGACGTCAGGCTCAACATGAGAAACAAGGTCTTCGACCTTATCTTGAGCGAGTGAAAGCGTAGAAAAAGCTAATAAAGTCAGTGATATAATTTTTTTATGCATACCTAATTCCGTCAAATACGTGGAACATTCAGATTAAACTATCCCGTATAGAAAAACATCACTGTCAAAGCAAAACTAAACGTTGAAAATACCCCATTCGACTGAGAGTTAGTATTAGACAGAAGTATAATGAAAATGATTTTTGATACGCGACACCTGATCCACAGGCACAAAAAAAGGCGCCTAAGCGCCTTTTTCAATACTTTGAAATTCTTAGCTTTTTTGACGACGCATCGCATCGAAGAATTCATCATTCGTTTTGGTCATAGAGAGCTTACTAATAAGGAACTCCATGGCGTCAATTTCAGACATTTCATGGACAATTTTACGTAGTATCCACATTTTCTGAAGCTCATCTTGAGCGGTAAGTAGTTCTTCTCGACGGGTGCCCGAACGGTTAAAGTCAATTGCAGGGAATACACGCTTTTCCGCAATTTTGCGATTAAGGTGAAGTTCCATGTTACCTGTACCTTTAAACTCTTCGTAGATAACTTCATCCATTTTAGAGCCAGTGTCGATAAGCGCGGTGGCAATAATTGTTAAGCTACCGCCTTCTTCCACGTTACGTGCAGCACCAAAGAAACGCTTAGGCTTATGCAATGCATTGGCATCAACACCACCGGTAAGCACCTTCCCTGATGAAGGAATTACGGTGTTGTAAGCGCGGGCTAAACGGGTAATGGAATCAAGCAAGATAACAACGTCTTTCTTATGCTCCACTAGGCGCTTCGCCTTTTCAATCACCATTTCAGCCACTTGTACGTGTCGGCTTGCTGGTTCATCAAAGGTTGAGGCTACCACCTCACCTTGAACAAGGCGGTGCATCTCTGTCACTTCTTCAGGTCGCTCATCAATCAGCAATACCATTAATTCACACTCAGGGTGATTAGCAGCAATAGATTGAGCAATGTTTTGCAGAAGAAGGGTTTTACCCGCTTTAGGTGGCGCTACGATAAGACCACGTTGACCACGACCAATAGGTGAGGCCAAGTCTAATACGCGAGCAGTAATATCTTCGGTTGAACCATTACCACGTTCCATACGCAAGCGATCTGCTGCATGAAGCGGTGTCAGGTTCTCAAAAAGGATTTTATTACGCGAGTTTTCTGGCTTGTCGAAGTTTACTTCGCGAATTTTTAGCAACGCAAAATATCGTTCACTGTCTTTTGGCGGACGTATTTTCCCAGCAATGGTATCACCCGTGCGTAGGTTAAAGCGTCTGATCTGGCTTGGTGATACGTAAATATCATCTGGCCCGGCCAAATAGGATGAGTCAGCAGAGCGAAGAAAGCCAAACCCATCCTGCAGTATTTCTAACACCCCGTCACCGAAAATGTCTTCACCGCCTTTGGCGTGAGTTTTCAGTATCGAGAAAATAATATCTTGTTTTCTAGCGCGAGCCATATTCTCGAGGCCCATTTCTTCGGCCAGGGCAACCAACTCGCTAATCGGTTTATTCTTTAATTCGGTTAAATTAATACTGGTGGGTCTTTGTGCTTGGACTTGTTACAGGACTATATAGTCACTCTGTCTGGTTTAGAATTGATTACGCCCGGATATGGGCTAAGCAGAATGCTGCTCGGGTGAGCGCTGAGGAAAAGTTAGCACTATATTTAACCAACGTCCAGCTTTTTTAGCTTGCTTGGGAAAAATAAGAGAAAACTTCTTTTACGCGCCAAGGCCCAACTGCGCAATTTAAATAAAAAACCGGTGAACCCGTCACCGGTTTTACTCATTACGAAAATTATAAGTTTTCGTTTAGGAACTCTGTGAGTTGCGCTTTTGAAAGTGCGCCCACCTTAGTTGCGGCCACGTTACCGTTTTTAAACAGAAGTAACGTTGGGATGCCACGAATACCATATTTAGGCGGAGTTTCGTTATTTTCATCGACATTCAACTTGCCAACTGTTAACTTGCCTTCAAACTCGTTCGCAACTTCTTCTAAGATAGGTGCGATCATTTTACAGGGGCCACACCACTCGGCCCAGAAGTCAACCAGCACAGGACCTTCAGCATTGATAACATCTGCCTCGAATTTATCGTCAGATAACTGGATAATTTTGTCGCTCATTCTTTTCTCCATTTTTGGTCTGTCGCTGATTTGTATCAGCTCAACCATAAGTGTTATATAGAAACTGTTTTTTAATGCAAGCACTGATAAGCTATAAGCTATGCCTACTCACTTAACTGATACTCATTTTTCCGACCTGCCGATTAATAGCAAGGTGGTTGACGCCTTGACGGCAGCTAATTTTAACAACTGTACGCCTATCCAAGCTCTCGCTCTGCCGCCTTTACTTGAAGGCTTAGACATTGCAGGACAGGCCCAAACAGGAACGGGTAAAACCATTGCGTTTCTGGTCGCTACATTTCACCATTTGCTAAGCAAAGCAGAAAATGTAGATAACAGCAAATCCAATGATGCACATTCTGCAGGCCCTCGAGCCATCATTATGGCCCCCACCCGTGAACTCGCTGTTCAAATCTATAATGACGCCAAATTGCTCAGTGAGCATACCGGATTGTCACTTGGTTTGATTTATGGGGGCGAAGGATACGAAAGTCAACGAGAAACCCTTCAAGAAGGGGTGGATATTATAATTGGTACGACAGGGCGCATACTCGATTATTATAAACAGAATGTATTTTCACTGAATAATATTCAAGTTGCCGTGCTTGATGAAGCTGACAGAATGTTCGATTTAGGCTTCATTAAAGACATCCGGTTTTTGTTCCGCCGCATGCCTGCCGCTAGCGAACGTCTTAGTATGTTGTTCTCAGCCACTCTTAGCTACCGCGTACAAGAACTGGCGTATGAGCACATGAACAACCCTACCCATGTGCAAGTTGCCCCTGAGCAAACCACCGCAAGCCGAGTAAGCCAAGAGCTCTTTTATCCGTCTGATGACGATAAAATGTTGCTTCTTCTCACTTTGCTTGAGGAAGAGTGGCCAGACAAGGCCATTGTCTTCGCAAATACAAAGCACAGCTGCGAAAAAGTGACTGACTGGTTAACCGCCGATGGTCACCGTGTGGGCTTGCTGAGTGGCGATGTTCCGCAAAAGAAACGCTTGGGTATATTGGAAGACTTCACGAATGGCAAATTGGATATTTTAGTTGCCACTGATGTCGCGGCACGGGGTCTTCATATTGATGCTGTCACCCACGTGTTCAACTATGACTTACCTGACGATGCTGAAGACTATGTTCACCGCATTGGCCGTACAGGTCGGGCTGGACAAAGTGGTATTGCTATTAGTTTCGCTTGTGAAAAGTATGCCTTGAATTTACCGGATATCGAAAAGTATATTCAGCACCCTATTCCCGTTACCGACTACGACAGCAGTGCATTACTTGATGACGTGACAGCACCGAAACCCCGTCGTAAACGGACACCAAATACTAGAAACTCTTCTCGTAGAGGAAGTAACAAAGGGCGCGGAAGAGGCAAGCCCTCCCACCGCGGGAACAACAATTAACGTTTAAAAGAACATATGCAGGCAGAGATTCAACATGATACACAAAGCTACGGCGAGTATTACGCCGCCGTAGATTTGGGTTCCAATAGCTTTCACATGGTCATTGTGCATGTCGTCAATGGCAGCGTACAAATTATTGGCAAAGTGAAACAAAAAGTACGGTTAGCGTCGGGCTTAGACGATGATTTAGCCTTAGACGACATCAGTATGGAACGAGGATGGCAATGCCTGCAAACTTTCTCAGAACGCCTGCAAGATATTCCAGCATCCAATATCAAAGTGGTGGCAACAGCCACCCTTAGATTAGCGACCAATGCTCACATTTTCATTCGCAAAGCCGAAGAAATTTTAAAGCACAAGCTCGATGTCATTAGCGGTGAAGAAGAAGCCCGCCAGATATATTTAGGCGTAGCCTACACTTCGGCCAACCAAGGCAATAGCTTGGTCATTGACATTGGTGGTGCCAGCACTGAAATTATTATTGGCAACGACATGCAACCCATCCATTTAAAAAGCTTGGACATGGGTTGCGTTACCTTCATGGAACGCTATTTCGAGAATGGCAAGATTGGCGAAGAAAACTTTCGCCGCGCTAAAGCAGCCGCTAAAGCGTTAATTACACCTCAAGCCGATGCCTTTTTATGTTTTGATTGGGAAAACTGCTTAGGTGCATCCGGTACGCCACAAGCTATTACAGAGATTTTAGTCGCACAAGGCATTAGCGATGCTATTCGTCTAGATTACCTTCGTCATCTAGAATTGCAGTGCATTGAGTGTGGGCGAATTGAAAACCTGGACATTGAGGGCCTAGAAGATAACCGCAAAGCGATTTTCCCGTCTGGGCTTGCCATCCTAATTAGTTTGTTTGAATGCCTGAACATTAAGCACATGAACATTTCTGGTGGGGCACTAAGGGAAGGTTTGATTTACGGCATGTTAGACAACGTGCAGGAAAACGACCGTCGCGAACAAACCTTAAACCAAACCATGGCCCGTTATCATATTGATAAGTCCCATGCTCATGCGGTGAAGGGCGTTGCCTTATCTTTATGTCATCAACTGTGCTCACAGCAAGATATTTGTCATTTAGACACGGAAGCCATTTTGAGCGCGGCGGCTATTTTGCACGAAACAGGCTTGCACATTGAATACAAAAAACACCACGAGCACGGTGCCTATATTTTAAGCCATATTGATTTACCTGGCTTTACCCGCTTGCAACGCGCCGCGGTGCGAGACCTGGTGTCCTTGCATCGCCTGGTTATAGCGCCGTCACCGTTTTCTCACTATCATGCAGAGTATCAACCTATGCTATTGGGTCTGTTACGTATTTTGAGGATTTCGGTGGTGTTGTGCCTACGCCGCCAAAACAAACATATTCCTAACATTGAACTTGAATGTCATGGCGAAAGTTGGACGCTGCATTTTCCTGATGGTTGGCTGAAAGCCCACCCACTCATCAATGCAGAGTTAGCCAATGAGATCTGGCTCCAGCATAAAGCTGGCTGGGAGCTCATTTGCCAATAAAAAAAGCCGCAAAACAGGGCGGCTTTTTTATCCGTACTGGCCTAGCGTTGAAGTAGGCGCGCAGCTTGCGGTGCAAAATAGGTTAAAATACCGTCAGCCCCTGCACGTTTAAATGCAAGTAATGATTCTAGGATCACCGCCTCCTCATTTAGCCACCCATTTGCAAAGGCAGCTTGGTGCATAGCGTATTCTCCACTGACCTGATACGCAAAGGTAGGTACTTTAAATTCTGCTTTGCAGCGCCTTACAATGTCCAGATACGGCATACCTGGCTTCACCATCACCATATCTGCCCCTTCTTGAATATCTAAAGCGATTTCATGCAAGGCTTCATCAGAATTTGCAGGGTCCATCTGGTAGGTTTTTTTGTCGCCCCCTTTAATATTAGCCGCAGATCCCACCGCGTCGCGAAATGGCCCATAGTAAGAAGACGCATACTTCGCCGAATAAGCCATAATACAGGTGTTGATAAAGCCACCTTGCTCTAAAGCGTGACGAATAGCGCCAATTCGCCCGTCCATCATATCTGAAGGGGCCGCGATATCTGCGCCAGCTTGTGCATGAGATAAGGCTTGTTTCACCAGCACTTCAACGGTTTCGTCATTCATCACATAGCCGCTCTCATTGACTAAGCCATCTTGTCCATGAGAGGTAAAGGGGTCGAGGGCGACATCCGACATTAATAAAACATCAGGGAATGCAGATTTCAGTGCGCGTAGCGCCTGTTGTGCTAATCCGTCAGGATTAAAGGCTTCTTTCGCACACTCGCTTTTTTGTGACATGGGCGTTACAGGAAATAAGGCCAATGCTTTAATGCCAAGGTCGTACCACGTCTTCATCTCTTCAAGTAGCAAGTCGATTGACAAACGCTCTACACCTGGCATGGAAGGCACAGCCTCACGCTGCTGGCTGCCAGGTAAAACGAACACGGGGTAAATAAGGTCATCTGTGGTTAAGGCATGTTCAGCCACTAAACTTCTTAGTGCGCCTTGCGCTCGTAAGCGGCGTAGCCTGCGAGCAGGAAATGAAGAGGAGTTCATAAGAGGATCCTAACTGTTATTAATGAGAAACGCGATTTCGGCCTGCGTCTTTTGCCGCATAGAGTTTTTCGTCGGCATCACGGAATAACGCAAGAGCATGCTCTTCACTTTCAATGACCGCAGTTGCCACGCCGGCGCTTATAGTAAGTGCAATCTGTTGCCCTTCAAAGTCTACTGGCTTCTGCTCCGTGCTTTGCCTAAGTAACTCAGCCACGTGGCATGCTCCTTCACTGTTGGTGTTCGGTAAAATGATAGCGAACTCTTCTCCACCTATACGACAAAGATCATCTGTTGGCCGGGGTAATAATTGTTTAAATAGGGACGAAACATGCATAAGGCAAGCGTCACCTCCTGCATGACCGAATTTATCGTTAACGGTTTTAAAGTGGTCGACATCGATAATGATGAGTGACAAGGGGGTTTGTTCTCGACGGCTACGGCGCCCTTCCGATTTAAGCCGCTTATCGAAATGCCGGCGATTATTAATCCCTGTTAAAGGGTCTACCCCGGTAAGCCTTTCTAGCTCTTCATTCACCTCTGAAAGCTCGCGCAACGTAATTTCTAGTTCTAGGGTACGCTCTTGTACTTTATATTCTAAATCATCTTGATAGCGTTGCTGAACAGCCAGCAAATCTTCCTTGGCATTATTTGCCTGTATTTCTTTGTCCAATGCAAACTGCTGCGCTTCAATAAGGTCATCTCTGCTATGGCTATAACTGATTGCCAAAATAAAGGCTAGCATTAGGGTTTCAATGGCACCGCCAATAATCAGTAAATTGTTCGATGAAAGCGGAATATCAATAAGGTTAACGTTGTCTAAGCTGGCTGCCAGGCCGCTGACTAATAAAGATGCCCATGCAATGGTGAAATAACGGGCAATGATTACCCCCTTCACCGACATCCACACCCCTAAACTAATCGTAAAGAGCACGGTTAGACACAAGGCCACAAGGTACACTTTAATCACCAAGCTATAGGGCACTAAAAAGCTGGCAAGGGCACTGAGTCCAAAAAATAAAGCCAGTGCTTTAATGGCGTTATCTAGCCAAACACTGTGCTCTTTTACTTGCAATATTGTGCGCGTAAATATGGCCGCAAAGAAAATAGTAGCGTTGGCAAATACCACCACAGCTACGCCTTGGAACCAAATGAAATCGTGCCACAAATAGGCATAGCCTATTCCTTGAAGCGACGCCAACGTTAGCCCCAAACTGAAGACGTAACCAGAGTAAAAAAGAAACGCAGGGCGTTTAGTGGTTAAAAAGAGAAATACATTACTTAACCCCATGGCGCAAAGAAACCCGAAAAATAAGCCTAAGGCAAGATTTCGAGACGATGAATATTCTACAAATTCCCGCTCTTCCCACACTCTTAAAGGAAGCCTGATCGTGCCCGAGGTTTTAATACGGATATACACATGCTGGGAAAACTGGCTTACCGGTAAAGGGATTAAAGGGGTGGGATAATGAATGGGGCGATGATCAAATTCTATGGTGTCGCCGGCAGTATACCGGCTTGTAGGTAGGGTGCCTAAGTGACTGTAGACAGCCATATCCAACTCATCTAACAAGGGGTAGTCTAACTGTAAAAGAAAGCGACCTTGCATATGTTGTGTGGGTGAAACAGTCAGCCTAAACCAATGAACATTTTCACTCATGCCCAAGTTTACTGGTGACGTGGTGGGTGTCCAACGACTGTCAGACACGTCGAGAATGGTTGAAAAATCGAGTGACGGCCCCTCTTTACTTCCATTCCCATCTTCCACCAAATAGGCTAACTGTGAGAAACGCTCTTCGGTAACGGCGCTTGGGGAGAGATGAAAGGCCACTAATAAAAAAAGTGATACAGCGACTAGGGAAGTTAAAATTAAGCCCACATCATAACTGCGCACTTTATCTGTGTTTATCAGCATAGACTGCTCAAGACATCAAAGAAAATAATCGACAAGTATTAGCATAACTGCAAATACGCAATTTATCAGGGCTGACTTGCATCAATTCACTGACTTTTTCGCCGATATGAGGCAAAAAAGCCGGCTCGTTGTTTTTCTTTCGGGGTCTTAACGTTTTGGGAAACAAGTAAGGCGCATCAGTTTCAAGAATAATATTCTCAAGAGGAATATGCGGTATCGCTTGTCGAAGTGCTTCACCACGCTTTTCATCACACGCCCAGCCCGTAATGCCTATGTATAAACCCATAGCCAAATACTCACCTAGCTGTTCGCTGTCTCCAGTGAAACAATGAGCAATACCGCCTGGAATGTGTGATATGAACTTATTTAAACTGTGACGTTGTGCGTCAAAGGCATCTCGCTCATGCAAATACACCGGTAATTGCATAGCCTTAGCAATGGCCAGTTGCGCTTCGAAAACAGCAATTTGCGTCGGCCGGGGAGAAAAATCACGGTTAAAATCTAGACCACATTCCCCGATGGCAACCACACCGGGTTTCGCTGCATGAATTTTTAGCTGGCGGAGGTCTTCCTCGCGCACTACTTTAGCGTTGTGAGGATGAACCCCAATGGTATAGCAGATATGCTGTGGAAAAGCCGAATAAAGCTGCTCTGCTGCCGCCCACTCATTGGGGTGAGTGGTAATCACACATAATTTTTCAACACCGGCGTCCACTGCTCGCGTTACTACTTCGTGGGCATCGAACCTGCGATCCAGCAAGTTCACACCGGCATCAAACCAAGGCATATTATTTAATTCGTTTTACCTTCATTTTTCGTTTTATACCCTCAACTTTAGCGTAAAAAGCGCCGAACATACCACGTTCAACCACCACTTTTTGCCCTTCTTTTAAATTGAGGTCGGTGTCATCCGATTGTTGCCACACAGTACCATTGTCGAAAGTGACAATAAGGCTGCCTCTAACGGTAGACGATAACGCCGCTACGGTTGCTACCATAGACGCTTCTTTTTGTTCGCGTACCCGTTTTTGTTCCATGCCAAACGCGATATCTTCTGTTGCGTTGTTATCCACTGTTGGCTTAGCAGAAGGCGTTGAGGATACAGACGGTTTCGCCGGCGGTGGTGGCATTGTTGCTTCAGGTGCATTGGCAGGCGCTAATTGAGGGCGAGGCACCGCGCTAATGGATTCTTGTCCACCCGCGTATTGGTTAACATTCTTCGCGACCCGATCGTAACAGACCAAACGCTGTAAACTGTTGTCCACGCCTCGGCACTTTTCTAATGCTTGCGTGACGGTTTCTGCCTGAACAGAAAATGCTAACGAAGAGACGATAGCTAAAAGTAGCGTGGTTGCGGTTGCCTTCATGTGTTCCCCTTTTTCTTTTTTGTTATTCACTCACATTTTCAACGGATTCATCATCACTTTGTTTTGTCTTACCCGCATATAAACCGCCCACAATGACGCCAACTTCAAACAAAAACCACATCGGAATAGCCAGCAAGGTTTGCGAAATAATATCTGGCGGCGTTAGTAGCATGCCTAGAATAAATGCGCCCACCACAACATAAGGGCGTTTTGCTCTTAGTGATTTTGCGTCTGTCACTCCGGTCCAGCACAGTAAGATAATGGCTATGGGAATTTCAAATGACACCCCAAAAGCAAAGAACAATTTCAGCACAAAATTCAAGTAACTTGAAATATCCGTGCTTACCGTTACCCCTTCTGGTGCCACGCTATTAAAAAATGCAAAGGCGATAGGAAAAACAACAAAATACGCGAAGGCCATGCCTGCATAAAAAAGGAGCGTGCTAGACAGTAACAAGGGTGCAACCAGCTTTTTCTCGTTGCGATAGAGGCCTGGCGCGACAAATCCCCATACTTGATAGAGTACGTAGGGAATGGCGATAAAAAACGACAGCACCAAGGTTAACTTAAACGGGGCGAAAAACGGAGAGGCTACGTCCGTTGCTATCATGCTGGCATTTTCAGGCAGCGATTCAAGCAATGGTAGCGCCAACAATTGATAAAGATCTTGTGCAAAGTAAGCCAGGCACAAAAACACGACAAGCACACTTAAAAGCGCTTTCAATATACGACTACGAAGCTCGATTAAGTGAGAAATTAAACTATTAGCGTCAGACATTTACTGTTTTTTATATGGTTCCTGAACGGACTCAGCGGCTTTCTTTAACTCATCAACGCTCTGTTCTAACTCAGGCGATAAGTCTTTTAAGCCTTGCTGCTCAGCTTTTTTCAGGTTTTCGTGTAATTCATGTACTCGCAACTGATGCTCTACTTCCTGCTTAAAGCCGGTAGCAACATTACGCACACTTCGAATGGTATTTATGGTAGAACGCATGGCGCCAGGCAAACGCTCTGGCCCTAATACAAGTAGGGCCAGGACACCAATAACCAAAAGCTCCCAAAAACCTATATCAAACATTAGGACTTTTCTTTAACATCGCTCTGGGTTTTCGTGGCCACAGGGTCGGCCGTGTCTTTTTCTTCCACGTGCTTTTTCTGCTCGAAATCTGCGTCTTGTTCGTTTTCGTTAACCGCTTTTTTGAAACCTTTAATAGCGCTACCTAAATCAGACCCCATGCCTTTTAGACGCTTTGTACCAAATAATAAAACAACGATAACCAGTATAATTAGCAATTGTCAAATACTAATACCACCCATAATATTTTTCTCCCTTACTTCAATGCTAACAGTATGCCACCCCCTGACTCAGCTTTCACCTGAATATTTGCATGGCACATTAATCATTGACGTTTGTTACCACAAGTCGCATGCTGATACCTAGCATAAAGGTAAGGTTTTGATAGGTATTTCACCTAAAAAAAGGAGGTTTAAAAAGGATGTTGTGCGTTGCAGTAACGCTTTGCCATTTAATGTCACCATCATCGACCCTTCTCAACTCACAGCCTGTGACCGCGATACAAAGCCCGCAAGATAGTGTCGACGATAGTGCTTGGTTTGATGTGTGGCAGCGCAGTTTTACAGACTCCATCGATTTTACCGTTCGTCAGTTTGACGGCATGTTTTCCCAAGAAAACGGCCCCCATAGAAATAAGCAAGCCAAAGCAGAAGGCCGCATTCAACTCAGTTGGGAACCTCGAAGTCGCGACCTTGCAGAAACCGACCTTCGTTTTCGTATACGGGTGTCGCTTCCCCATCTAGAAGATAGGGTGGATCTATTGCTTAGCGACAATGAAGATGAGACGCAAAGTGACACGCTGAAAGCGGCTCGAAACGATTCACTAGGGCGACGTGATAACACCACCATTGCCCTTCGTTTCCGGCCCGATCAGAATTCGCACTATTCATATCGCATAGGCGCGGGCCGACGTGACCAGCTTTACGTAAAAAGCCGATATCGCGACGCCATGGCGTTCAATGCTCACTGGGCCATGTTGTATGATGCTGAATTGTATTACTACACCCGAGACAGACTGGGTGCTGAATTGGGCGCGGCGATTCAGCATGTGGCTGAAAATAATAACGTGACTCGATTAAATAATCGCTTTTATTTCAGGGATGACTCCAACGATTGGCTTTGGCGTCACGAGCTTCAACATTTGTATCCTATTGATACTCACAATGCATTGATGTATCGACTAATGGTAGAAGGATTAGATCGCCCGCAATACAAGGTGGAAGAGGTTTACACAGGGCTACGTTGGCGCTCTAACCCGTTACGTGAATGGTTGTACTTTGACGTCGAGCCCTTCGTGTTGTGGCGACGAGATGAAGGATTTAAGCCTTCATATGGCATGGCGTTTCGCATTGAAGCCTATTACGGTAAAGCGCATTAAAAAAGCCGGCGCTACAAAATAGCGCCGGCTTGCCAATTCAATCAAACTCCACTAGGGGCGCAACGCGCGATCCCCTCGAGCTAGACCACAAACACCAGTGCGAGATGATTCAATGATCTCCGCACACTGCCCCATGGTCGTTGCAAAAGCATCCAGTTTATCGGTAGTACCTGTCAATTCAATGGTGTAGTTATTCGCGTTTACATCCAAAATGGTACCACGGAAAATATCCGCATTTCGCTTTACTTCGGCGCGCACTGATTCTGTCCGTGTCGCCACTTTGATAAGCATCAGTTCACGCTCAATATGGGCACCTTCAGTAAGATCGACCACTTTCAATACATCAACAAGCTTATTCACTTGTTTTGTGATCTGCTCAATCACTTTGTCGTCGCCATGGGTGATGATGGTTAAACGAGATAAACTTTCATCGTCGGTCGGTGCCACACATAAAGAGTCGACGTTGTAACCCCGTTGTGAAAATACACCTACGATTCGAGATAGTGCGCCAGGGGCGTTTTCCATTAATACAGAAATAATGCGTTTCATCAGGTTCGCTCCGTCTTGCTTAAGCGCATGTCGTCCATTGCGCCATACTTAATTTGCATTGGGTATACGTGTTCGTTTTGGTCGATAGCAATGTCCATAAACACGAGGCGATCTGTGTAACTGAAACATTTCTCCATTGCTGCGTCGAGGTCGTCTAACTTATCCACTTTGATACCAACATGGCCGTAAGCTTCCGCTAACTTCACAAAGTCTGGCATTGAATCCATATATGAATGAGAGTGACGCCCCTTATAAATCATATCTTGCCACTGACGAACCATACCCAAAGCACGGTTATTCAATGAAATGATTTTAATCGGCAAGTTGTACTGTAAACAGGTAGACAGTTCCTGAATATTCATTTGAATACTACCATCACCCGTCACAACCACAGAGGTGGCGTTAGGATGAGCAAACTGTACCCCCATTGCCGCCGGTAAACCAAAGCCCATGGTGCCTAAGCCACCTGAGTTTATCCACTGACGCGGCTTATCGTACTGATAATAAAGTGCCGCAAACATTTGGTGCTGGCCTACATCTGAACTTACGTAAGCTTTACCGTCAGTGTGCTTATACAAAGCTTCAATGACTTTCTGCGGCTTAATAACCTCATCACCTTGCTCGTAATTAAGACACTGTCGCCCACGCCACTACTCTATTTGCTGCCACCAATCGGCCAATTTCGCTTCTTGGTTGGATAAGTCTTTATTCACCATATGTTCGTGAATTTGATCAAGCACTTTATCTACCGAGCCAACGACAGGAATATGCGCATTGACGGTTTTTGAGATAGATGCGGGGTCAATATCAACATGAATAATGTCTGCATGAGGACAAAACTTGTCTACGTTGTTCGTTACCCTGTCATCAAAACGCGCACCTAGGGCAATAATGCAATCGGCATTATGCATGGTCTTATTCGCTTCTAACGTGCCATGCATCCCTAACATACCCACAAATTGTTTGTGAGTGCCGGGCATCGCACCTAAGCCCATTAAGGTACAGGTTACTGGGGCGTGCAACTTCTCAGCTAATTCAATCACTCGTGAAGAGGCTTCAGACGCAACCGCGCCGCCGCCAACGTATAACACTGGTCGTTCAGCTTTAAGTAACGCTTCAACCGCTTTCTTCACCTGTTTCGGATGACCCTTTTCGGTTGGGTTATAAGAACGCATTGTTACGTCAGTAGGGAACACATAAGGGTGTTCATCTGCAACGTTGACTAAATCTTTGGGCAAATCCACAACCACAGGGCCAGGGCGACCTGTATTTGCAATGTAATAAGCTTTTGCAATGGCTTCTGGAATATCTACCGCACGCTTAACCAAGAAACTATGCTTAACGATGGGACGGGAACAGCCCACCATATCAGTTTCCTGAAAGGCATCTTCACCGATATGCATAGAGGGTACTTGCCCCGATAACACCACCATCGGGATAGAGTCCATATAGGCGGTTGCAATTCCGGTAATGGTATTGGTTGCACCTGGGCCTGACGTGACAAGTACTGTGCCGGTTTTGCCTGTTGAACGTGCATAACCATCCGCCATGTGAGCGGCTGCCTGTTCATGACGTACGAGGACGTGTTTGACATCATCTTGCGCAAATAACGCATCATAAATGTCCAGAACGGCACCACCTGGGTAACCGAACACGTGTGTCACTCCTACATCTTTTAGCGCTTCTACCACCATGGCTGCGCCCGACATCATTTTCACAGTACTTTCTCCTGTAATGGTTTAACGGGTTGTTAGCGTACGTTGACGATGACCGGACTATAACGAAGGATGTAGGAAGATAAAACAGCAAATTGCACAAAAGTGAGATATATATCCCAATATTCAGGATAATTAGGATAAATGTTTCGCGAAGGGGAATAAATAGGCTGGATTTAGGATAGCTATTTACATTTAGTTAACAGCTATTCTGTATCGAGTTCGATATCAATGTCACTGTTATCCCCTATATCCTCGTCCTCGTCAACTTCTTCCGTCATTGAACGTTTAGAACCGTAAATACTGGCGGCTTTGGGGCGGTTTATTCGTGCTTGATACTTAAGCCATGCTTTTTCCTGAGGCGTCTGTGGCGGCCTATGACCAAGCGCTGATTCTAGGTACTGTTGCTCTTCATCGGTTTGCGGCGTTAATTTACCGTCCACCAGAGCGGCAAAGAGAGAACCATGAGACTGTAGCAGCTTGCTCTCCGAGATAGAAAAGTCACAAGAGCGACCAAAACCATAAGGGTAATGTTTTTTATCTGAAAAAGGACGTTTAGTCAGTTGCTCTCTCGATAGCTCTGCCATATCTACCTCTAACGCTGCTCGAATGACGTTTTATTTATGCTACTTTTAGCCATGCTTTAAAGACGAAACATATCGCATATCTGGCCAGTTAATTATTTAATAGTAGGGATATAAACGGCTGTCAAACTCATTCGGGCGAGGGGAGAAAACTTAATAAAACTGTAAAGAGGAAGCGCGCAACCGCTTGCCATTTTCGGCAAATTCAACGATTGCGTCAGTTGGGTATATGTACGGGCTTTATGCTTTTTTCTGTTTCGGCACCCAAGCCCAAATCATTTCGCATATAACGGGTTCTATACCCTGTGCATCGGTGACTTTCACGGCTACCGACACTTCACCTTTATCTTGTGTTTGCATGAGTGATATTTGCTCGTCAGTCAAATGCGCTACCGCATGCATATCCCCTTGTGCTCGCTTTACATATTTTAGATTCATTTCTTTAATAAGGGGCAACTTATCACCGGGTAGGTTGACGCCAACCACAAAGCCCGTAGAAGATTCGGCGAGAAGCGCCATACCTGCAGCGTGTACACTACCAATGTGATTTTGTACTTTTTTATAATTCTTTTGACGAAAGGTGACCGATTTCAAGTCTGTTTCTAAAATATCAATGCTGACGGTACCCGTGAGTTTCACTTTATAGCGGAACATCCATGTGAGCATTTTTTGACGAAGCCAATCAGGATAGGTATTGGCTTTTTTAGCGAAGGCGCGAAGCGGATTAGGTGCAGACATGGTTCTCTCTCTGTATTACTGACTTCTGGTTAGACCAGTTAACATAAAGCTAACGTTTCACCCTTGCAACTGGATTTTTCTTTTTCCATAAAAAAAGCAGCGCTAAGCGCTGCTTTTTGTCTTTGCTGATAAACCTATTTACTTAAACTGCATGTCGAAACCAACGAAGTAGAAGCGACCTCGAGGACTTGCTGGATAAGCGAAGTTAGTGATGAATGGTTGTTCATCAGTAATATTCTTGATACCACCATACATTTTCAGGTTTTCTTTCACCATGTATGAGAAGTTAATATCGTGCTGCCAGAACTCGTCCATCATGGCAGTATCATCAAAGTCCCCTCGTTCGTATTCCTCAACTTCGACACCCGCTAGAAGTTGCTCGTCCATGTACTGCGTCTGCCAGCCTACCTGAAGTTCTTCCCACTTCCACGTTAGATTGATGTTACCGGCCCACTCAGGACGGTTCACTTCACCTAATTCAGGGTTAACTTCGGTAAGATCATTCGGATTAGTGTACTGATCAATCTCATTGACTTTAGTACCAGACACTTTCGTATAGAAAGTATGCGCACCAACTTCAAAATCGTAACCTACGCTGAAATCGACACCCGATGTTTCAAGACGAGCGAAGTTAACCTGTGTAGAGCGTAAGAAGTTCAAGCCACCAAATTGCGGTGATGACGCATCTGTATTACGGGTAAACAGTGAACAGAAGTTTTCATTCAATGATTCGCCTACATAGCAACCATTGACAATGTCATCAGAACTTACTGCGCTAATGGCGTCATCAATTTCGATACTCCAATAATCCGCCGTGACTGAGAAACCTTCTAACCAACTCGAGTTATAGACGAAGCCAGCGGTAATGGTGTCGGCGGTTTCTTCTTGCAACTCAGCATTCCCCCCAGTTACACCAGGGAATGCCGCTGATAGTGGGTCGGTATAAACGTATTCACCGCTATCATCGAATGGGTTGTAACCGATAGACTGCAAGTCGGCCACACAGTTAGCTTGCAACTGGTTAGCCGCGGCTTCATCGTTGCTTCGAATACCCGCGATAACGCTGGCGTTACAAGGATCTGTTGGACGGAAAGTGGCACCCACTTCAGGACCAAATAATTCACTGATATTAGGCGCACGAATGGCTTGAGACTTTGATAAACGCACCATTAAATCTTCATGAGGCGAGTACATGAGGTTTGCACGCCATGTCGTGGTATCACCAACCGTAGAATAATCAGAGTAACGTGCAGCTAAATCTAGCGTTAGCTCTTCAACGAGGGTTTCACCCTGAATAAGCGGAACAGATACTTCCAAGAACACTTCACTTACGTCAAAGTCGCCTGTTTCATTTGCCGTTCTAATAGATGGCTGGAAGACCAATGAGTTATTGGTTGAGTAGTCTGATACCTGTGTGCCTGCGGTATACTGAGATCCCTCTGGTATAACACCTAAGCGCCACGCATCAAAGGTCGCTTCTGATTCTTCTTTACGGTATTCGCCACCTAGCGCGAAATAAAGAGGGCCATAGGGCAATTCGAAGTATTCACTTGAATCACCGGCAATCGACGCGCTAATAACTAACTGTTCGATAGTCGTTTGACTATGACTGTCTTCCGTTACCCAATCCACGGCTTCTTGAGTAATGCCAGTGGAACCCGCCCATATATTGAGTGGTACACAGCTACCATCACCCGGCGTGAACGAGAAATACCCTGGGTCATAGGATGGAATGTTAAATGCTGTAGTAACTTGTGGCGTATCGGCATCCAAGTTTACACGACAGTTCGCTTCGCCTGTTGAGGGGTCGGTCACTGCATCAATAGCAGAGAAGAAGCGGTCAACAATAATTAAGTTTTCTGTTCCGTTTTGTTCGTACTCAAACTTACCGTAGTTAACCGATACATTGTATTCCCAGTCGTTTTCGAAGAAACCTTCAAGACCGATAACACCACGTAGCGTACGACGTTCGTTTTCCGTTTTACCTTGGCCAATACCAATAGGGTCTACCGTAATAGCCACACCGCCAAGTTCACTGGCTAATGGTTGAATAAACTCAGGTAGGTAAGGGTTATCTGGGGCGCCGAAAAGCAAATCCCAATATGACGTAGGCTGACTTTCGTTTTCAGTACCTTGAACAACGTATTTCAATTCACCAAATACCGTCATACTGTCACTAAGGTCGTAATGACCTAGTAAATTAACAGCAATTTTGTCATTTGGCGTGATGAGGTAGCCTCGCTCTTGCTGAATAGTGTTGTATGAATCCCCACCAAACCCTTCGAAGTTCCCCGACACTAAACCATCTTGAACTGGGCGATAACTGCCGTCTTCTGTCACATTCCAACAACCACCCAATACACCAAACGAGGCAGCACCGAACACACTGTTATAGCCAGAAAATGAATCAAGACAATCTGGGGTTCCATTGCCATCTAAATCGATGTTAGTAGATGGATCGAAACCAGCAAAGCTATATGGATTACCCGGTACGATATAGCCGTAACCAGAAGTAAAAGGGAAAGTCCGATACGGTAATACAGCCCGTGGCGCAGAGGTTGCTGCGCGGTCAAACAAGGCTAATTCAGCATCAGTCAAATTAGGCGCACTACCAAATGTGTCAGTATAGTTTTGAGTGAAGGCTTCAAGGCTTGGAATGCTTAAACCGAAATTAAACAAGCCTGTGTTATCGTAGTTATAGTACTCAGCAAGGTTAGGTGTACTACTACCAATATCACCTTGTTGGAAACGAAGCGCTGGGTTTGTCCAGTCACCACCAGAGCCAATAAGAAGGCCGTTATCGCGCTCGCTTACCCGTACACCTTCGTCACGCTGGAACTCAACATTGATAGCAAAGTTACCTTTATCGTCGTCAAAGTTAGTCCCATACAGTGCTGAGATACTTAACTGTTCGCCGTCGCCTTCGGAAGAAATGCCGGTATTAACGTCGACTTCGAAGCCTTCGTAGTCATCTCGCAAAATGAAGTTAACAACCCCTGTTACCGCATCAGCACCGTATACGGCTGATGCACCACCGGTAAGCACCTCTACCGATTTGATTAACTTAACGGGGATTGAACCTACATCCACGGCAGCAGAACCTGCAGATCCACCTACATGACGTCGTCCATTAACCAAGGTTAGGGTACGGTTTGCACCCAAACCACGTAAGTTTAGAATGTTTGCACCATCGGAAAAACTGGCTGAGTCAATTGAGCTCTCAGCCGTAGTAGATGAAAACAGAGCCGGGATATCATTAATAACATCAGTGACGGAGAATTCACCAGATAGCTGAATATCTTCTTCAGAGATAGCTTGAACAGGCGACGGCGAAGCAAGGTTGGGATCACGGGCAATACGCGACCCTGTGACAACCATCTTTTCTACATCTTCTTCTTTTATTTCGGCCTCTTCCTGTGCCTGCACTACGCTTGCATTTAATGACAACGCAGATGCGACGGCACAAGCTAGCGCCGTAACGTGGTAACGCTTTGATGAATCAAAAGCCATGTGTGTTTCTCCGACTGGATTTTTATTTATTTTTGTTTACTACAGTGATTGTTTTTATTGTGTAGTGACGGCTAAAGGTGAATAAAGGATTCCTCTGCCGTAGTTTTACTTTGTTTTACTAGCTTGGTTTAGCAAACACCGTGCCCATGTAAATACCCTGTCAACTTTGTCAGCTGCGAAAAAGGGGGCGAATTATGCATAAGTATTTATAAAAATCCATTTAATATGCGATTTTAGTGAGCTTTCAACATTTGAATGCTCAAAAATAGGGCAATTTTGGTGTCAAAACAGAGAATTATTGAGGCTTGCACCAAAATCAAGCGCATTGCGCACCATGAAATGCCGAAAATGCACGACGAATGGTGAATAACCATTCACATACTTTCAGGAAAGGGTGATTTTTTAGGGACTTAGCCTTTACAGCCTCCGTCTACTTATTCTTTAGTATAAATTTGCAAATAATGAAGGAAATTTCGT
>MDTG01395366.1_pt1 | contig 61518 bp, 56 predicted proteins | sample 811421 | NCBI WGS metagenome assembly MDTG01 (sample SAMN05326645, study PRJNA326480) | marine metagenome | isolation source: seawater | place: Pacific Ocean: South East | collected 2011
CATTGCACTTGCGGTGACTCAACCAAATTGTTGTCAAAAGCTTAGTTTGTGTGTTCTCTAAGCTTTTTTATTCCGAGTCATGGCACTTGCGGTGACTCAACCAAATTGTTGTCAAAGGCCTGGCTTGTGTGTTCGCCAGGCTTTTTTATGCCCGTTATAAAATAACTTGCCAATAAGCTACATCAACCCACTGAGCGAACTTTTTTCCAACTTGCTGGAAATGCGCGACCTTTTGCATATTATATTTTTCATGCAAGGCGATACTTGCTACATTAGGTAATGCAATCCCTGCCATAACAGCATGTACATTTTGCGCTTTTAGCTGAGCAAACAGCGCAGCGTAGAGCTGTGTACCAACCCCTTTTGCATGACTACCAGCATCTAAATAAATCGAAATTTCCACTGAGTGTTGGTAAGCTTTACGTGCTTTCCAAGGTGTTGCATAACAATATCCAATAACCTTGCCATTAATTTCGGCAACCAACCAAGGTAAGCCAGAGGCAAGATTAGCCTGTATCCGCTTTGCTATTTCAACGTCTGTGATAGCATCAACTTCAAATGTAACCGTACTATTGAGAACATAGTGATTGTAAATTGCAGCAATGGCTTTACTATCATCAACCGTTGTATTTCTAATCATGTTTGAAATTCCTTACTCAACAATGATTTATTAATAACAGAAAAGAAGATTTGGGAATACATTTGCGCAAAATAAAAACGCCACTAGACGTGGCGTTTGGGTAGTTTCGACAACAATAAGAAATTGCTTTTAAAAGAAGCCCAGTGGATTTTCACTGTAACTTACTAATAGGTTCTTAGTTTGCTGGTAATGATCAAGGGCGAGTTTATGTGTTTCGCGGCCAATGCCTGATTTTTTATATCCGCCGAACGCAGCGTGCGCTGGATACATGTGATAGCAGTTTGTCCAAACGCGGCCCGCTTCAATCTTACGGCCAAAGTGATAAGCACGATTCATATTTCTGCTCCATACACCAGCCCCTAAGCCAAACTCTGAGCTATTGGCAAGCGCTAATGCTTCCTCTTCATCTGTAAAGGTCGACATTGAAATAACGGGGCCAAAGATTTCTTCTTGGAACACACGCATGTCGTTGGTGCCTTTTAACAGTGTTGGTTGAATGTAGTAGCCACCGTTAAACTCATCTGACAGCTGCTCTACTTCACCGCCAGCGAGTACTTCAGCCCCTTCTTGTTTACCTATTTCGATGTAACTTAGGATCTTATCAAACTGAGCTTGCGATGCTTGTGCGCCGACCATGGTTTCTGTATCAAGTGGGTTACCACGTTTAATTTGTAAAGTGCGGGCAAGAACACGCTCAATAAACTGCTCGTAAATGTCTTCTTGAATAAATAAACGCGATGGACAGGTACAAACTTCGCCTTGATTAAAGTATGCAAGTACAGCCCCTTCTATAGCTTTACTCAAAAACTCATCATCTTTTTCCATTACATCGTTAAAAAAGATATTTGGCGATTTACCACCTAGTTCGACCGTTGATGGAATAATATTATCAGCAGCACATTTTAAAATATGTGAACCTACCGGCGTTGAACCTGTAAAGGCAATTTTAGCAATTCGAGTACTGGTTGCGAGGGCTTCGCCAGCTTCTTTACCATAACCGTTCACAATATTTAGAACACCTGCTGGTAACAAATCACCGATGACTTCAAGCAGCACTAAAATTGATGCAGGTGTTTGTTCAGCCGGTTTTAAAACAACACAGTTGCCCGCAGCAAGAGCTGGAGCAAGCTTCCATGCAGCCATTAGCAATGGGAAATTCCAAGGAATAATTTGCCCTACTACACCCAGTGGCTCATGGAAATGATACGCAACGGTGGTTTCGTCAATCTCACCAATAGAGCCTTCTTGTGCGCGAACACAGCCTGCGAAATAGCGAAAGTGATCGGCCGCTAATGGCACGTCTGCCGCCAGAGTTTCACGAATTGCTTTACCATTATCCCAGGTTTCTGCAACCGCGAGCATCTCTAGATTTTGTTCAATACGATCGGCTATTTTTAATAAGATATTACTGCGCTCTGTGACTGACGTTGTTCCCCACGCTGCTTTTGCATCATGGGCTTTATCAAGTGCCAGCTCGATATCTTCTTTTGATGAACGAGGTACTTTACAAAACACTTTACCGTTCACAGGGCTGATGTTTTCAAAGTATTCTCCTTTTACAGGGGCAACCCATTGGCCACCAATATAATTCTCGTATTGCGCTTTAAAATTAACTTTTGCGCCTTCACTACCTGGGTTTGCATAAATCATAATGTGTTCTCTCTTCAAATTGTTGTGTTTTATTTAGCATTGACTAAATTACGCGGTAGGTTATTGTTTAATGAACCGCTAGCTTTTGAAGTTAGCTTAGTTAATAGAAGTACACTTGATTCCTAGTCCAGACTTTTTGACTATTTGTCCAGAATTTAGGGCGGCAGCGAGGCAACAATGAACACATCAGTTAGCAGCAGAAGTTTAGATAAGAAACGGCAACGTATTGATGTGCTTATTGAAAATAAAGTAAGTTTTGCTGGAGAGCATGCTGAATTAAGTATTTACGACACCTATTTAGATGCGCAAAAAGTAGCGCTGCATTCCACTGAATTATTATTTTGCGGCATGATCAGTGGCAAAAAAATCATGCATGTTGCTGACAGTGATTATCATGAAGAGTTCTTGCCAAACCAGTCATTTGTACTGGCCCCAGAGCAAGGTGTATTAATCGATTTTCCAAATGCTTCGCTCAACCAACCAACAACCTGTTTAGCGATTGAAATTAGTACAGACAAAATAAGCCAAGTAGTCGATATACTTAATTTTAATCAGCAAATTACACAAGATGACTTTTTCCAATATCAAACGAAGCTAGTCCATACACAGCATAACCTGCAAACCCAACAACTGCTTGAACGGATGATTACCCTGTTTAGCGAAAATGAACAACACCGTGATTACTTAATTGATCTATCACTCAATGAGTTAATAACCCGCCTATTACAGCAACAAAGCCGAGATTTAATGATCGCAAGCTGTAAGAAAGGTAAACTTGCAACTCCAATGAGCCATGTAATTAGCTATATAGAACAACATCTCGCAGAGAATATTGATATTGATGTGTTATGTAAGATAGCGTGTATGAGCCGCAGTAAGTTTTATCAGCAATTTAAGCTAGCATTTGGTGTCACCCCAGCTCTTTGGCAGCAGCAATTACGCTTACAAAAAGCATACAAACTGCTCGAAAAAGGTGAGGCTATTAGTCAGGTTTGTTATCAATTAGGTTTTAATAACCCGAGCCATTTTAGTCGTGTGTTTAAACAAGCCTTTGGCGCAACCCCAAAGAGTATTGCTAACCATTAAACCTAGGGTTGCAACGAGTATAAACCCGATAGGTCAATGCCAATAAAATACATATAATACTTGGTACATAAAGCGCCGAAAAGCTAAATTTTGCAAATAACCATGCACCTGATAAGCCACCTAAAATAAAGCCGAAGATGATTAGGCCAAATAGCTTAGCCTTACGCTTATCAAGCTCCTCACCTCGGAAAAAACGACCAAACATAATACCTAAATCAGTAAAGATCCCTGTCACATGAGTGGTACGAACGATTGCACCACTGTAGGTAGTTGCCAATGCGTTTTGTAATCCACATGCCGCAGAGGCCAAAAAGTGCCCATAACCAGAGCCATTAAACAATAGCCAAAGTGCGCCTAATAAAAGCCCTGCTTCGATTAATAATGCGGTGTCGTAGTGACGACCTAATTTAAGTGCAGAGCTATGCAGTAAAAACCCTGCAATACCAGAACCTACTAAAAATGACAGTAATACGCCTAATAAATGTAAAGCATCAAGGCTATTGCCATGCATTAGATCTGCGCCAAGCAAAGTTGCAGTTCCTGATAAATGTGATACAGCTTGATGTTCAAAACTAAGTAACCCAACTGCATTCACGCAACCGGCTACCAACGCCAAAATAAATGCCCCAATCTCAACCCACTTTGGTAACTTAGAAATCACTCGCTACTCGCCTTTTTTTGCTCTCTTACTCATTCTTTTATGGTACGTTAATTTTTATGACTAAAAACACTTTTTTTCGACTCTTTATATGGTAATTTACAATTAAGTAAATCGATTAAGAAGCTATAATGACAAAGCCAAAAAGTTGGACGCTGAAAAGTATCGCCAAAGAGTTAGGTGTTTCAAATGCTACCGTATCAAATGCGTTTAACCGTCCGGATCAATTATCTAAGGCGCGCCGTGAAGAGATCTTAGCTGCATGTAAAAAGCTAGGCTATTTTGGTCCCAATAAAGCGGCGCAATCATTACGTCGTGGCACCTTTAATATTGTTGCCCTAGTGCTACCAGACAGTGTTGAATATATGGTATCAGATCCGGTTGCAAGTAGCTTTATGCGTGGTGTGTCAGCAGTACTCGAAAAAAACGGCATCAATCTTTTATTATTTTCAGGTAACAACGATAACCTAAATAGCGTGGTTGATTTTGTTGATGGTTTTATTTGCTACGGTCGCCCACGTAATAAGCAACTTGTTGAACAATTGAAACAAGTACCAAAACATGTGGTAACTGTCGATTTTAACATCGGTCGCGATGCCTCTGTAAACGTAAACAACCAACAAGCCAGCTTTGATATTGCCAAACACGCACTACAAAATAATGATGATCGGGTTGCTATTTTAGGCCTGCGCTTACTCGATAACGACGTTTTATGCCGAGTTTACGAACATCATGAATTTGAGGCTGGTCAGTCTATCGCTCATCAACGACTGCGCGGTTATCACCAAGCAATCAGCGATGCTGGCGTCACCCTTGGTGATGATAGAACATGGAATATTCCAGAAAGTAGCGAACGCTTCGCTAGCATTGCTGCTAAAGAAGCACTTAGCAGCACCCCACGACCAAATGTATTGTTGTGTATGAGTGATTTAATCGCCCTTGCCGCAATGCGCGAAGCATTAAAAATGGGGTTATCAATTCCTGAGGATGTCAGAATTGTGGGCTTTGATGGTATAGATGAAGGACAGCGATTTGTGCCAAAACTCACAACTGTCCATCAAAATAGCGAAGAAAAAGGCCGCATTGCTGCGACCTTGTTTATATCTAAAGAGCAGCAAACAGCCGAAATCGACTATCAGCTGCAATTGGGTCAAAGCAGTTAAGCTAATAAGTCAGCTAAATTAGTCATGCTTTGCCCGCCATCTCGCTGATCAAGAATCATCACTTCACGGCTTGCAAAGTCGACCTTTAACTCGATTGAGCTGCTATCATCATGCCAGCTTAAACGACATACACTGCCTTCACCTTTAGCAATAAATTCACCATTAAAAGCTGAGTGCTCATTACGCAATTGAATGAGTTTAATCAAGCCTTTAACGACAGGTTTAGCAAGCGCTGCATCAATGTCTTGTGCATTTAAATATGGGCGATTAATATCACGACCTACATTTGTGCGAGCCAGTAATTCCATATCATTTTCACAAGCGAACAGGCCGCCATAATAAACTTGTGGAATACCTGGTGCAAAGAATTGAATCGCACGCGCTAGTAGGTAATCAAAGTCATCTGCGCCCAATGCATTGTAATATGTACAGTTTACTTGGTATAAATCAACGTTACTTGCAGCTGCACCAGTTGCAAGGCGACTTTGCCCTTCACTTTTTTCATGAATGGTTTCTACCAAGTTATCAATTTGCGCGGCGTTTAATAAGCCCGGTTTATCACCCATAGGGCCCGCATCAATGATACCAATGCCATCATGGGTATCGAGAACCGTTAAACAGTTACGCGGCGAAATTGTTAGCCAGTTCAGTAGAGCTTGCGCATCATTGCTAAACAAACTGTGTAAAATAAGTGGTGGTAAGGCAAAGTCATATACCATATTTACACGCTTTGCGACTTCAACCTGAGTTTGGAAGTGGCTATGAATCTCAGCAATGGTTTCCATACCTGCTTCATTAGCTTGCGCAGAAAGCTTATTTAAATATTCAAATGTTTCGTCAAGCATAAAGCAGTTTGTGCCTGCTTCTTTGATAGCGTAACCAGCAGCATCTAAACGAATAATGTTAACATTATTATCAGCAAATTTGCCAAGTACAGTATTTAAGTACTCGATGCCCGCCGTTGATTTCACATTAATATCAATTTGATTATCGGTAAATGTAGTCCAAAAATCATAGGTTTGGCCATCGCCGCATGCAATTGGCGTAAAGCAGCTACCAGGACGCGGACGATAAATCGCTTGTTGTTCAGCCTCAGACATACCATTTGGGAATACATCATCTTTGGTTAGAAATAAATCCCAAAACTCAGATTGCTTGCCTTTAGCTAATACATCTTTAAATTGAAAAGACTGTGCTGAAACATGGTTAACAATTAAGTCAGCCATTAAATCATAGTTGGCACCAAGCACTTTAATATCGTCCCAGCTACCAAGACGCGAGTCTACTTCGCTATGATCAATGGGATCAAAGCCAGCATCACTGCCATCAATCGGGTTATAAAATGGCAACAAATGTACACCTGCAAACACATTGTTAAGTGGGCCATTTAATAAATTACTTAATTCATCAATACCTTGACCTGTAATTCGGTCTGCGTAGGTGATTAATTGCACTTTATTGTTGATCATAATTGTTAATACCAAGTTGAAACTTAATCGATTAAGATATATCTTTAACCACGACAGCAAATTATTCAAGCAGTTTTTACAATTTTTATACACTAATATATATAGTAAAGGTGCAGACCTTTCGGTGGGGATACAACAATGAATAGAACACACGATCCTTTGCAAACCATTAGATGGCTGACATACATGATGTTTTTTATGTTTGCTATGACATCTGATGCGGTTGGTATGATCATTCCAGAGCTTATCAATGAATTTAACTTAAGCATGACTCAGGCCAGTGCCTTTCATTATGCACCAATGGCATTAATTGCCTTTAGCGGCCTATTTTTAGGTTTTTTGGCTGATAGTTTTGGTCGCAAGCAAACCATAATGCTGGGACTAGGCTTATTTACAATAAGTTGTTTCTTATTTGCCGTTAGCAGCAGTTTTAGTATATTTGTAGTGCTACTTAGCTGCATTGGCCTTGCTATTGGCTTGTTCAAAACCGGCGCATTGGCGTTACTAGGTGACATCTCTAAAAACAATTTAGAGCATACAAAAACAATGAACTTGGTCGAAGGCTTCTTTGGTGTTGGAGCCATTGTAGGCCCTGCACTTGTCAGCTTTTTAATCACCCAACAGGTAAGCTGGACTTATCTTTATGTCATCGCTGGGGTCTTATGCTTAATTTTGACCTTAATCGCTTGGCGTGCAGAATACCCTAAACCTAAAAAGCTTGAAAAGCATGCTAAACCAGCATCACTTGCAACCACAATGAGTATGATGAAAAACCCCTATGCACTTGGCTTTTCCTTAGCAATTGCTCTTTATGTTGCGACCGAAGTGGCTATATATGTATGGATGCCCACTTTACTTAGTGATTACAACGGCCCATGGCAATTACTGGCAACATATGCGCTAACCCTATTTTTCATTTTACGTGCTGCAGGGCGTTTCTTAGCGGTATGGCTGTTAAATCATTTAAGTTGGCAAGCGGCAATGCTGTATCTAAGCTTAGGCATTGCTCTTTGTTATTTAGGCTTAATTTTTGGTGGCGTTGATTGGGCGGTATTCTTATTACCATTATCGGGGCTGTTTATGTCGATGATCTACCCAACTTTAAACTCGAAAGGTATTTCTTGCTTTGCGGTTCAGCAACACGGTGCGGTCGCTGGGGTTATTTTGTTTTTTACCGCCCTTTCGGCTGCAGCGGGGCCGTTATTAATGGGTGTGATCAGTGACTACTTTGGTCACATTCGTTACGGCTTTTATCTCGCAACAGGTTTCGCATGTTTATTGTTTTTAGCCATGCTATATAACTATTTACGTGACCCTGCTGAGCAAGCATTAGCGCAGCACAGCGCGCTAAGCCACTAAATAAAACTCTTAAAAATCAATTATCGAACATAAATTGTGCAAATTTTTCGCTAAAAAACTTGCATTATGTAAAATTATTGTTATCTTTACTTAATCGATTAAGATAACAATTTAGACAACAAACCATCTGGGATTGAGACGAGGCACATTATGACAACACACAAACATGCCCTTTATACATTAAGCGCGCTTGCATTAGCAGTAAGTCAAAACTTACACGCTGAAGAGCAAGCACAACCAGAGGCTAAAAAAAGCGGCCTTGAAACGATTGTTGTAACAGGTGTACCGCGCCGTACGACAATTATGGCATCAAGTTCTTCAGTTAGCAGTGTTACATTAGCTGAAATTGAAGTATCAACACCACGCTCTACCGCAGAAGCATTCAGAACAATCCCGGGTGTACGTTCAGAATCAACTGGCGGTGAAGGTAACGCCAACATCGCAGTACGTGGCTTACCAGTTGCATCGGGTGGTGCCAAATTCTTACAACTACAAGAAGACGGCTTACCTGTGATGCAGTTTGGCGATATTGCTTTTGGTAACGCAGATATCTTCATGCGCTTAGATTCAACAGTACAAAGTGTTGAATCAATCCGTGGTGGCTCAGCATCTACAGCGGCAAGTGATGCACCAGGCGGTATCATCAACTTTATTTCTAAAACCGGTGAGAACGAGTCTGGCAGTGTATCAACCACTGTAGGCCTTGATTATGACTCAATTCGCACAGACTTTGAGTATGGTACTTATCTTAACGACAGTGTGCGTTATCACATAGGTGGTTTTGTTCGCCAAGGCGAAGGCCCGCGTGAAACTGGATATACATCAAATAAAGGGGGCCAGATTAAGGCGAACCTTACTAAAGAATTTGATGCCGGCTATGTGCGTGTTTACTTTAAGCACCTTGATGATAAAAGTGTAGGTTACCTACCTATGCCTATGTACTCAAATGGCGATTCAATCCCTGGTTTTGATGCACAATCAGATACGCCACATTCAGCACTTTTCACACAAACACTGCGTTTAAATGGTGATAATCAAATTAGCACTGGTGACATGACTGATGGTATGAATCCGGTTGTTACATCTGTTGGCTTTGAAGCTGCTTTTGATTTAGATAACGACTGGCGCATCGAAAACCGTTTTAGAACATCATCTGTAAGCGGTAATTTTATTTCTCTTATTCCAGCTGAAGTAGCAAGTGCAAGCTCAATTGCCTCTAGCATTGCTGGTGATGGCGCATCACTTGTTTATGCAAATGGTGGCTCAGCAGGCCAAGCTTATGGCGATGACGATTTAGCAATGCGCATCCACACATTCGATGTAACACTAAACGACATGGGTTCAATAGTTAACGACCTTAAGTTAACTAAATCGTTTTCTGATGACACAAGCATGACCTTTGGTTACTTTGCATCAAGCCAATCAATTGATATGTCATGGCTTTGGAACTCATATGTTATGGAGTTAAAAGGCGATAACGCAGCATTACTCGATGTGTACGCTGCTAATGGTGATAGCTATTCTGATAATGGCTTATATGCCTATGGCACTCCTTATTGGGGTAACTGCTGTCAACGCAACTACGATACAGAGTACGAAACACGTGCACCTTACATTAACTTAGCAACTAAATTTGGTGACCTAAGCATTGATGCAAGTGCTCGTTACGATTCAGGTGAAGCGCGTGGTAACTACGCAGGCGCCGTAACATCAACTGTTGATATGAATAGCGACGGTACAATCTCAATTCCAGAGCAAAGTGTAGTTGGTATAGATAACGCAAACCCAAGCATTGTTAACTATGACTGGCACTACAGCTCATACTCAATTGGTGCTAATTACCAAATTGATCCAAGCTTTGCGACATTTGCTCGTATTAGTAAAGGCGGCCGTGCAAATGCAGATCGCTTACTATTCGGTAAAGTAGAAGCGGATGGTTCAGTTGCTGAAGCCGATGCGATTGATGAAGTAAATCAATACGAATTCGGTGTGAAAAAACGTTTTGATTCACTATCAGTATTTGCAACAGCATTCTATGCAGAAACTGAAGAACAAAACTTCGAAGCCACATCGCAAAAATTCTTTGACCGCGAATATGAAGCCAAAGGTATTGAGGTTGAATCAACTTACTACGTAGGCGATTGGGATTTCCGTGGTAACTTTACATGGACAGATGCAGAAATAGCTAAAGATGCGTTATCGCCGGAGTTAGTAGGTAATACACCACGTCGTCAAGCTGACCTTATCTACTCACTAATGGCCACTTACAACTTTGACAAAGGTGCAGCGGGTCTGAGCTTTATTGGTACAACAGATGCTTACGCACAAGATAGTAATGATCTTCAGTTCGATGGCTACACACAAGTAAATGGCTTTGTAAGTTACAACTTGTCTGAAAACTTAAGCCTATCGCTTAATGTGAACAACCTGTTTGACACCGTAGGTATCACAGAAGCAGAAGAAGGCTCAGTACCAGATAACGACATTATCCGTGCCCGTACTATTAACGGCCGTACAACGTCACTTACTTTAAAATATTCTTTTTATTAATCACTAAACTCCCTTGTTTTAGCCCAGTTTTTACTGGGCTTTTTCAGCTTTAATAACCAACTTTCCAGCCTCAATTGAGCAAATAGTCGTAATTACTCCCTTTCTAGTAAAAAAACAGATAATAAATTATCACTTTGTTCTATAATCAACGTGCGCCACAAGTATTAATCCCTTAAAATGATTAAGTATTATTGCGAATTGGTTTAACCATTTGAATTAGGAACATGCATGTTTGTCTCACGCAAAAGCCACTCTTTACTCCAAGATCAATACAACGCGCTATTAGCTGAAGTTGAGGCACTCAAAGCCGACAATCACGTTCTGCGTGATGAAAACGAGCGCTTAGAAGCTCAATTACATCATCATGCTGATGATGCAGATCAACTGTTCCTTGCTAATTTATTGAATAGTTCGATTGAATGTATCACGCAAATTGAGGGCGTACGCCAAACTGTTCTCGACTCATACCTTGTTATTGAAGAAGAAAGCCAAGTCACTTTACAGATCAGTCAACTATTAAATGACTCAAATAATGCGCTGCAGCATATCGTCAGTGAAATGGCGAGTATGGCAGGCAAAATGGGGAGCATGACCAGCAACATTACTGGCTTGTCTGATATGGCTGATAGCATCAATACCTTTGTATCAACCATTTCAAAAATTTCAGATCAAACCAACTTACTCGCGCTTAACGCCGCCATTGAAGCAGCTCGTGCTGGTGAGGCTGGTCGTGGCTTTAGTGTTGTTGCTGATGAAGTACGTACGCTTGCTACCAACACGAATAAATCAGCACAAGAAGTGTCTGATTTAGTAAAAGAAATCATTAACAAAACGGGTGAAACTGTCACCTCGGTTGAAGATATTCAGCAAAATAACACCCAGCTTTCAACAAGCTTTGATACCTTGAACAACGACTATAGTTCAATCATGAATCACTGCAATTCAATGAAAGAAACTATTATTAATGCCGCTACTCGCTCATTTGTGCAAACTGTAAAACTAGACCACATTGTATGGAAAGGTGAAGTATATGCGGTTGCCAATGGTACAAGTAACAAGTCGATTGATGACTTTTCAGATCATACCATGTGTAGACTAGGTAAATGGTATAACTCTGAACAATCAAATGGCTTTAAACAGCTCAATGCTTATCGTCAATTAGAAGAGCCACACCGTGAAGTGCACCGTAATGGTGTTGAAGCGTTAGTGATGCTACAAACAGGCAATAAAGACGCAGCTATTAATCACATTAATAAAATGGAAGCAGCAAGTGAGCGTGTCATGCATATACTTGATCAAATCGCTAACGGCTAATTACTAAAAATAATAAAACCGAGCTCTGAAGCTCGGTTTTTTGATCTATTTAAGCAAGTTACTCAACTAAACCTTCTTGCAGCACCGGCATTACAGCACTTTGTTGTTCTTGGCGCTTCACATAGCTAAACAACATTAAGCATCCAAGGGCTAAACTTGCAGCTAGCATAGAGCCAAGAGTGGCGAATCTAAAACTATAAAACTGTGCAATAACGCCTGTTGCCCCTGCCCCGCACATAACACCAAGTTTAATGGCGTTCGTGTAAAACGCTGAGGTAAACCCTATTCGCTCAGGAAGCTGATCTTGTAATACGGTTAAGCCAATGCCTGCAAAAATACCGTAAAACAGGCCGTTCAATACTTGCAGCGCGATTAAATGCCACACTTGAGTGGCAAAAAACACTCCTAAATAAAATACAATGGCACAACAAAATGCCACCGCAAGCATCGAGACCTTACTGTATTTTTTAGCTAGTTTTGCTCCATACAGCATGATAGGAATTTCTAACAGTGCCACGACCCCCATAAACAGTCCTGGGGTATGTTCAGCAAACCCAAGTTCAGTAATGCTATAAAGTGGCAGTGCCGATGAATACATAATATTACCCGTTGAACCAAGCATTATCGATAAGCCTAACAACCAAAATGATAAACTCGCTGCGGCTGCAGGCTCTGAGCCGTTTTGCGATTTTTTAGCGCTGTAGTCAGGAATAAACTTAAATGCAAAGATTAGCGCAATCAAAGCGCAAAATGCAGCGAAGTAAAACGAGTGACTAAACTTCCCCCCTGCAGCTAACATATAGCCCAGCGGAGGGCCTCCCACCCAAGCAAATGAGATAGCAGCACGTAAACGCGAATTAAAGCTGGTAATGTCTATATTCTGTTGACGTCCAGCCCATTGTCGTGCAACCGTCATCATTTGCGGGATTGCCGCATTTCCCATCGCTAGAAATAACACACCTGCGAGTAGCACTTGCCAAAATGCAGTGGCATTTGCAAAGGTCACTAACGCGCACGTCATGCCTGCTACAGCCACCATAAATAACTTACGTGCACTTGTGCCTTTATCAGCCATGCCACCCAGCCACTGACTGATAACTAAACCCGTAATGGTTACCGACACCATATAAACCCCCAAATAAATGGGCGGTGTTTGCAGCCCTTCAACTATAAATAAGCTCATCAAAGGGTTAACGAATGCCCCCATTAACCCTGTTAGCATACTTAGAAGAATAAATATTACACCATGCTGTTTAAACAATACTTTCACTAACGACCCCACATCAATACAACAAGTGAATAGATAATTTAAAGGGCGCAAATTATACACAGTTTTAATGAGAACTTCATTTTGTAATACAAATTAAAGTACACGTGAATTTAATAGTTAAAGTCTATTACACTAATAAAAGCGCTCAGCATTACCTAATAAAAAAACTTCACATAAAGACTGCTATAAAATGCAAATGCCTTGACGACTTATGAATAGGTTTATATGAAATTTATTTACACACCTACTCTTATAATCAGCACTTCAACATTCACTAAAGACAATGATGTAGCTGTGGGTTATACCCAAAACTCTTTTACAACATCCCCTCGTTGCAGCGTATTACTTGAAGACGTTCATGTAATTCAAAAACGGCAACGCTTTGCATGTAAATATATTCCTAAGTGTGTGGTTAATACTCGTGGTAAGGATGCATAGGGGTAGCTGCGAGTAAAAATCTCGAAAACTTAATCATTGCCGCTCTGTTTGAGCTAGCAGGTCAATAAAGCAAAACAATAAAAGACCATGTATTGAACTTTCTGCTTAATTCTCCATCAGAGGTAAATACCTATAGCATTCAGTCAATTAAGTTTATTTATGAAATGGATTACTTTCTCCAAATGCGCTTATTCCCTCACTGTTTTAGCCATAATTATTACTGTACTCATAACCATTGATAATTTTGACAGTTCACAAAGCCTTCCAATTGGCTTCGTTCTATGGGGGATTTCACCTTACCTGTTAATGGCGTGGATGGTTGAACACAGTAAAACAAGAATGACACAGATTGCCTCATTTATTGTCACTATCATTTGTGTCTTATTTGGTATTGTGACCTTAGGTTCAATTTATTTTTCTCATGACGCACAATCAGCGTTGGTGTTTGTTTTTGCTCCATTATGGCAATGGCTGGGACTATTAATACTATGTATTCCATTGTACTTTATGAATAAATATACAAAACAGTCTCAATGAACGAAATAAATCAAAAATTTTATCTAATAGTAAGTATGCCTTCAGACACACTTACTATAAATTTCAAATCGTGATCTGAACAAACAGCTTAAAGGTTGTCATCAAGTAGTTTATAAAAACGTGATGTTACGCCATTTGTCCAACCAAACCCCTGTTGCACTGTGTACTCACCACCACCTGCACGGCTGACTAATTCACACACATTGTACTTTTCAAGCAGGCATTTATCCTCTGCAAAACGCATTTCAATCATGCTCAACCAATTTTTCATAATCGCTTGTGCTTCGCTGACAAAACCATAATCAGTTAAACCTTTTACAGCAAACCATTGCAGCGGCGCCCAGCCATTAGGGCTATCCCATTGTTGTGGAGTACTACATAATGTTGTAACTAAACCACCTGGTTTTAAAAACTCACTCATCAGCTTTTGTTTTACTTGCTGGGCTTGTTGTACAGATGCAGCACCAACAAACAAAGGAACGGCCATTGCCATTGAATCAACGCTGCTTTGCTGATTGAGTCGAATGTTGTAATCACGGTAAACACCTGCCTCAGAATTCCAACAATAGGTATTGATAGTATCTAGGCGAAGTGTAGCCAGCTCAGCAAAGGACTGACTCTGTTGCTCTGCACCAAGTAAACGGTAGAAGCGAGCTAAAGTGTGTTCTGCATTATACAATAAGCTATTTAAATCAATCGGTATGATATTGGTTGTTTCAATACTTTTGAGCTCACTATGCTCGCGTAGCCAACGGCTACTAAAATCCCAGCCAGACTCGCATGCAGCACGAATATGCTGGAAATAGCTTTGCTGCTGCTCAGTTGTTAGCCCTTCAGCGTCATGTAAATCTTCTTTTAATGACTCTGGACGAGGTGTTGCCGCACTATCCCAGTAGCGGTTTAAAATAGCCTTATTAGGCATTTTAACAACACGCCTAATGGCAGGCGTTTCAATGCTAAGGTCGTTACAGCCAGTCATCCAAAACTGATACTCTGCTTCAAGTGCTTTTACAGCGTTTGCCAGCCAAGTTAAATCAGCCTCAAATTTATATTTAGCATCCCACAGCATCGCTAACATCAACGCTAAAACAGGAGGCTGTGAGCGTGAGCTATAATAAACACGGTTACCATTCGGAATACAGCCATTACGCTTTTGCAGGTCAATAAAGTTATTTACCATTGCTTCAATAGTTGCTAAGTCTTCAATATCTTCTAAACCAAGTGCGGTAAAGTAACTGTCCCAGTAATAAATTTCCTGAAAACGGCCACCTGGTACAATGTAATCAAATTGCAGTGGCATAAGTGAGCTTGCTAAATCAGTATCGGCATTTCTATGTAGGTGTGGCCATAAATCAAGAATATATTGCTTAACTGATGTGGAATCTAATGTGGCACTAGGAATAGATTGATCAGCAAATATAAAATTCGACATCACAAATTCTCGTAGTTCATCGCCTTTTAAAGGCCCAACAAGTTGATATAACTCGCACGCACTTTGCCAAGACAATTTTGGCACTGCATCGGCAAACATTTTTGAATCAGCAAACACTTCTGCTAACTGTACGTCTTTAAATAGTTGGCTATTAACGAAATTCATGATAATCCCTTATTTTACGTTTGATGCTTCTAAATACTGTGGCTGTAAGGTGATTCTTTTAAATACTGAAACAGTAATTAATAGCAAGGCTATTGGCACTAATGTCAGATAAAACGCGTGTTGACCACTGAACTTATCAAATACAAAGCCCGTAATAATTGAGCCCGTTGTGCCACCTAATGCAGAGAAAACGACGATTAAGCCAGTCATAGCGGCGTGCTTGTATTTCGCTAAAGAACTAAGCATCACAGAATTAAGTAATGGGTAAATCGGTGCCATAAAAAAGCCAATCAACGGCAACATATATGCAGCAAAAGGCACATCAAAAACACTTTTCACTTGGCTACCATCAACATCATGAGTTAAAGGCAGCACCAACACTACAAGTACACCCATAGCGACCAAACAGCCCATTAATAAACTAAACCAACTAATAAACCTAAGTACTTGCCCTGCCACTAAACGGCCCAGCGCCAGTGCCGCAGCAAACAAGCTAGCAAGTTGAATACTTACATCTACGGGTAATTTTAAAACTTGATTATTAAAAGTAGGTAACCAAGTGCCTACTCCCTGCTCTATAAGTACATACATAAATGCACTTACAACGAAAATGAGCACCAATGGTTGATAGGCCAGCTTTAGCATATCAATAAAGTCATGCAGCTGAGATTGCTGATTTGTTTTTAGTTCTGGTGATTTTATTGGAGCCGCAATGACTGAAACAAACGCTACAGCAACAATCACTGCAAGCAAGTAATATACATTCAGCCAGTGACTACTTTGCGGGTTATCAGCATCTATAAATAACGCAAAAATCCAATAGCCCGATAACACCCCTAGCATAAACACTCCTTCTATAGTGTTTAATAAAGCAGAGTGCTTATTTGCATTATCAGTCACTTGACCAATGACAGAGTAAACAGAGATTTTCATCACAGCAAAGCTGCAACCAATTGCGGCAAATAGTGCTTTTAATACCCAAAACTCAGCAATGCTCGGTACAACTAAGCACATAATTGCAACCAGTAATAAAGCACCGAGCATGGCAATTTTATAGCCCAAGCGAGGAATAAATGACGCCACTAAAAATGACACAATAGCAATACTTAAATCCTTAAATCCTTCAAGAACAGACGCCTGTGTTTTGCTTACATCTAAGCTATTTATTGCCTGTAAAATAACAGTGCCTACACTATTGAGCATTAAAGCAAAGACAAAATAGCTGCATGCCAGCGCGATGGTTATTCTTATAGGATTCATTCACTTCAACCTATGATTATTTTTACTCAGTCTAGTTTAGCGAAAAATAAAATGCAAACGTTTGCATTTAAAATTACACATGTCGCTAACATTCAATAGGTTTAGCGCTGACTAGATTGCCTATTTACTAGTTCTATTTCAACAACTTGAGACTCTACCGACTGCCCTGCTAACTGAGCTAACAACTTTTCAACAAGAATGACTGAGGCACGTTGAGTGTTTTGCTTGATACTCGACAACGAAGGATGACTGATATCCGCCATAGCAATATCATCAAAGCCCACAAGGGCAACGTCATTTGGAATGCTAATGTAACGCTCTTTCAGGGCTTTCATCGCACCGAAAGCCACCATATCACTACATGCCATAATGCCATCAAAACAAAGCCCTTTTTCTACCAATAATTGGTTAATTCCTTTGTAAGCAGCGCTACTGGTGATATCGATAGAGAGTACGTGAGGTGTGGCTTTTGCTGCAGAAATGGCATCTAAATAACCACGATGCCGTTCACTAATTTCAGCATGCCCAGGGTCGCCTAAAAACAAAATGTTTTTAGCGCCATTTTTCAATAAGTGCTCAGTCGCTAGGCGACCGCCTAAATAATTATCGCTGCCAACAATTGGGTAACTGCTGGGTGTTTTTGGATCGCCCCACACAACTAAAGGAACACCAGCATTCGCTGCAGCTTCAATATTTGCTTGGCTTTTACCTTGGCCGACCACAATAATGCCATCTGCGCGGCGGCTATTGATAAAGTAATTAGCCCAATCATCACTGGCCATAAATGAGTTAGAAAGTAATAACTCTAAGCCAAATTTGTTTAACGCTAAATTTATTTCACCGACAATTTTAAGTAAGAAAGGATCATTAATAGACTGCTCTGTATCACCATCAAGGTTAATAATAACCGCAACAACATTGGTTTTTTGGGTTCGAAGGCGGCTAGCAGCAGTGTTTAAACTAAAGTTATGTTTTTTTGCCAACTGTTGGAGCTTGTCGCGAGTTTCCTGTTTTATCAATGGGTTATCATTGAGCGCGCGAGATACTGTCGACGTAGAAACACCGGCTAATTTAGCAAGATCGGCTAACTTTAATTTTCTATCGTTCATGAAACTGAAACACTGCCTTCCTTTAAAACATAGGCTGGCAATATACCACCATTTTGTCTAAATCGCTGCGCCATTAAGCATAATATTTTTTCAGTAAGCATAAACAGGCAAACTCATTCTGTGAGTAAAAAAAGGACAAAAAACTGAAAAAACAAATTGCAAACGTTTGCATAAGTCTCTATGGTTTATAAAAGCAAGGTGTTAACAATTCAAAATATTCGCTAATACATTGCTTTTAACAACATAAAAAATGGGAACACACAATGACAACTACATACACACGCAGTGCGCTAGCCTCTGCAATTTTGCTAGCTTTGAGTGGCCAGACAGTTATGGCTGAAGAGCAAACTGAGCAACCAGCTAAAGAAAAAGTTGAACGAATTATTGTATCTGGTACGCCAGCGGGTATTGGCGTACGTAAAATTGATGCAGGCTATGCAGTTACCAATATCGATGCAGATCAAATTGTTAAATTATCGCCAAAAAGTACTGCTGATTTATTCAAAGCCGTACCGGGTGTGTGGGTAGAAAGCTCGGGTGGTGAATCTGGTGCTAACGTATTTGTACGTGGTTTTCCTGGCGGTGGTGATGCACCATTTTTAACCTTAAGCCTTGAAGGTTCGCCAATTTACCCTGCTCCTACTTTGTCATTTTTAGAAAACTCGTCGTTATTCCGTTTAGACGAAACCATTGAAACAATGGAAGCATTACGTGGTGGTCCAAACCCTGTTGTTTCAAATGGCCAACCTGGTTTAACAACTAACTTCCGCCTTAAGCGTGGTAGTGAAGATACCGAAGGTGTATTCAAATACACAACCTCAGATTATGACTTACAACGCCTTGACGCTATGGTTAGTGGTGAGATTTCTGATGATTTATATTTCATGGTGGGAGGTTATGTTAAAAGCTCTCCAGGTATTCATGATGCTGGTTTTACATCAGAAAAAGGCAGCCAGTTCACAATTAATATCACTAAAGAATTAGAAAACGGCACCATTAATTTATACACCCGTCAAACAGACGACCACGGTGCTTGGTACTTACCTACGCCACTAAATGTTGATGGTGTTGATGCAAGCTACACGCAACTGGGTACTTTAAATCGCCAAGCGATAATTTACACAGGCGCAAATAATGATGAGCAACAAATCGATTTAGGTGAAGGCCGTGGTTGGAAAGGTCATGTTTCAGGCGGTAGCATTAAGCTTGAATTCGATAACAGTTGGAGCTTCACAGATCGCTTCAACATCACCAAGGGTGATGCAAACACTTACGGCTTAGTACCGGCAGGCTCTGCAACAACGATTGGTGCAGTGGCTGATAACGGTGAAACAGCAACAGGTGCAGTAACTGGCACAGAATACGATGCAGGCACTGCGGTTCAACAACTTGGCCGTTGGGTGGTTTTAAAAGAAATTAGCGCATTCACCAATGATTTAGCATTCGCTAAAAAGCTAGATAACTTATCACTAGCATTTGGTTATTACACAGCAAGCACATCAGCAAATGACTGGTGGAGCTTAGGTAACACTGCGTATCACGTACTTGAAGCAGGCGGCGAAATGCTAGACGGCATCGAGTGTAACGCAAGTGTTGAGGGTTGTGGTTTTAACTACGATATCAATTCGACAGGTGATGCACGCACCAATGCGTTTTATACAACCGCTCAGTATAAATTCAACGATGACTTTACACTTGATGCGGGTGTTCGTTTTGAAAGCCACGAAGTTGAATACTCAGTTGATGAAGGTCTTGATGGCGTAATCGACAAGTCAGTTCAATATGACGAAAGTAAAACATCGTGGACAACAGGTATTAACTACTCAATTAACGATGACATGGGTGTATTTGCTCGTGTAAACCGCGGTTATAAAATGCCTTACTTCGATGATTTTCGTGATAACTTTGGTGCATACGAAGGTGGCGAAAAGTTAATTAAAGAAGTAACACAAGCCGAGTTTGGTTATAAGTTACTTACCGATAGCACCGATTTCTACGCAACTTTATTCACTAATGAAGTAAAAGGTGACACCTTTGTTCGCCGCCCTGGTGTACCCGCTGAAATCTTAACAAACGAAGCATACGGTATTGAGCTTGATTATAACTACAACCACGAATCTGGTTTCTCAGTTAACTTAAACTCAACGCTTCAAGAAACTGAAATCACTGAAAGCCCAAGCAACGAAGGCAACGAAAGTCAACGTCAGCCAAAATGGCAAGTACGTGTAACACCAAGCTATGACTTTGAAGTAAGCGATATGTATGCAACTTTATACGGCACAATCTCAGCGGTTGATGATCGCTTCGGCGACAACGAAAACACGGTTGTTTTAGAAGGTTACGAAAAAGTAGACATTGGTTTAATTGTTGAGCCTATGGAAGGTATTAAAGTGCAGCTAGCAGTTGATAACTTAACTGACGAGCAAGGTATCACTGAAGGTGATCCTCGTAATGCTGACGCACCGAATGGTCGTTACATTATGCCTCGTACTACACGCTTAAGCATTAGCTATGAGTTTTAAACTCACCTAACTCCCTTGGTTGTTATGCAATCAATACCCAAGCCACAGTGCTTTAAAACCTGTGGCTTTTTTGTTTTTATACTTCCAAAAAAAGTTTATTAATTACGTCTTTATCTTGTTCATTAAGCTGTTCTTGTAAAGCTCTAATAAAATTCATTGACGTTGCAGGTCGATTAGGAAATGCGTATTTTTGCCATACTGATTTTAAAGCTGTCACAATCACTGCATCCCCAAATTCATTCCTAAGCTTTGCAAATACAAGAGTGGCTTTGGAATACTGATCGTAACTTTTTGATGAATCTACCAATGCTTGCTTTGTCGAAATATCTAGCCTAGAAGCTTGTTGATATCGTTGAGTTTCATATTTGACTAATGCATCGACAGCCTTTTTTCCGTAACGCTTTTCAATCACCACAAGCTCTATATATTTAGCTAATGATTCAATCAAAAAAGCGCTATCTTCAGGAACACTATTGCCAATATCATGACCAAACCATTGATGAGCCGTTTCATGTACTGCACGTCGATAACGTTGATCAAAACCTGCTCCCTCACTTGGTTTTGCTCTAAAACCGACTTTATTATCAATCAAAATAATTTCAGGTAATGCATACCCAGTCCCACCAAAACCTGTAGAGTCAATCAAACTGAGCTTTGAACCTTTGTACGCATTAAGATTACTCTTAAACCAAGAAAGCGTATCACTCATAGCTTGTAAGTTAACTTTTACAGCATCTTGATCAGCTTCTGTTGCTCTTGATTTAGTAAAAACCTGTAACTTCACCCCCTCATAAATTAACTCAGTTGCTCCAAATGGAAACGACATCCAAGCAGGTAAGTTGTTAATTGGCACTGTCGTCTGAAATTTAAAAACGGCTCTTTGTCCTTCAATAATATGCTCTGTATTTTTACCTTGTGAAACGACCTGATAACCTACTGCGGTGGTAACCTTGCTTTTCATAGTAATACGTTCATAGCTATCCGGTACTTGGTATGTAGTATTAAAAAGCTTTGAAGGTGGTGTTTTAACATAGAGTGGAAGGCCATAATCTAATCTTAACTTCTCATCACCTAGCTCATAGTTTCTTTGATATCCAAGCGTCGGTAAAAGTGGAACAGAACGAATATAACTAAATTCAGGCGTAATGATTTGATGCCCTTGCGTGGGCCATAATTTGGCTTGCTTTACTGCAAATTGCGTTTTAAGTTGCCTTGTTTCGAATGGCTGAAGTGCGGGTTTAAACTCGTAAATAGCTTGATTCATTGATGGATAAAATGCGACTTGCTCAGCTCCTTCTATCTTAATATCTGCCCATTGATAAAAGCCCGCGCGACCTATTAATACCTGTTTTATTGGTTTTGTGTGAGGGTTAGTAAATGAGTAGGTTAAGTTAAATTGTGCTGTTTGCTTATAGGGGTAGAAATCTATTTCTGCATCGATATGACTCACTTTTGGCTGAGCTTTATGTTTCCAATCAGCGAACATTTTTTCATAATTTGCTTTAAATGTTTCTCGTTTATGAGAATTACTTAGTGGCTTTTCTGAAATTAAATTAGCATGCAGCTGCCAAAATAAACTGATGGCTAAAACTGCAGGTGTTAACAGCCAAGCATCTTTACTTTTAAAAGCTCTGCGGCCCAACCCTGTACCACGATGATTAAAAGCCTGACTAACAAGCACAACACCAAGTAATAATACTAGCCATGCGCGAATATAAGGCCAGTAACTACTTAAACTTGCGCGATAGCCCCAAAATTCATTAGCCGGCTGCAATGGTGTCCAAGCTACACTCCAAAACGTGTGTGTTAGCCCTAAATAAGTCATTACTGGAGTAAATTTAAGTAACAAAATGGCAAAAACCACTAAAGATGCAACGAGCTCTGAGCGCATTAAATTGAAAATACATACAAATACTGAAGCAATAATAGCCAGCGGCAGCCCCATTAAAGCTAAAATATAAATATGTTGATAGAAGTCAAAGTCACTGCCAATAAAAAGTTCAGCTAGAGATGCGCCAACTAAGCCAATTAACGAATAAACAAACACCAAACTCACTATTGCCAATAATTGGCTATGTAAAATTGAAGCGGTCTTAATAGGCGCTGCCGCAATTATCTCTGCTACATTATAGTGCCTAGCATTACAGCTAAGTTGCCAACTCCATAGAGCGCTCAGTAAACACCCTAGCAATATATACATATCAAAGGCATATTGATTAACAGCATCAATGCTGGTTGCTTTTCTAACACTCATTGGTTCTGCATACTGAGAGGAGGATGCAACACTATTGAACACCAACCCTAGCCATAAAAGTAACAAAATGATTGTTATTGGTTGTTTTAAAATATTTAAAATTGCAGCTTTAAATAGCTCAAATAGAATAGAGCTTTGACAAAATGTAGGCTTTACAGCTTGGTATTGAATATTAGGCCTAAAATCGGACTCAAGATGCCTTTCCTCCGCTTTTTTTGCCCGTGCATGTGCTTGGGGGTACAAACCAACAGCGGAAGTAAAAATAACCAATGCCAGACTAAAACAAACAAAACGATTAATATAAAAAGGAATATTTTGCGACTCGCTAAAACTTGCTATTACCGTTGTATAAGCAAATGGATCTAACCAGATGAATAACTGATAAAACGTTTCGTTAAGTACATTACTTCCTGCCAAAATTGGATTACCCGTTATACTCGCAGCGAACAAATAAGCTATCCAAAGGCTTGCAAAAACGGCATAGATAATCATTGAGCTTCGAAACCTTTGACAAAGCCAAAATGCCAAAGCAATAAGTAAAAAACAGTTTATAAGTAGGACAAAACTACTATAAAAAATTGTATAACCAAGTATTTGCCAACTAAATCCATTATTTTGAAAATCTACGAAACTCATAACCAACGTACTGCTTAATGAAACCATCATTAATAGACTTACAAAACCACCTATTCGAACATAGTTTTTTTGTCTTGAACTTACTGATGCAACAGCAATAATTTCGTCCATATGAAAGAGGTGATCACGTAAGAAAATTGCTGGCGATAATACTCCAACCAATAAAACCAATTGCATCATGTGTAATGACACTAAATGCAATTGATACTGCTGTAATGGGTCAGCATTACTTGTTGCAAGCCCTGAAGAAAGTGAAAATGCAAAACTTGGCGCAATAAGCAAGCACACCCAAACTATTGGTTGACGAAAAAGGTACTTTAACTCATTAATTATTAACATAATTCGCCTCTTTGAGATTTTAGTTCAAAGAAGTACTTATCTTGTAATGATTCTGTCGCCAAAACAGCTCCTATAGTTGGGCGTTCTGCGGCATAAACTCGAAAGACAGGCCTGCCATATCGATAACTTTGGCTCAGTACTAAAGCACCTTTGGGCAGTTCGTTTGGCAAAGTTTTTAATGTCCATACTTTACCTTTGAGGTGACTTACTAAGGTATCGATATGGCCACTTTGTATCAGTTGACCTCCTTTAATCATCGCCACAAAGTGACATTGGTTTTCTATGTCTTCCACAATGTGTGTTGAAAGCAAGATCAGTCGATTCTTACTCATTGATACTAATAAGTTATTGAGACTCTCTCGCTCAGCCGGGTCAAGTCCCGCAGTAGGCTCATCTAAAATAATTAATCTAGGATCACCCAACAATGCTTGAGCAATACCAAAGCGTTGTTTCATTCCCCCAGAAAAGTGACTGACTCTTTTATTTGCATGTTGAGTTAAGTTTAACGCAGTAAGCAGGTCATCAATCTGTTGCTTTGTCTTTTTAATTTCAAGCCCTTTTAATATGGCTATGTGTTCAAGTAGTGCTCTACACCCTATATGTGGGTAAACACCAAATTGTTGTGGTAGATAACCAAGTTGCTTACGTAACTTTTCAGGGTCTTTTAATATATCTAAGCCACTAAACTGTATACGGCCAGAATTAATAGTTTGCAGGCATGCAAGGGTTCTCATCAAACTAGACTTACCAGCGCCATTTGGCCCCAATAAACCTACCATGCCGCTGGGTAACTCAATGGTTATATCGTTAAGTGCTTGAGTTCCATCAGGGTATGTTTTCGAAATATGTTCAAGTGTTAGCATTTATTGGCTCCTTAATTAGCACAAATCTAGATTAAGGAATGGCAAAGCTCGCTACTATGAAATAATGATCAATGAGTCAAGTTTGATGATGAAAGCAAATATTCTGCTTTCGTCATCAAAAAAAGAACTTTCATCAAAATGTGGATGAATAAAGCAATAAAAACGTTAAGCTAAATCTATTAGTAACCCTTTATCAGTATGTTACGCCCTCAGTTTCCACATTATTTAGAAATTAGGGTAATATATAAATGTTCGAAAAAACAACAATGTAAAGTTGCAAAAATAAAAAATGAACGGAGTAGATTTTGTTGGCAGCTATTAGCTATTTATCATCAACTAAAAACACAAAAAGCATGGTTGCTTTACTACCATTAATCGCTGCGATACTACTTGAAAGCCATATTCGTTATCTTTCCCTGAGAATTGATTCACCAGGTACTTATCTAACAGTAAATTTACAGCTAATTTTTGAGTGTATCCCCTTCTTAATCGCTCACTGGATAGCATCTCAACACTCTTTAAAGCAAGCTTCATTGTGGTGGTTGTCTGGGTTTATTGGTTATCCAATAATCACTTATCTATTAAGCAACGGCTTGCCAACTTATGATAAATGGCATTACTTACAAGAACAATGTTGGTTACTTTGCAGCCTAGCAAGTTTATTTTGGCTTTCATCCCAACGTTTTAAGAAGAACCAAAAATCTAAATTTACCAGTTGGATTAGCTCATTGTTTACATTAAATAAAGTTGTTTTTTTTATATGTTTTGCCTGGGCGTTTATCATGGCTGGCATACTTAATAGCCATGAATCACCCCTGCTAAATCAACCATTCGCATTGATATTTGATACTCAAAAGCTACTTACAAACTATTATCAATTTATTTGGTATTTTTCTCAGCTTCTGGTCTACGCAATTATCGTTCACGGCATTTTTTTATTTAATCGTTACATTTTAATACGTCAATTATTAGCCAGACATGGAGTGCTCATTTTTGTATCTGCATGCTTAATTAGCATAGTTATTTTTACACCATTACTTGTCGCTATTGTGCTCTTATTGCCTGTTAATGACTTACCCTCATATGTCGCCAATCTAACTCCGGGAGGCAGCCAAAACATTATCAATAAGTACAATTATCAGTCTATGTTTTTATTTTTAAGTATCTCTACACCCATTATCTTGGCGTTTGAACGCCAACAGCACCACCATAAATTAGAAGAAGTCGCCAAACAGCAAATAAAAACAGAACTAAAGCTACTGCAGCAGCAAATTAATCCGCACTTTTTATTTAATACTTTAAATAACTTATATGCACTTGCATTAACAAAATCAGAAAAGACACCTGATTTGGTATTACAGTTGGCTGACTTACTGAGATATACCGTTTATGAAGGGCAAAAACCATTCGTTCCACTCGAAAAAGAGCTAAGTTACATTAAAAACTTTCTTGAACTGCACAAGATAAGGCATGCAAATAACTGTAGATTCAACCTAGCATGGCCTGAAACTACTCAATCTCTTTCTATAGCACCACTGCTTCTGATCATTTTAATTGAAAACACCATAAAGTACGGTGTTGAACACGCACAAGAAAACGCTGAAGTAACGATAAAACTAACATTAAACGACAACGTTTTAACTTTATATTGCGAAAATAGTATTCCTCGCAAAAGCGATAACGATGATTCAGGTATGGGACTAAAAAATTTAAAGCGCCGTTTAGAGCTGCTTTATCCCGAAAAACATACTTTATTGGTGCACAATCACAATGGACTTTGGCAAACCAACCTCTCTTTGGAGCTATCAAGTGATTAAGGCAATTATTGTTGATGATGAACCACTTGCTCATCAAGTAATTCTTCATCATTTAGAGTCGTACTCAGATATCAAAGTAGTTTCTCAGCATTTCAGCGCTAAAGATGCTTTGTACGAATTAGCAAAATCAACTATAGATGTCGTGTTTTTAGATATAAACATGCCAGAATTGTCAGGATTAGAGCTCATTCAAGCACTCGCTAATCCACCTCAAATTATCATTGTGAGTGCTTATGAAGAATATGCAATCACGGGCTTTGAACTTAATGTTACTGATTATTTACTCAAGCCTGTATCTGCAAAACGTGTTCAGCAAGCAATAAATAAAGTGCGCGAGCGCATTTACCTGGCTCCTAAAAGCAAATCAATCACCTTAAAAATAGATCGCGAAAAACGCAAGCTTAGCTTAGATACAATTAAATATATTGAGGCATATGGTAATTATGTAAAAGTACACCAAGACGACCAAACGATCCTCGCAACAACAACTCTAAAACAGCTTTTAGAGCAGTTAATAGGTTCATTCACTCAAATCCATAAATCATACATAGTGAATAACAACAGAGTCATAGCTATTACAAACGAGCATGTAGAGCTAGATAATGGTGATAAGATAAAAATTGGCAAATCTTTTAAAGAGCACTGCAAAGTTTTACTTTAGAGAATACTTATCAGGTGTTCTACAAGAACCTCATGCTGTGAGATTGGCAAATGAATTCCTTCCGAAGGACATGTCGTTATTAATTCAAAGCAGTTAACAAAACTACAGTCGTTACTGTCAGCAACATTTTCAAACTCTTCCACTAACTGTTTTGCTTTTAGCTCTGCACCTGCATAAATAGATTGATACGCACCAACCTCATACACCGCTGGCGGGCTTAGTATCATTATTTTGGGCAATACGCGGTGCAGATAGTAGTTTTTTATATCTAAAATGAGTGTTTCGAGGGCATTGGCAATATCAGCAGGCGACAGTGCAAAACGGCGCTTTAAATCATTAGTGCCAAGCTGAATAATAATCACATCTAAATGATAAGCCGCGAGGTAGGGTTCGAGGTATTTAATACCCAGTTTATCGCCACTAAAAGGCGGGTCGTTCACCAGCGTACGGTTTGGCTGTCCGGCTTCAATCACTTCATAGCCAGCACCTAATTTAATACCAAGCAAACTTGGCCAGCGCTCATAAGCAGCCAAGCGTTTACCATCAACGGGCGAAATACCATAGGTGTTTGAATCACCAAAACATAAGATATTCATTAGAATGGATTCAGTGTGTAACCTTGTTGTTGCAATTGTGCGTGTGCGGTCATTGCCGATAACGCCATTTGTACACCCGGTATAAGCTGCTGTTGCTTTACCTTCATGTGCGTTGCAGACTGCCCGCACAAATACACAACAGTGTTCTGTGCTAACAATTGTGAGATCAATTGCTGATTTTTATTGTCGCTGTCAAAGCGCTTTTTATAAAAACTGTTTTCTAGTACATCAACACTTGCGCCGCCATGCACAACTAAAGCAAGTTGAATGTTCTCAGGTTTCACACCATGAGCTATGTGCATATTAATGAATCGTGCTAATGAGTTCATTTTGTTATTCTGCGCCCCTTTTTCTGCTGCATCAGCTACATCAAATGCCAATTTGAAAACCGTTTGATCAGAGATTGGCGCATGGTTTGGCACATCATAGTAAAAACCAAAACCTTTAATAGCAGGCTCAGCTTGCTCTGCATGACTAAACGAAGATAATAAGGCTAAAGATAAACCTAACAGTGTTGATTTCATAAAAGTTCCTGTTGTTTTTTACTCTAGCCTACCTTGTTTAAACGCGTTTAACTAGCATCAATATGTTGATGCGCTTTAAAGGTCATGCCTAAGTAATTAAAGGTGTTTTTAAACATCTCGATAAACGCGTTAGGTGCGTGTGAAGATCCTGCGTTTGAGAGCAATGAAAACTGCTTTTCACGAAGTGTTCTCAGTTTAGGCCTGAGTGTTTCATCATCCATGTAATCAGTGATCCGGTCTAAAAATGCTTTAAACTGCGGTGTGGTGTTATACCAATACACCGGAGATGCAACTACCCAATGTTGATAATTCAACAGCGCTTCAAATACCGCATAAAAATCATCATTTTTATATTGCTTATCGTAGCAATAAGGCGAGATAACATAGTCATCTAGACATACCACATCACCACCATATTGCGTTTTATAATCATTAACTTGTAAACTCGTATTACCTTGTTTTCGCGCACTTGAATAAATAATTACCGTATTTGTTATTGGTTTTTGTTGCATGACTATCACTCCTTTTTTATGATGTGCGCAGCGTAAAACCTCAAGCTAACTTTAGGTCAACACCTTGGAGCAAATTATGTCAGATAAGAAACTTATTGATGCAAACCTATCGGTTGGCTTTGTGGCAAAACGCAGTGGCGTAAAAGTTTCAACCTTGCATTTTTATGAGTCGAAAGGACTTATTCGCAGCTGGCGAAATAACGGTAATCAGCGCCGCTATAAACCCGATGTATTACGCCGAATTGCCGTAATAAAAGCCGCGCAAACCATGGGCATAACCCTTGAAGACATTAAACAAACTTTAAGCACTCTACCTGAGCAGCGCACACCCACTAAACAAGATTGGGCACAACTTTCAAAGCGCTGGCAAATCCAATTAGATGAACGCATTCAATACATGCAGCGATTGCGCGAGCGCGTTAACGGTTGCATTGGCTGCGGCTGCTTATCAATGGCCAAATGCCCTATTTACAATAAAGACGACTATTTAGGTGAAGAGCAAAATGGCGCAGTGCTATTAGAAAGAGATTAATACACTTCTGCTGATACTTTATATCAGTTGCAAGTAATACAGTGACAACAGTGCACTGCAATTAACAATAACTGTTAACCAAAGTACAGCAATAAAACTGCGTTTTTTAGATTTGTGTCTTAGCCATTGCTGCGCAATTAATGAACCTGGCCAGCCGCCGATTAACCCTAAAATATGCAGTGTACGCTCAGGTACTCTTATCACATGCTCGCCATGTTGCATCGCTAACCGTTTATCCCAGCCATATACCAAAAAGCTTATTAAGCTCGCTACGCTGTAAGTGCCTGCAATAAAGTAGGTAATATTAAGTTGCCACGATATCAGCCATAATAACGCTAAAAACAACAATGAAAATGTAACTAATGTTTTCTTAATCAAAGAATTATCACCTATACTTTGCAAAATAAATTAAATTATATCGGGGCGTTATTATGGCATACCTCAAATCACTTTTACTATCAATCTGCCTGTGTTCACTTTCTGTTTTGGCTGCAGAGCAACAACTTGATGACAAGCTAAAAGTGTTTGAGCCTTATTTAGGCACGTGGCAGTCAGACTTTAATGTCGCAGCTGGTAAACCTGCGGTACAGGATGTGAGTATGTGGCAACGTGCGCTCAATGGCACCGCCATTAAAACCATTCACTCTATCAATGAAGGTGAATATGGTGGTGAATCGATGATTTTTTGGGACAATAAAAAGCAGTCTTTGGTGTTTTATTACTTCACTACAGCAGGCTTTTATACCCAAGGCACAATGAATGTACTTAGCCCTACTCGGTTTGTTGCTTATGAAAATGTGACAGGCAGCAAAGAAGGGATCACTAAAGTAAAATCGACAAGCGAGTTTAAAAACAATAGCTTTGTGGTATCGACCTCTTACCTTAAAAAGGGTCAATGGACAAAACCCGATACCCGTACTTACACCCGCAGCGAAAAAACAGTTAAGTTTAAATAAGAGCTTTAAAAAAGGGTAAGGTGTTTATCACCTTACCCTAATCTATATTAATGCCTAAAGTCTGCCATTAACGCAGGGATACCTGGCAGCATACCTACCATTGCCATCACGCTTGTTAAAATAATAAACATTATTAATGGAATGATCCAACGACTCATTGGGGATAATTCAGAGCTTCGCTCTTTACAACCAATTAAGCCCAGATTGTCTAGCAACATAGTTAATGACCAACCAAATGCAGGATTCACTAAAGTCGATGAAAATACCACAATAGCGGCCGATTGCGTGGTTTTACCTTCGCGGGTCATTTCCATGCCAGCTTCAAGAAGTGGGATAAACACACCAACAATCAAGGCTACACATAATACGGGTTGCCAAATTGCTAAATCCATTGGGTAGCCCCAAATACTGGCAATGATACAAAATAATGCAGTTAACACCGCCCCTGCAGGAATTGGGCGCTTAGCAATGGCTGCAGGTACAATGTAGGTTCCCCATGACGAGGTAAAGTTAGAGCCACCTAACAATGAACCAAAAGTCTGGCGGATTGAAGCGCTAAACATAGTATCGTCAATGTTCATTTGTACTTTTTCAGTGCGCTCAGGGTAACTAATTTTTTGGAATACTTGATGCCCTAAAAAGTCAGGTGACCACATCGCAACCGCAAGCACCGCAAATGGTAATACCACCACAAAGCTCTCAAGTGTAGGCAAACCCAACATCCAACCAGTATTTTCACCCCACCAATACATCGGGTTCATATTTGGTAAGCCCGGTGCTGTTTTAAACTCAAACGGTGCTCCCAGTAAAAATGCGATTAACCCGCCAAGTAAGCAACTTAATGGCACAGCTAACCAACGTTTTTTGTAGTGCTCAAGTAAGGCATACAACACGATTGTCGATAAAATCACAATAAAAGCGATATGGGTCATATCAATGCCTCCAGCCCATGCAAACAGCTTTTTAACCTGCGAAATCGTGCCGATAAAACCAAGGTAGAGCAATAAACCGCCACACACGCCTCGGCTAGTTAATCCCGCCAGTAAACTCCCCCCTTTACTAAGTGCCAGTAACAGACCAAACGCCCCTATCAGTAAACCGAAGGCCATTGGGTGACCACCCGCAGCAACAACAATCGGGATCAAAGGAATAAGCGGCCCATGCGTACCCGCTAAGTTTGCTGTTGGTAAAAAGAAGCCTGAAAATAATAAAATGAAGATCGATACAATTAACAGCTCATAACGCACGTTTTCTAAAATAAAACCTTCACCTAGTCCCAGTGGCGCTGCAAATGTTGCAGCAATAGCACCCACCATTACCACCTTGCCTATGGTGCCTGCCATGGCTGGGATAGAGTCTTCTAATTCAAACCGATAATCACGGAACGGTAAGTTAGGACGCCAGCGCTTGGGCTGCATAATTTGTAATTCGTGTTCAAGGTATTCGTCACGACTCGAAAATTCACTGCTGGGTTTATGAAGAGCTTGATAGCTTTGCTGGTCGGTATGAGCATCCGATCCTTGTTCAGCAGACGCTGATTGCTGCCTCGTATTCATGAGTTCTCCTACTACCTATCTTGAAAAATTGTGTGAGTTTTTATTATGCAGTTAGGGTAAAGCAGCCAACTGCAAAACACGATTAGGCAAAAGGTAGGGTATGAATTTATAAAAATGGGTTTTTTAATAAAAAGTGGGTCTCAAAAAATACTTTAACACTTTGATATTTAATGTTTTTAAAAATAAAAAGGCCAATAAAGAGTAAGGCTCGCTTACTTTTTAAGCACATTAACTATTAGTCTAATAAATTGTATGAATAGCAAACAGATATGTAAAACCACTTTTAGATTAATCGAATTTGCCTATTTCCCAACTGCTAATATACTAATTTATTAGTACTTTAAATAATGCTAACTCGCCTTTCTCATGGGTTTATTACAAAAGCACTTAAAGGGATGTATGAACACACAGCTCAAACCTTGGCAATTTAATATCATTGTTTGCTCTGTTTATCTGCTGTTTGGCTTGTTTACCATGCAAGTATTAAAAACACTGGCGGTATGGCCACCTGCAGGAGTCGCATTGGCTGGCTTGATGTTATTTGGTCGCAAAGCCTGGTTGGGCGTTGCATCAGGCACCTGTTTAGTCGTGCTTTTCTACTTTTATCTCAGCGGCTTAAATCCACTCACTTTTAAACACATAGCAATAAATGCCGCGACAACGACAGGAAATACTTTCGCTGCTTTAACTGCATTTTGGCTAATTAACCGAAAACTTAAACAACACACGCTGCTGACGAGCGTCACCAGTCTAGCCAGAGTATTTATTCTTGCCAGTATTGCTATTGGGGTAATCTCAGCGATTTTCGGTGTTGGCATCTACTCAGTTGTAGGTATTGAGTGGTTTGATGGCTTATATGTAGGCATATTAAATTGGAGCATTAGCAATGCCCTAGCGGCGATTGTATTCACCCCAGCCCTTTACTTTTTATGGCGAAATTGGCCGCATCCGGTCACCCTTAGTGAATTTTCTAAGCTTCTGTTGCTTACTTTGACCGTGGTTTTGTTGTGTTATTTTATTTTTGGCCCCGCATACACAACAATGACATTACCATTTTTACAACCTGCATTACTGTTGTTTCCGCTGCTTTATGCTGCCACGCGGTTATCACCAACCGCCACCAGCTGCATGAATATGTTGGTGTTTTTTGCTGCTTGGGTCGGAAGTAATCAAGGCTGGGGCTATTTTTATTATCATCATCCTAAAACAGCAGAAGTGACCATGCAGTTTTTCTTTTTATTTACTCTTTCAGCGGTATTACTTATTCAAGCCGTGTTTATTCAGCGCAAGAAAGAACAACAAAAGCTGACCACCATGCTCGAACAAAAAGTAGAAGAACGAACCTATGAACTAGAGCGCGCAAAGCATGAAGCATTAGCGTTATCTTTAACAGATTATTTGACACAGCTTTATAATCGCCGGGGCTTTTTCGAAACAGTTAATAAACAGTTTGAGCAATACATTAACCATCAGAATGCCTGTTCACTCTTGCTATTGGACTTAGACCAATTTAAAGCCATAAACGACAAGTACGGCCATGCCACTGGGGACGAAGTAATACGAACCACAGCACATAAACTCATTCAACATAGCAGAACATCGGATATAGCTGGGCGAATTGGTGGTGAAGAGTTTGTATTATTTTTGCCCATGACAAACAAACACACAGCATTTGCTATTGCAGAAAAGATCAGGGTCGATATTGAACAACAAGACATCATCGTCGACAACAATCACGTTAAATTCACTGTGAGTATTGGCGTAAGCACCTTGCAAGCAAACGATCAGCACATAGAGTCGATGTTAAAACGCGCCGATAAAGCATTGTACCAAGCCAAAAACCGAGGCCGCAATCAAGCGCAGTGTAGTTAGAGTTACGAGTTGCTAGTTACGAGAGTAAAGTTACGAGAGTAAAGTTACGAGAAAAAGGTACGAGTATGTAGCAGCGATTTTACATCGCGTTTTTTCTCGAACCTCGTATCTCACAACTAGTTCCTTTACTCTTGCAACTAGCAGCTTAAAGTTATTTCGTCTTTAACTTGTTCAACTCATCATCCTGTTGCGCGACGAGTGCACTGAGAGTTTGGCTACCATCTCCGGCCTGTGTCGATAGCTCAGCTAGTTGCGATGCGGCATCTGAAATTAACGTCAGGTTGCGGTTTATCTCTTCTGTGACAGAACTTTGCTCTTCCGCCGCCGTTGCAATATGGGTAATCTGTTGCGTTATTTCGTCTACTTTTACCACGACTTCATGCAATGCATCGAAGGCAACTGAGGTTTCATCCACCGCTGTTTGTGCGCGCACTACACCTTGCTCAATGACTTTAGAAGCATTACCAACTTCTAGCTGTAAGCTATCTATAAGGCCACTAATATCATCTGTTGATGAGCGTGTTTTTGAAGCAAGTGCCCTGACCTCATCAGCAACCACCGCAAAACCACGGCCTTGCTCACCGGCTCTTGCCGCTTCAATTGCCGCATTAAGTGCAAGCAAGTTAGTTTGCTCTGCAATCGTTCTGATCACATCAAGAATTTGGGTAATATCGTTGCTTCGCGCCGCCACTTTTTCAACCGCTTGATTAGCCTCCTTGATTTCATCCGACATGGTTTTAACTTGAGTAACCGCAGACGACAAGCTAGATTCACTGCTCACAACTAGGCTGTTTATTTCATCGGCTTGTTGCGCTGACTGCTCTGAGGCTCTTGCCACTTCAAGCGCTGTTGCGCTCATTTCGTTCATTGCCGTCACTACGCTCTCTATTTCTTGGAACTGAGCTTGAACGTTATGTTTAGTATCAACTGCAACACTTGTCGCCAAATGAGCCTGCTCTTTAGTTTGTGTCGATACATTTTTAAGCTCACCAATTAAGTCGCGTAATTTCGTAAGAAACGCATTAAAGCCTGTTGCCAATGCGATTAATTCAGCATGTGTATCAACATGTAGAGTTTGTGTTAGATCACCCTCAGCACTGGCGAGGTTATCAACACGCTGTTGAATTTGTTGTAATGGCGCCACGATAGTGCGGATCACTAAAGTCATAATAACAAAGGCTGCACCAGCAATAATAATACCTGTAACCAAGATTAAACCACCTAAGGTATTAGCATTTTCACTCATGCTATTTGCAAGTGCTTGAGGGCCTTCAAGAGCAAGCTCAGCAGGCACTTCAATTAACAAGTTCCACTGTGTTTTAGCAAGCTTAATTGTAATTGGATAATTAACTAAGTACTGATCGCCGACTTTAAATACGCCACTTTGATTTTTCGCTTTTACGTAATTGTCTAAAGTGCTTTTAGTCACCGCCTCTTTTAGCGGCCTGCCAAGCTTATCTTTGTAATGGCTGCTACCTACCACTAAGTCAAGTGAGCTTAATAAAGTGACTCGAGCTTTACCGTTATACAGCTCTTTTGACAGTTTTTCGGTCATGCTTTGAAACACAGGTAGGGTTAAATCAACACCAGCAACACCAATAAATTCGCTACCTCGAAGAATTGGCACCGTTAAAGACGTCATCATTTCAGAGTAACCAGGGGTGATTTCGTATAGATAAGGTTCCATAATGCATGGCACTTTCGTGTCTTTTACACACAAGTACCACTCAGCTTCACGCTGTCCAAATTCATTTAACGTGTCTACATATTTTTCTGCGACATCGTCAACCACTTGTTGCTCAATGACACCATCTCGATTGCGCGTGAAATAGATTTCTAATGTACCAGCACCGGCTACAGAGTGGTCATAGCCACTGATAAAGTTAGCATCACGACCATCAAATGCATTTGCTTCGAATTGCGAGTAAATAGATGAGAGTATTGTGTTTTTATTCAGTATAGAGCGATTAAGTTCAACCACTGCATCGCGCGTTAGAGTCGCTGCAGCATCAGGGTCGCCTAAAATAGCAGCGAATGAGTAAGGTACTCGATATGCTTCATTGATAAAGCCGGCGACTTGTTCACCATATGCTGTTGCATTTGAGGAAAGTTTCTCTTCCACTTCAGCAACAATCAGCTTTTCAGATTGTTTAGCTAACTCTTGATTACTACTTGAAAGCTGCCACCATAAAATGCTTGATAAAACAAACACCGTAATAAAAATACTGCCTACGGTGAGCCATAACAACTTTTTCGCTAATGCTAACTGCCGCATTGATTCTTCCTGCTATTATTATCATTGATTAACTAATAGTTTAGACCATTTGTTTGATCACATTAGATTAATTGCAAAAAAAGTACTAATAATAAAAAGCATTGCAGGTAGAGAAATTAAACATGCCACCACTACTAATCCAAGTCTTTAATAGTAGGTAACACCAACAGGTTACAATAATGCAGCAACACACATTTGATTTTGACCAAATTATTATAGGCTCCGGATTTGGTGGCTCTGTTAGTGCGCTACGCCTAAGCGAGAAAGGTAACCGGGTATTAGTACTCGAAAAAGGCCTGCGCCGCGACGATAAAGAGTTTCCAAAAACCAATTTAGATATCAAAAACTATATGTGGCAGCCAGAAATTGGCCTAAAAGGCTGCATTCAATTTTCGTTTACCAGCAAAGTCACAGTGCTGCATGGCGTCGGTGTTGGGGGTGGCTCACAAGTTTATGCCAATGTGCACCTTATTCCTGATGATGAAGTCTTTCAATCTCCAGCTTGGACACGAATAAAATCAGACTGGAAGGAAACCCTAATGCCCTACTATGGTCTTGCACAGCGCATGTTAGGCAGTGCCAAAAATACTTACACCAATGTTGCCGATCACGCGCTTAAAGACATTGCTGAGCAAATGGGTCAAGGTGACTCCTTCAAAACCGTGAACACAGGTGTGCTTTTTGCAAAACCCGGCGAAGCCTATAACAAAGAGCTACCGGATCCTTACTTTAACGGTGATGGTCCAAGGCGAAATACCTGTCATTACTGTGGTAGCTGTATGATTGGTTGTCGCCATAATGCTAAAAACACTTTAATGAAAAACTATCTTTACTTTGCCGAGCGCAACGGCGTAGAAATAAGACCAAGCTCTGAAGTAATAAAAATCACCCCGCTCAGTGCAGATGGTAGCGCCGGATACAAAATCAAAATTAAAGATACCAGTCATCGCAATAGCCATATTTATACCCTGACAACACGAGGGGTTGTGCTAAGTGCAGGAGTAATGGGCACCGTTCCGTTGCTTTTAAAAATGCGTGATAAAAACAAAACATTGCCCAATATTTCAGCTTGGCTTGGGAAGCAAATTCGCACTAACTCAGAAACCCTCACCACCGCTAACAACACCACTAAAAAAGTTGATGATGGTGTTGCCATCAGCTCATTTATTTCGGTCGACAAAGACACTAACATTGAAATTTGCCGGTTTAGAGAAGGTGCCGATGGCACATGGCTATATTTACCTTACGTTCCCATGGTGACAGGAAAAGGTCTAAAGCGTATTACTAAGTTTTTAGTTAACACACTGCGCCATCCAATAAAAACAGCCAGAGTTCTGCGCCCAAAAGGCAAAGCCCGCAGCTCCATTCTATTTTTAGTAATGCAAAAATCAGAGGCGTTTATTCACCTTGAGTGGCGACGCAAATGGTATCGCTTCTTTAAAAAGAGCATAACTGCAGTGCAAAAAGAAAATGATACGCCGCTTAGCGTTAGTTTTCCAAAAGCAGAAGAAGCGACCAAACTATACGCCGAAAAACTTGGCGGTGTGCCAGGCTCAGCCTTATCTGAAGTGCTATTTGGTGTACCGATGACGGCACATATCATGAGTGGGGTCGCTATGGGTACTGATGCTTCCAACGGCGTAGTTGATAGCTCGGGGGAAGTATTTGGCTATCAAAACCTGCGTGTTATCGACGGTTCAATCATACCGGGTAATTTAGGGGTAAACCCATCATTAACCATTACCGCCTTATCTGAATACGCGATGAGCCAAATACCAATATTCGATAAAGAGCGAGCAAGTAAGATTAAGCCAATAGAGTTTAGTGAGCCGCGCGAAGGCTTAGTATCAGCGCTCACTGACTCAGGCGATTTAGCAAAATCGATTGCTGAAAAACAAAAAAGCCGTACTTAAAGCACGGCTTAATTTGATCAACAATGATTAGATCACTGATAGTTCTACAGCAATGTTACCGCGCGTTGCGTTTGAGTATGGGCATACTTCGTGTGCTTTATTAACTAGAGCAAGGGCTGTGTCTTTATCAAGATCACCCACTGATACCGCAAGCTTAACGGCAATACCAAAACCGCCTTCGATAGGACCAATTGATACTTCTGAGTTTATGTGAGTATCTGCTGGTAATTTAATTTTTGCTTGGCCAGCAACTAGTTTTAATGCGCCGATAAAACACGCCGCATAACCTGCTGCAAATAATTGCTCAGGGTTTGTACCTTGACCATCATCACCACCTAACCCTTTAGGTGTTGATAGTGCCACATCTAAACGGCCATCATCTGATTTTGCTGTACCTTCACGACCACCCGTAGCTGTTGCTTTTGCTGTGTATGCGACGCTTTGTAGTTCTTTCATGTTTACTCTCCTAATTAAGTGGAAATATATTTTGTATGCAAAATATATTAGATCAGCTTTTTCGGGATTGCAAATGTTTTGCATGCAAATTAAAATACTCTTATTAAGTTTTGAGGATCGAGTATGAAATACCCACAACTAAAATTAGATAACCAGCTATGCCATCGCTTATATATGGCATCGAATGGGATTGCCCGTGCGTATCGAGATTCTCTCAATCAATTAGATTTAACCTACCCGCAATACGTAGTGATGATGGCGCTGTGGGAAAAAGATCAGATCAGCATTGCTGAACTACTTGAAAAAACCGCCATTGATGGCGGTGCGATGACGCAAATTTTAAAAAAAATGAGCGACAAAGCATTATTATCGATCATCAAAGATAGCCAAGATAAACGCAAACGACTCGTTCAGCTTGAAGCCAAAGGCAAAGCGATGCAAGATCAAGCCGCTGAGATACCGTCGAAAATTCGTTGTCGCTTCCCAAGCATTAACGATCAACAAGCGTTGCAACTGATTGAGTTACTCGATTTAGTAAATGGTGACCTTAATTAACAAAAATTATTTGAAAGTGAATTTGGATTACAACTCTTTTTAATATAATTCTATGCGCTATAGTGTTCAAAACTCATCAATATGGACACCATCATGAAAGCATTTGGATACACCACAGCAACCCCAACGTTATCTGACTCATCACTACAAGCGATTGAATTACCTGATCCAGTTGCCACAGGTCACGATATTCTTGTAACCGTAGAAGCAATTTCAGTAAACCCAGTTGATACTAAAATTCGCGCTAATGTGTCACCCGAGAGTGGCTATAAGGTTATTGGCTGGGACGCTGTGGGTACGATTAAAGCTATTGGCGACAAAGTATCGTTATTTAATGTGGGTGACCGTGTGTTTTATGCTGGCGACTTAACGCGCCAAGGCAGTAATGCTGAGCTGCAACTTGTTGATGAGCGCATTGTCGGTCTTGCACCAAGAAGCCTCAGCAATAGTGAAGCAGCCGCCCTGCCATTAACCAGTATCACGGCATGGGAGTTATTGTTTGATCGCTTACAGATTGAAAAATCTAAGAACAATAAACCAGCCTCTGTATTAGTGATCGGTGCCGCAGGTGGTGTAGGCTCAATTTTAGTGCAACTTGCCAAACAGCTTACCAATTTAACAGTTGTTGGTACTGCCGCACGAGAAGAAAGCGCCAACTGGCTTAAAGATTTAGGTGTTGATCATGTGCTTGATCATAGCAAAAACCTTAACCAGCAACGCCTTGAAGCTGAACTTAGTGAATTTGATTATGTAATTAGCTTAACGCACACCGACCAACACCTTAATAGCATTATGGAAGTGATCAAGCCACAAGGTAAATTGGCACTAATCGACGACCCTGCAAGCTTTGATATTTTAAAGTTAAAGCGTAAAAGTATTTCGTTGCATTGGGAGTTTATGTACACCCGCTCAATGTTCCAAACCGATGATATGATTGCCCAGCATCAGCTTCTTTCAGAGCTAGCCACCTTAGTTGATAACGGCACAATAAAAACAACATTGGGTGAACATTTAGGTAAGATAAACGTAGCAAACCTTATTAAAGCCCATAGGATTTTAGAGTCTCATAAGGCTCGCGGAAAGCTGGTATTGGAAGGGTTTGAGTAACGAGTTGCGAGGGGAAAGTTAGCGAGAGTAAAGTTGCTAGTTGCTAGTTGCTAGTTGCTAGTTGCTAGTTGCTAGTTGCTAGTCAGTATTAGTCTAAAATCAAATTAGCGCTGAGAGTTTAGCGCTAATTTGCTAATTATTTTCAGGTATATTCTCGATAAGTTCTTTAATTGATAGCTCACCTACCGTTTGATTTGTGTCAAGTTGAAACGATAGTGCTGATTGGAAGAAAATGTTAATCCCTAAAATGAAAAACAAAGCTGGAATTACCATGTATAAAAATACACCAACTTTCCCGCCATCAAACTCTTCTTTTATAATTTTATTGAACAACCGAGTATTAATATAAAAAAGATATAGCGAAAGACCGTACAAGCAGGCTGAAGTAGCTCTATGAATTACATTAAAATATTCGACAGAGCTAACATAGAACAAACTTTTGGTAGCTAAGAAAAAGACTAATCCACAGAGACCAAAATTCCTGATAGTATCAAAAATATCTTTAACTTTTACCTTATCATCATCCCATCTACTCATACCAATTCCTTGTGCATACTTTAAATATTGGAGCAAAAATTCAATGACGATTATCAGTCACAAACATCATATAGTTAACATCACAAATCAACAATAACAGTTTCATAGGCAATACAAGCACGCATCATTAAAGTGCATTACAGCAATTACCTTTCACTATTTTAGTGCCTGATTTTAGGGACTCCCCAGCCAAAAAATATTAACCAATTGATTTTTAATGCTTTTAAATTTAATAAAGGTTTGGCACAGATCTTCCTATAGTGAGTATGAACAGGCACTAACAAGGAGACTAACGTGACTAACTTCTTTCACACTCTTTATCTACTTTGGCGATTAGACATCAGCACATGGCATATGCATGAAGCAAACGATCCGCATAATGTTGCTGATTTGGAGCGTCGCTATGTTAAATAATGACCCCGCATTTATTGAAGCGCTTAAAAAAATTTCGGTTCATCAACTTACAATCACCGAAGCGTCTGAGCAGTACGACATTCCTAAGCGTGTGTTATATAAAGCTGCACGACAGCAACAAGTTAAACAGAACAAACAAAAAGTGTATTTAATTGCCACTCAGAAGCGCCTTCAACAAAGTCTACGTAATGTAGAAATGGAGTTAGCTAGCTTCAGCTAAATAACTTCTGTATGGTTAAAATACACGCACAATAATGATGGATTAAGTATGCACGCAGTAGAAGTAAACTTTGATGGCTTAGTGGGGCCTACTCACAATTACGCGGGATTATCGTATGGCAATGTCGCTTCACTAAGTCACGCCTCTTCGCATTCCAACCCCAAAGAGGCTGTGCTACAAGGCCTTGAAAAAATGAAGGCAATGCACGAATTAGGCCTAGAACAAGGTATTTTTGCACCTCATGCTCGCCCTGACATTAATGTGCTAAGGCGTTTAGGCTTTACAGGCAGCGATAGCCAAATTATTAAAAAAGCATTTAAAGCCGACCCTGTTTTACTGCGAGCTTGTTACAGTGCATCGGCAATGTGGACAGCCAATGCTGGCACTATTTCGCCTTCAGTCGATACTCTTGATGGCAAAGTGCACTTTACGGCTGCTAACTTAAATAACAAATTTCACCGCTCGTTAGAACCTGTCACAACAACGGCATTACTAAAAGCCATGTTTAACGATGAGCGTTACTTTAGCCATCATACACACTTACCTGATCAAGGCTTTTTTGGTGATGAAGGTGCCGCAAATCATAATCGATTATGCGACAGCCATGCAGATGCAGGGCTTGAGATCTTTGTTTATGGTGCAAGTAGTTTTAATAGCGCCCTACCAAAACCCGTTAAATTTCCCGCAAGACAATCTCTAGAAGCATCGCAAGCAATTGCCCGTTTACATCAGCTAAAGCCAGAAAATCAGTTATTTATTCAACAAAATCCTGATGTAATAGATCAAGGTGTCTTCCACAACGATGTAATTGCTGTGGCCAATGGCAATGTACTTTTATGCCACGAACAAGCGTTTTTGCATCAAGCTGATACTTTAAAACAAATTAAACAAGCCTACCTTGGCAACAAGCCACTGCATATTATTGAAGTACCAACCAATAAAGTGAACATTAAAGATGCCGTAAGCAGCTATTTATTTAATAGCCAATTAATTACCTTAAATGATGACAGCATGATGCTGGTTGCTCCTAAAGAGTGTCAGCGCAATCAAGCCGTTCACGATTACATTCAAGAAATGATTTTGGCAGATAACCCAGTTCAACAAGTACGCTTTTTTGACTTGCGCCAAAGCATGCAAAATGGTGGTGGCCCTGCTTGTTTACGCTTACGTATTGCACTCAATACTGACGAACTGGCAGCGGTCAATCCGGGTGTGCGCTTCAGCGAAGAAAAATATACTCAACTAGTGAGTTGGGCGAATAAGCATTACCGTGACTCTTTAAGTAGTGACGACTTTGCCGACCCACTGCTTTTAACCGAAAGCTATCAGGCACTTGATGAGTTAACCAGCTTACTTAATTTAGGCTCTGTGTATCCATTTCAACAAGAATAAATAATGAAACTTAAAGCAGTACACTCTATTAAAGGGGTGTCTAAATCACTCAATACTTTACTGATTGATAGCGTTGCCAGTGGCGCATCAATCGGCTTTATTGCCCCTTTATCATTACAGTCAGCACATGACTACTGGCAAGGGGTCGATGGAGATTTAGCAACTCCTTACCGTAGGCTTTATCTTGCCCTTGATGGTGATACGGTGATTGACTCAGTGCAGCTTTCTTTGTGCGCCAAGGCCAATGGCGCTCACCGCGGCGAGGTAGAAAAGCTCATGGTACACAGCGAATATCAAGGCAAAGGAATAGCAAAACAATTGATGAATAGTCTAGAGACCGACGCCCGTACATTAGGTATTCAATTACTGGTACTTGATACCCGCCAAGGTGATACTGCCTCATATTTGTATCGCAAACTCGATTATATTGAAGCTGGCACTATTCCTGGTTTTGCGAAAAGTTCCTCCGGTGAATTTGACGCAACGGTGTATTTTTATAAGCAAGTCGCCTAGATCTGCTTTTTATAGCCAATTGATATAACCATAAAGTCGACTAATAAAAATCTTTAAACGTACTAAACTAGTACTGCGGATTTTTATTAGGAGCGATAAATGGCGCTATCAATACAGCAACGGGTACTCTTTCTAGCCCTACTTCCCCCCCTACTCATTGCAATTATGCTGACACTCTACAATTATGTGCAGTCAAAACACAGTGGTGCACAAACCGTTGAAAGTTTTGCCACACAAATGGAAAACGACCGAAAGGCCGAAGTCAGTAACTATCAAAAAATTGCCATGAGCTCGATTGCTCACCTGATCGCGCAAGATGATGGCTCTAATACTGAACAGCTGCAAAACCAAGCAAAAAGTATCTTACGTAATTTACGTTTTGATGATGCTGGCGATACCGGCTATGTGTTTGTTTATGATGTTAAAGGTATCAACATTGCCCATGGCGTTAACGCCTCTCTTGAGGGTAAAAACCTTTATGATTTTAAAGATCCTAATGGGGTTTATCTGATACGAGAGCTCATTGATGCGGCGAAGAAAGGCGGTGGCTATGTGCAGTATTCTTGGAAAAATACCAATGGCAGTGTAAATCCTAAGCTCGGTTATGCCGCTTTGGTACCAAAATGGAATTGGGTACTAGGAACAGGTTTTTGGATCAGCGGCCTTGAGCAACAAGTTGCAGTAACAGAGCAACGAGTTAATGAAGGTATCGATAATGCCTTTATTAATACTATTATCGCTTCAGTATTTGCAGTTGCAATTACCGCAGCGATTGCTGTGGTGGTATCGCGCAGTATTACTAGCCCTCTTCACACAACCGTACTAGCAATGAACGATATATCACAAGGTGATGGCGATTTAACCCAGCGTTTAATGGTGAAACGAGACGATGAACTCGGCAAACTTGGCAGCTCGTTTAACCGCTTTGCCGATGACGTCGGAAAAATGGTTATTGATATACGCCAATCATCGCAATCGATGAATCAAGCGTCACATAAGCTCAATGAGCTACTTGCCAATATGCACGCAGGTATTAATCGTCAACATGAAGAAAGTGAACAAGTTGCAACGGCAATAAACGAAATGTCAGCGGCGTCAATGGAAGTAGCACGCAGCGCCCAAGAGGCCTCAACCGCTGCTGAACATGCCGATCATTTAGTCAAACAAGCTAACAACCAGTTACTTATCGCTATAAAAGTTATTAACGGCCTTGCCAAACAAGTTGATGAAGGAGCTAATGCGGTCGATCAGCTTAATCAACAATCGAGTCAAATTGGTAGTGTGCTTGATGTGATCAGAAACATTGCCGAGCAAACGAATCTATTGGCACTAAACGCGGCAATTGAATCGGCACGTGCTGGCGAAGCGGGCCGTGGTTTTGCAGTGGTGGCTGATGAAGTGCGTACGCTTGCAAAACGCACGCAAGACAGTACTCACGAAATAGAGGCAATGATTGAGCAAGTACAGCAAGGAACAACAACTGTAAATAGCATTATGCAGTCAATTAAATCAGGCAGTGCAACCAGTGTTAATGAGGCGGGCGAAGTCGAAAAAGCGCTTAATGAAGTACTGCTTTCGGTTAACACCATAACATCACAAAATGCACAAATTGCCACAGCCGCTGAAGAGCAAACATCAGTGTCTGAAGCGATTAATCAAAACATGACGACCATTGTTGATATTGCTAACAAAACCGCCAATGATACCGATGTAGCCACATCATACATGCATGAGCTGTCAGACACGGCAACGCAATTAGAACAAAATGTAAGTCGTTATAAAACCTAACATTTTAGCGTAATTGTTAAGCAGGTAGAGATACCTGCTTAACAAAAATCATTGGTCTTTTGTAAGTTCTTTAACCAATCGAATAAATCATTATCGTAGCGCTTAAGGCGTTGTTGCTGCTTATGACTGAGACTATAAAATGGCGCAAAGCAGGCATATTTCTCACTCATAATAAGAACTAAACGCAGACCAAAAAGTGAGTAATGATGAATAAACTGCACTTGTCTTGCATGCATATGACGGCATTGTCCAAATAAATTACGGTAATACACGCCATGGCGACACACTGTTAAATTGCGTTTTGAGTTCACTACAAGTAGCGCCAATAACAACGAAACACTGCACAGTAAAAAACTAAAAAATAAATTGCCTAACTCCGACTTACTATGCATATAACCTACCAATAAGAGCATATTAAATACACTTAACAAGACCCAAGTTCTAAGCTCAAAGCGCTTCTCTAAGTCAATAACTTTCATTTTTGTTCCTAGGTTTTTATTTTTCGTTATGGTGTCAGCAAAATGTGGATGAAAAATGGATTTACCTCAAAAACACTCTTATTTGAAATTAAACCTTTAAAAACTTTCATCTCATTACAAAAAAGGTACAAAGGTGTTACCCGAAACTTACTTTTAGTAGTTCAAGTTACATTAAGTTTTAGTTATTACACTATTAGTAAATTTTTAGAACATATAGGGAAGAAATGATGAACTTTAAAACTACATTACTTAGCAGCGCCGTTCTATTTGCACTGGTTGGTTGTGGCTCAGATAACGACAAGAACGACTCGGTTGACCCTCAGCCGCAAACTGCACAATTCACGTTAGGTGTGTCTGACGCACCTGTGACAGGTTTAAAAGCTGTAAATGTTGTATTTGATTCAATCACATTGAAAACCCAAGGTGGTGAAGAGTTCACTTTTGAGACCCGTGAAGATGATGATGAAACCATGCCTGAAATGGTTAACTTGTTAGACTACACAGGTGATGATGTATTTTCTTTACTAGAAGATGAAGAAGTTCCTGCTGGCGAATATCAATGGATCCGTGCAGATGTTATCAATGGTGACACAAACGATTTAACCATGACTTCGCATGTTGTTTACGAAGATGACAGCATTGCACCACTGGTTGTTAAGCGTAAAGGCAACGATGGTGTAGGTGAAATCCAACTTGATGGTTTTACCCTTAACCAAGCTGGTAACGACTTTGTTATTGAGTTTGACCTTAAAAAGTCATTGGTTGATCCACAAAATAGTGATGAGATCTTCTTAAAACCACGCGGTGTTCGTTTAGAAAACCTTGCCGAGTCTGAAGATATCGAAGGTACTGTTAGCGACGTACTCATCGCTAACTGTGAAACAGATAATATCGATATCGCATTAGAAGATGGCTCATTCAGTCATGCTGTTTACCTATACAGCAGCGATGTTGAAATGCCAATGGATAACTATGAAGTTAACGAAGATGAAACACCACTAGATGCACCACTTGCAACTGCTGATGTTATTTTCGATAGCGAAGATAACCAATACGAATTTGAACTTGCGTTCATTCAACCAGGTGATTACCAACTTGCCTACACCTGTGCAGCGCATATCGATGACGTAGAAACTCAAGACGAAGCATTTACGCTTTATCAAGTTAAACCAATTACAGTAACATCGGGTGAAGACTTAAACGTGTCTTTCACAGTTTCTGAATAATATTGGCTTTAATACCAATTCACTTAATTAAGTGGTCTATTTTGAGGCAATAAAAGCTTGTTGGTAACAATGCAAAAATTTCGTTATTTAGTTGTTCTAAATCAGGAATTTTTAACGCAGATAGCGACAGGTTTAATCCCTCAAAATAATTATGTATTATTGCAGATTAGTATCAATACCCCACTAAAAAGCCCGCAATGCGGGCTTTTTGTTTTAAAGTTTATCGTAGCGAGTAATCACTTCGGATATTTTATCCACCACTTTATCTGCACCTGATTTAATGTCTCCCATTATCATGCTGACTTCTTCAACATTTTGTTGAGACTCACCAGACAACGCTTCTATTTCTTCGATAAGGGCTGTCATTTTTGCTGCAATTTCTTGAGTCTTCCCAATAAGACCTGATATTTCACTGGTTGACGCAGAAGTACGTTGCGATAAATTTCTAACCTCATCGGCGACCACCGCAAAACCACGACCATGCTCCCCTGCTCGAGCGGCTTCAATCGCTGCATTTAAGGCTAGTAAGTTTGTTTGCTCTGCGATGCTATTAATAGTAGTTACAATTTCACCTATTTGTGATGACTGCTGCGCTAATACATCTGACAATTCACGAGTTTGATGAACCTGCTCGCTCACTTTTTTTGATGACTCAACACTGCTCAAAATTCGCTGTTGACCATTCGTCACGACTTGCGAGGTTTCCTTTGAAGTGCAGCCGGCATTTTCTGCTGCATGTTTAACTTCTTCGGTGCTGTTAACTCTGGCGGTGACATCAGATGCAAACTTAATAATCTGCGTCACTTTACCCTGTTTATTAAAAATAGGGTTGTAGGTTGCCTCTAAATAAATCGGGCTGCCATCACGTTTTTTACGAGAAAATTGCCCAGAAAAAATGCGCCCGTTCGCAAGCTCTTGCCAAAAGTTGGGGTTGTTTTGATAAAAGTCATCATAACAAAACAATTTATGATGCTGACCTTGGATTTCAGCGAGACTGTAACCCACAACATTAAGAAAATTATCATTTGCAGAAATAATATGACCATCAGGAGTAAAACGGATCATCGCGGTACTTTTATTAACGGCATCATAAATTGCCGACATTTCATCAAGCTTTTCAACTTCTCTGGTAATTTCTGAAGCAAACTTAATCGCACAGCGTACCTGGCCATCATCACCCCTAACGGGAAAATAAGTTGCACGCAGCCAAATATCTTCGCCGGCACCATTAATGCGAGAGAAAACCCCTGACTTTGCTTGGCCTCTAGCAATATCTTGCCAAAAGGTTTGGTATTCTTTTGAGCTACTATATTCAGGCGCACAAAACTTACTATGATGCTGACCAATAATATCGCCTGCTTGCACTTTCATTGTTTTACAAAACAAATCATTGGCTTCAAGAACAGTTCCATCGGGTGTAAATTCGATATAAGCAATATTTTCTCTGATCCCAGCTAAATACTGCTGACCTTTATCAACATCATGCTGCAACTCATGAATGAGTTGATCTTTATTGTTACTAAACCACATTACTACACCACTTTTTAGGTACTTTTAGAAATCTTAGCTCAGCAGAGTAAGAAATAGAATTACAAATAGTTCTTTTATCTTAGTGCTTTGCATCTTAACCTACAGTCAATCGCTAGATTAGAAGCATTCCACTTAAAGAATGTACAAATATATAATATTATAAGCCTTATCCAAATAGCCTAGGCTTTGTTATGACATCGCGTATTCTAAAATCGATTTTTTACTCATCTTTACTATTAGGCTCTGCCGTATTTTTGCAAGGCTGCCAAGAACAGCCTCAATCTGATCATATCGCTGTGACTGGTGGGCTCATCCAAGGACAGCAGCAAGGGCGTTTTATTACTTATAAAGGTATTCCGTATGCTGCAGCTCCTGTGGGAGACTTACGCTGGCGAGCACCACAGCCAGTGCCAAAATGGCAAGGTGTTAAAGTACTTAACGATTACGCGCCTGACTGTATGCAAAAGCCATTTGCAGCAGATGCTGCGCCGCTTACAACAACGCCCTCGGAAGACTGCCTTTATTTAAATGTATTTACACCGACTAAGCACAGTGATACTCAATACCCTGTTGTAGTATGGGTCCACGGTGGTGGCTTTGTAAATGGGGGTGCATCGCCCGCGGTTTACTCAGGTGAGAACTTTGCTAAACAAGGGGTTATATTTGTTAGCTTTAATTATCGACTAGGCCGATTTGGCTTTTTTGCACACCCTGCACTTACTCGTTTTGAGAATGACGCATTAGGTAACTACGCATTAATGGATCAAATTGCGGCACTTGAGTGGGTGAAACAAAATATAGCTCAATTTGGTGGTGATGCTTCAAAAGTGACACTCATGGGTGAATCTGCAGGTGGTGCATCGGTTCATGCCATGATGCAAACTCCTGCTGCAAATGGCTTATTCCAACAAGCGGTTATTATGTCAGCTGGCGGGCGAGAGCTATTTAAGCAATTGCCACTAAATAGTGACGAGGACACAGTCTTAAGCGCTGAAAAAATTGGCAAAAACTTTGCCAAGCAACACACCATTTTAGGCAGTGATGAAAATGCCCTTGCAGCGTTAAGGGAATTATCTGCTGAAGAAGTGATTGATAATCTAAACTTAAGCACATTGAACCGACAAATCAATGATGATTCAACTTACGTTGGCGGGCCAATTATTGATGGTACCATTCTCAATACCACGACTGAAGCGCGCTTGAACAAAGGTACATTTAGCCATGTTGCAACAATGGTTGGCACAACAGATATGGACTTAGGCTTTGCAAATTTTGCTTCAAAAGAAGCACTATTCGCAAGCTTTGCCCCTCACAGCACACAAGCCAAAATGACTTACGATACAAATGGCGACACTCCGTTACCGTTACTCAATTATCAAGTTGGTCAAGATGCTTTAATGCAAGAGCCAGCAAGGTTCGTTGCAAAACGTGTGACAGATATGGGTAATGATGCCTTTCTATATCGTTTTGGTTATGTAGCGCAAACTTTAGATAAACCCGGTGCAGAGCACGCCAGCGAAATTCCGTACTTTTTTAACACTGTGGCAGCTAAATATGGGCATGTGGCCAGTGAGCAAGATAAGCAAGCTGCTAAAATAATGCACCGTTATGTCACTAATTTTATTAAATTAGGCACACCAAATGGCCCAGGCTTACCGACATGGCAAGCATATAAAAATGATGAATCTTTTATACTGCAAATGAATAAGTCGGGGACTGCAGAATTTTTACCAGATCCCTTACAAGCCCGGTTAAACATCACAGCAACAAAAGCTGAACAGTAGTAATAATTAAATAAGGTGCTTAATAAAAGCGCCTTATTTTTACCCTTGCTGCTGAACATACTCAAGCGCAGTCATCTTGTGGTATGTCACATTCGGATGAAATACATGAGTAGGATCAGGGTCAACAACTTCAATCGGTATGCCTTGACTGCGTGCAATATCGAGTGCCATTTGCGTAATATTAACGCTAAAAGAAGTGCCTATAAAGACGATTTTATCGGCATCGAGCATACGCTGTTGCGCCTGTGAAATACGATAAAGTTCAGTGTAGTATTCATCAAATAACAACACGTAAGGCTTAAACGATTCGTTAATCATCGGGCTTTCATTATTGATATTAAACACCTCAAGCAACGAGCTGTGTAGGTTGTCTTCGTTGACCTTTTCCCACGGCGCATTAAAAGCCATCACATCGTCACCTTGATGGTGAAACAGTGTCATTTGATCTAAACGACCATGAATAGCAATAAAATCAGTGTTACCAGCTTTGCCATCAAGACCATCGATATTTTGCGTAATGAGATTTTTATCACTCAACCAATGATGCACCTCATTGGGACCGTGATGGCGATACGTTGCAAAGAGATGATAATACCAAGCTAAAAATTCTCGTGGATTAGTTTCGTACATAGCACGTGTTGCCATTTCCATTGGCGTGTAATTTTTGCTACCAATGGTCCAAAAGCCATCTTCGCCACGAAAGGTCGGTATACCGCTAGCGGCACTCACTCCCGCCCCAGTAATATAGAGTATATTCATAAAGATAACTTTACCTTGTAACCAAGTGCATCGGCCTTCACTTGTTGATTATTGTCCATACCACCAAGACGATACAAACTTCCTTGGTGCTCTAATAAACCTCGGTGATCCATGCTCGCGGTATCGGCTTTTGGCATCACTTGCCACGTGTTTTTATCAATATCAAAGCGCCAAACATGATCACTCGCTAGCGCTGGTTTGCCATCGTACCCCATACCATTATAGTTATATGGATTATCAGAGCCGCCCATCATATAGATGTCGCCATTAAAACTGGTTGCAGCCATACGGTAATGGGCAACCCCTGTTGGATGTGGCACGGTACGCCAATCTATTTTTAAAGGGTTATCAGCATCAATAGTGCCTTTTAAGCACTGTGCAACTGCAGCAAAAGAACGACGTTTATCAGCATTTGCCTGTGTTTTTACACCATCACACACTAAAATTGTATTACCACTGATCGCAGCCGCTTGGCCAAACACCGGTTGACCTAAAAATGGCGAAGCCTGTTGCCAAGTATCTGTTTGCGTATCATAAACTTGTACTAGGTTAACATTCCCATCATTATGCCAACCACTGACTAAATAGATATAACGCTGCTGGTATGAGAGCGCCACACTGTCATCCACAGGCACGGGCATATTGGCAAGTTGCGTATATGAATTAGAGAGCACATCATAGCGATATACATCAGGTGAAGAGATTTCTTGATGCTCTGCACTCACCGTATAACCACCAAATACATAGGCATGTTTACCAACGCCCACTGCAGTACTCGCCAAGCGACCAGTAAGTGGCAATGTACTCGGCACTGCTTTAGCCGCTTGCCATGCGTTATCGCCAACTTTGAGTACCCACACTTTATTGTGAACATCGGTATGTGCTTTGCCTGAGCTCAAGCCCATAAAACTTAAGAAGTAGGCTTGTTCATCAATAACAACTTTCGCTACAGCGTTGTTAGCGACGGCTTCAGGTAAGGCGGGAATGGTTGCAAGTGCAATAGAAAATAACAGGCTCATAAATTAAATAAATAGCTAAACACATCGCTAAAGAATACCATTTTATGAGCCTGAAAAAAGGCTCGCTATTAGTAAGCAATACTAATACGTTGATTTAAATGTGCCGCCGACTTCGCTTCATCAAGCATCGCTTTAGCATAATCAGTAACTGATATTTTGCTTTCGCCGTTTGCATCAGTAAAGAAGCTATCGCCACCGACACGGTATGGGCCTTCTGAATTACCAGGGTAAATAACCGCTGCGGGTGATACAAACGTCCATAGTGTATCTGTTGTTGATGCTCTAAATACATCAAGCGCCTCGCCTTGAGCAATTGCTTCTGCTTTGTATTCAGCAGGAAAGTCAGGACTTGATACAAGGGTTACACCGGGTGCGACTTCTAAGCTACCTGCACCGCCCACCCATAAAATGCGTGTGCCAGTACCTGCAAGCGCGTTTAGTAATTGCTTTGCTGTGTTTGCAACAATGTCATGGTTACCTAAAGCACGACCACCAATTGCAGCAATAACAACATCACTACCTGCAGCTGCAATTGCGATATCGTCTTTTGTTAAATCAAATTCAGTTACAGTGATGTTTTCTTGAGTTACTTTACTTGCGTCTCTTACTAATGCATTGACTTGATGACCACGTGCGAGTGCTTCTGATGTAATGTGGCTGCCAATCCAACCTGTTGTGCCAATAACTGCTAATTTCATGAGGAATGCTCCGTTGTTTGTTTCAATGATTGCAGTTTACTTGTTCACTAATTACTGATAAATACACTATATAGACACACATTGTTTCATATTAAGATACCAATGGATAAACTCAATTCTATTACTAGCTTTGTCGAAGTTGCCCGTACAGGCAGCTTTACTCAAGCTGCTGAGCATTTAGGTTTAAGCCGATTACAAGTTTCTAGGCATATTCAAGATATTGAAAAATGGCTAAATTTAAGGTTATTTCATCGCACAACACGCAAAGTGAGTTTAACCCTTCAAGGCGAAGAAGCCCTTAGCTATTGCCAGCAAATATTGAACCAAGTGTCTGATTTACAAAGCCGAGCACACAGCCATAACAACGAATTGGTAGGTACCATTAGAGTTGCCTCACCCATTGGGCTTGGACAACATAAGCTGTTTGATGCCATTGAAGAGTTCACCAAACGCCATCCACAGACTCGATTTGAACTTTTACTTTCGGATAGTTTATCGCAGCTTGTTGATGACCGCGTTGATATAGCCTTGCGTTACATCCACCAGCCCGATGAAGGCCTCATTGCACGCAAGCTAATGTATATCGCAACCGCAGTGTGTGCATCTAACGATTATTTATTAGCAAATCAAACGATTAATGAGCCAAGTGACTTAACAGCACACAATTGCCTTATTCATAACAAACAGAATGTTTGGCAATTTCAACGCGACGACAACACACAAAAAGTGACTGTTAAGGGCAACATAGTTGCCAACGATATGGGCGTACTCCTAAAAGCTGCCAAACAAGGAATGGGGGTTGCTCACATGCCTTGCGATCTCGCCAATGACTATCTGACATCAGGTGAGCTTGTTAAAGTACTGCCAGAGCATACAACTATGGGCTCTCACTTATGGGCGGTGTATTTGTCGCGTAACTTCCAACAAAATGTAGTGAGAGCGTTCATCGACTTTTTAGCAGAGCACTGGCAACAGGATATCTTATAATCTAAATCTGCTGCAGGTACGTATAAGCAACAAAAAGGAGTCATAATGCAGCACTTAGAACATGAAATATCTCGTATCATCGAAATGGCATGGGAAGACAGAACCCCGTTTGAAGCAATCAACCAGCAATTTGGCTTAAATGAAAAAAGCGTAATCGCATTAATGCGTGAGCAGTTAACAAGCTCTAGTTTTAAACTTTGGCGAAAACGCGCGGCGGGCCGACAAACCAAACACTTAAAATTACGCCACCCTGATATATCTCGTGGTTATTGCAAAACACAGTATAAGCATAGATAAATTCACTTTATCTTTTGTGAAAACTGACCAACAGCTAAACTGCGACCTCGTGCCGCCGCACGAGCCGCTTCAACTGCAGCATTAAGTGCTAGTCCGTTTGTTTGATCTGCAATACTACTAATACTTCGTACAATGGCAGTTATTTGTTGAGATTGCTTATCGAGCTCAGTCATTTCAGCTGCTGCTTGTTTTATTTGTCTTGCTAAATCATTCATCACGCGGACCATTTCATCTAAACCTGTAGCATCTTGCTGCGCTGCATTATCGTTTTCAGCTGATATATTGTAAGCATTATCAACCGCTTGAAGCTCAGCTATTTCTCGATTTACTTGCTTACTGAGCACAGTAGCAAACTTAACGACTTTATAGAGCACGCCTTGCTCATTAAAAACAGGGTTATAGGTCGCTTCTAACCAAACTGGTTTTCCTAATTTATCTACACGTTTAAATCGTGTCGAAATAAAGAGGCCTTTTTTTAATTTAAGCCAAAACTCGGCATAATCTGTTGAATTAGCTTCAGCTGGTTCACAAAACATGCGGTGATGCTTACCGATAACTTCGTTCTTCGTATAACCAACACCTGCTAAAAATTGATCATTCACTTTTAAAACATAGCCATCTAAATCAAACTCAATGACCGCCATAGAGCGATTTATCGCTTGAACTAAGTCTTTATTTTCTCGCGATGTTTCAATTGTGCGAGTTAGTACACTGGCGTGAAGTGAAAACTTTTCAAAGCCTCGTTGCTTGCTCACAATCGGATGGAAAAATGCTCTTAACCAAACTTGTTGATCCTGTGAATTTAAAAGCTGTACGGCCCCAACCCAGGCTGATTTGTCTAAAATAGCTCGTTTTAAATGAAGGTAATGCCTTGTGGTTTTGGCATTATTAGGCACCAAATCAAGAATAGGTTTTCCTATTAGCTGTATTTCTGTATAACCAAGTTCAGCTAATACTTGTGTATTAGCAAATGTTATACGACCTTCCTTATCTAATTCCAGTGTAAACATTCTATTATCTAATGTATCTATGACTTGAGATACACTAAACAATTCATCCTCTAACTGAGCTATCCTTTTTTTCAATGGCTGGGTAAAAAACATAAAGCATCCCACCTTAAATACTTAAATCATCACAGAGTAGCTTTATAAGGACTACTTAATCTGTACCGTTCGATGATTTTAGCGTAAAAAAGTTGGGTAAATATCAACTTTCAAGACAATAGGAAGTTTCTTTAGGGAAAATAAGAAATGATTTAATTAAATAGCATTAAAAAAGCCTAGCTGTGTAGGCTTTTTGTCAGTGGTTAAGTTGGTTAGCGAATTGTCCAACCGCATCTACCACTTGTTGAGCGCCACGTTGTATATCCTCCATCATTTGACCTGACTCATTTGATAATGACACACCTTGCTCGGCTTTTACCTTTCCTTGCTCTATAACCTTAACTGTATTTTGTGTAAGAGACTGATTATCATTAACTACTTCAACAATTTCTTCTGTGGCTTTTGAAGTTCTCGATGCAAGCTGTCGAACTTCGTCAGCAACCACAGCAAAGCCTCTACCTTGCTCACCCGCTCGGGCAGCTTCGATCGCGGCATTGAGTGCCAGCAAATTTGTTTGCTCTGCAATACTACTAATACTTTGCACAATAGCAGCAATTTGTTGTGACTGTTTATCAAGCGCAGAAATTTCTTGTGCGGCTTGTTCCATCTGCTGAGCTAATTCATTCATCACCGTCATGGTGTTTTGTAACACCTCAGCCCCTTGTTGAGCCAGTTTATCGGTTTCTGTTGATGTGCCATATGCAATTTCGGCAGCTTGGGAGATTGCATTCTCACGATTAACTTGCTCAGTGATCACGGTTGCAAACTTCATTACTTTATAAAGCTCACCGAAATCATTAGAAATTGGGTTATATGAAGCTTCAAGCCAAACTTCATTGCCATGACGATCAACACGTATAAAGCGATCAACAACAAACTCACCGCGCCTTAAACGCTGCCAAAACTTTTCGTACTCAGCAGATTCTGTAAGTTCTGGCTCACAAAACATGCGATGATGCTTACCGACAATCTCTTCTTTTTTATAACCCATACTCTCTAAAAACGGTTCATTTGCGTTAATAACCTTGCCTTCAAGGTCAAACTCTATAACCGCCATAGAACGATAAATAGCATTAATAGTGTCGCGCTGTTCACGAGAGGTAGAAATTGCATCAGTAAGTACAGTGCCGTAAATAGCAAAGTAATTAAGCTCCCCTTGCTCTGTGTGAACAGGATGAGCAATTAATCGCAGCCACTCAAGTTTGCCGTCATAACGGGTTATTTGTAAGTGCCCAACTCCATGCTGTTGATTTTCAATGGCGTTTTTTAAATCTTTAAACTGGTCAGTATTTTGACATTGTTCAGTAATAATATCCTGAAAGGGCGAGTCAATTAGCTGGCTTTGCGAGTAACCTAATTCATCTAAGAAGTTCTGGTTAATATAGGCCATTGTGCCATCAGCACGTAGTCTAAGCACCAGCATCTCTTCATCAATGCCTGAAGTAAGATCTTTTAACGGATAAAGTTCCGCCTTTAACGCATCAATTTCAGCCTGTAATGATTTGCTAAACCACATAAAACGCCCTGATTTCTTATTAACGTGTTGTTGTTCATAAAATTGTAGAACAATTAACACGGGGCGCCACTTTAAAATAAGTAAAAAGAATTAAGAAAAGTGATTTAACTAAGAAGCTTGAGAGGTCAATTTAACGTATTTCTCTGCCAGTTCATCTAACGTTTCACGATGATTTGGATCTGGCTTAATACAATCGATAGGACACACACTCACGCAAGTAGGGTTATCGTAATGCCCAACACACTCGGTGCATTTGTTAGGGTCGATTTGATATATCTTCGCGCCCATATAGATAGCCTCATTCGGACACTCAGGATCACACATATCACAGTTAATACATTTGTTATTGATGAGTAATGCCATGACAAACCTTTAAGCACGCTGATGGAGTATTGCCTTTAAAAGCTAATCTAGATTTCAAAAAGCAGCGAAAATTGCAGCCGCGTAATATAGATTGCTTCACTTAACCTTTCTTTGATCTAGATCAAGCTTGAAATTAGTTTGAATTCTTTTTGGTAGTTGCTACGTAATTAATGCATTAGCGGTTATCTACCGAAGCAAGTGATGTGATGAGATAAGTGAGATGTTTTATAACATCTAGATTTTACTTACCCATACCTGTGACGATAACAAGCACCACATAAAAAGTATAAATTTTTCGAAAAAATGGGCTCTGAGGAAGGGTTCTAAATTGGACTTAATCGAGTAATGTCGGGAAAAATAAATTTAGGAGTCCTTCATGAATAGCAAAGTTGGCATCTTTTGGTTTGCTGAAAACACACTAGTCTTTAAAGCTCAAAGTGCTATCGACTTAAAGCCAGATCAACTTGGATTTATTGATAGCACGTTACAACACCAAGTTGAGTGGGAAGATAATAATATTTACCAATTGTTTGGTTTAATGCTAGACAACACTGACTACTACAACTTTCCCAGAGGTCGAGTTGTTTTTAATGCTGAGCAAAATACCTCATACGTATATTTAGACAAAAGCTTGTTTAAAAAGCATATAGTTAAAAAGATAAAAGCTAATTTTTCTTTACCAGATACAAATGTCAGGTTCTTTACTGATCCTCATTACAATTGCTTTGGTAGTATTTAGAACAAATAAAATACTACCAAATAACTGAGCACAGATACGCAGAGCTAAATTAGTGGCAACCCTATGAAACTACTTACCAGAGGGAGCTGGTGATTGACTACGTATAAAGGCCGGAATATCAAAAATATCACTTTGACTAGATACAACAGCTTTAGCTTTTGTTGTTTGCTCTACTTTAGGTATTGTTTCATCTATGTTTTTGGCATGAATTAACTGACTTTTTGCACCAGTGGCTATGATGAGTATTTCAAAGTTATTCGCCAAACTCGTAATTTTAGAGGCACCACAAATAACCACCGCGTTAGGGCTAACTTGATGACGTACAGTATCCATTATGGTGTTGTAACTACCTAATGAGATCTCATCGACACAATTAATTTGTACAATAACACCTGTACTTGTGCTCATATCAACACTGCTAACCAGAGGGTTGCTTAGGGCTTGCGTAAGAGCCATTTGTAAATCGCCTTCATCTACACATTTTCCAACCCCCAATACAGCATCGCCTTGGGCGTCCATTACTCTTTGAAAGTCACGCAGATCTACGTTAATTAATCCCTGATAACACAGCATATCGATGAGTGAGGTAATTAAAGAATGTAAAATTTGATTACTGTGCTTAAAGGCATCGAATAAGCCAATGTCATTGCCAAGCACCTCTATAAGTTGATCATTTGGTAAAGTGACAACAGCATTAGCGAAATGCTTTAATTCATCAAGCCCTTGCTCAGCTACTTTTCGCCTAAAATCCCCCTCACTGGTAAATGGTAAGGTGGCAATACATATTACGGGTTTATTAAGATCTTTGCCTAACTTAGCTATGTATGGACTAGCTCCTGTGCCAGTGCCACCTCCTAAACCAGTTGCGCATAAGAGAATATCGCAGCTTTCGATAAGCGTTAATAATTGCTCTTCACTTTCTTGTGCGGCGAGTAACCCTATTGCTGGGTCCGCGCCAGCGCCATAGCCGTTTGTAAGCTCAGCACCTATCAACACAAAGTCATCACTTTGAGAGTGCTCTAATACAACCTTATCAGTATTTACGCAGTAAAACTTAGTTTGCGGGTTTTGAACCTCATTAAAAATAGTATTGACGGTATTACAACCGCAGCCACCAATACCAAAAACGCCAATAGACAAGCCATCTAAATTCTCAACTAACTCAAACATCATTGCTCCTCATTTTTTTAAAGAGCATAACAACAAGGTGCGTCAATTTTTGACGCAACTAAAAGTCACAAGTTATAAGTGTTTGAAGCCTCATTTAGTTTTTTAATGATTCTGCTGCGTACAGCTTGAGGCTCTATTACCTCGAGCCAATGTGATGCTCTAAACAATTCATTTGTTAATTGCTCTGTGTCCTGCGCATTGAATGTAAGCAGTGATGTTTTAGCATCTAATATTTTCTGCTCTATTAACTCACCAAATTGCACAAACCCCTGATTCAATGAAGACTGAGACGGCACTTTGATAATCAAGTTAATACTGTCCTGACGCTTTCCTTTATTAATTGCAGATCTTAATGAGCTTAACTGCTCTAAATTTGGTACACGCCGTGTCTTTTGTAGTACCTTCATATTACGAATACGATAAACCGGCATCTGATAGCACTTTTCATGTAGCGTTCCTACCATAAACTGCGCCATGAGAATGCCATTGTCTTCTTCAATACCATAGAAACTAAGTTCAGGAAAAGCTAACCAGTGTGCCTGATCATATAAAACGCGATAAATCTCAGCACTAGCTGAACGATTATGTTTTATTGCATGCTCGATTTGTTCAACAACCTTGCTGTCGAGATTCACCTTAATCGAGCTATTACTTTTTAGGTTTAACCAATCAGGTTTGATGCCATTTAGTCGCTGCAATGCAATATCAGCTTTAGCATGAATTGCTTGTTTAATATCTACAGGAATATTCTGTGGCAGAAGCTGCTCAAGCAATAAGTAATGGTGAGCAAGCTCAGTGCTAAGCACAGGTGAACTCCCACGCCACTCCTTACTAATAGACCATGCATAAGGTTTTGTTCGCGTATCTTTTTCAAGGCCAAAACAACCTTGCTCGTATAAAGACTGAAGATCACGTTGAAGCATGCGTGTGGAGAGGTTCAAGCCACTATCAAAAAGCTTTTGTTTCAGTTGGATAATAGTGATAGAGCTTGGCTTTGAAGGCACAAGCTCTAGAATTGCTAAATGGCGCTGGGAGATCATGTAATTTTAATACTTCAGGATATAACTTGTGTACTACTTAAAGAATACTTTAGGTTTATCTGCACAAAAAACCTAATTAAAAACAATTGTAAATGATAAAAATTTTGTTATTTTACAATATGAATCAAGTATGATTAATTTTAAAGGAATTTAATATGGCAATTATTAGAAGGACGGGTAGTTCCTCAAATGCAATTCTAGTTTTAGAGTCTCCATGGGGGCTAGATGAAAAAGACAACAACAGAAGTTCAGTCGTTCCTTTCATGCAAGGTATCGCGAAGTATACTGGTGATACCGAAGTATTCCACGCAAATTTTTACGATAAAAAAAGCTTTGATTTTGCACTAGATTGCATCACAAGAGAAGGTTTCAAAAATACCATTATTTATGTTGCTGCTCATGGTTATAAAAATAAAATTGGTAATGTAAACGTAGAGCATATCCTCGCTGAAGTTTCCTACATATCAAAAAAACAAAACATTACAGGACTTCTATTTGGTTCATGCTTCATCGGCAAGAAAACTATTGAAATGGAAACATATATTCAAGAGTCTGGCCTTAGATGGTGTATGGGATATGCTTCATCTTGTAACTGGCTTGAAGGTACAATGATAGATGCAGCGATAATAGGTGCAATGATTTCTCTTGAAAATGTGGATTTCGAATCTAGAGATGAAATTAATTCCTCTTTTGCAAACGCAATCGCGCCTTTTGCAGAAAACTTTATCATTGGTGATGACTACTCTGAAAAACCTATATCTATTCGAGACTCACTCAAATTTGTTTGTCAGCCGGAAGGGAAAGGCTACCGAGCAAAAGAAGTGACTGATGAGGTGTTTGAGATCGCAAAAGAGCTTAGATTTCGTAGCTAAAACATAACTTTGGTGAGCGATTAGACAGTTATTACTTTTATATTTATTCAGTAACTTTTTCTACGATTGAATTATGCCTATGACTGCAAAGTCTTCTGTTGATTCTGTTCGCAGACAAATGATTGCTGATATATTGATTACATTACCATCAAAAGAAGAGCAAACCGCTATCGCCACCATCCTGTCAGATATGGATAACGAATCCAAGCTTTTGAAAAGCGCTTAGCGAAAACCCGCCAAATTAAACAAGGAATGATGCAAGAGCTACTCAAAGGCTATACACGCTTGACGTTTGAAAAAGAATAAGGATTGATGTCTATGGACAGCATTAACAAGCAAGTTATAAAGGTAAAGACTTTAGTTTCTTTACCTGACCTCTCTATTCCAGCCTATCAGCGGCCTTATAAATGGTCGCAAACAAACTTGGCTGATTTGCTCAGTGATTTAAAGGTATACCGAAAGAAATCGGCATACCGTTTAGGCTCTGTGGTATTTCACAAGCATTCTGACTCAGAAACCAAACAAGCACAGCTCGATATTGTTGATGGGCAACAGCGAACGCTTACCTTGGTTCTTTTGGTGAAGGCTTTAATAGATGAGCGGTTAAACTATAAGGTCCATGATTCCGAAATAAAGCGGCAAGATGTAAAAGACACGCTTGTCTCACTTGTTAAGCCTATAAATGCTTTCTTAGGGCGACAAGCCTTTAATAGTGATATTTCGCACCGAAATTTGCATCAAAACTTTATGGCGGCCAAACGCGCTGTTGCTCGAAGTGACTTTACAGAAGCTGATATCGACTTTTTATTAAATCACTGTGAAGTTGTCACCTTTGTCTTAGATGATGTTTCAGAGGCATTTCAGTTTTTTGATTCACAAAATGCCAGAGGCCGAGATCTAGACCCTCACGATTTGTTAAAAGCGTTTCATTTACGTGAATTTTCACAAAGCGAAAGTCAACTTAAAGCTGACTCGGTACGACATTGGGAAAGCTTAGAAAGTGAACAGTTGGCTCGTCTATTTGCC
>MDTG01139986.1_pt1 | contig 61514 bp, 65 predicted proteins | sample 811421 | NCBI WGS metagenome assembly MDTG01 (sample SAMN05326645, study PRJNA326480) | marine metagenome | isolation source: seawater | place: Pacific Ocean: South East | collected 2011
ATCATCCTGCCCCAGGCCATGATCGTGGCGCTGAGGCCCTACGGCAACGAGCTGATCCTGATGATCAAGGGCTCCGCCATTGCCTCGATCATCACGATCTACGACATCATGGGCGTGACGGGGCGGTCCTTCTCGCGCACCTACGACTTCCAGGCCTATATCTGGGCAGCCGTCCTCTACCTGTTGATCGTGGAGACCCTGCGCCGGATCTGGGACCAGTTGGAAAAGCGCCTGACCAGGCACCTTGTGCGTCGCTGATGAAGGCCCCCGACAGCACCGGCCTGTTTCGCGCGTCGGTCAAACATGCTTTATCTGGGCAGTGAAACCCACCTTGACCGACGCGCGTGCCTGCGGGGCCAACCTGCCGCACGCCGTGCGGTCTTCACCGGACCGATAAAATGCAAGACCCTCGCAACGCGAAGATTTCGCCCGCCTCCCGCCTTGCCCACGGTGGCGGTGGCATCGATCCGCAGACCGGAGCCGTGGTCCCGCCGATACAGACGGCAACGACCTTCGCACGCGACGAAAGCTATCGGCTCACGAGCCCCTCGCACCTCTACTCACGCGACGACAATGACCTGACCCGCCAGACGGAGGCATTGATCGCGGATCTGGAGGGCGGCGCGGAGGCACGTCTCTTTGCCTCCGGCATGGCAGCCATTGCCGCGACGGTGCGCATGGTCCGCCCCGAGCAAACAATCCTCGTGCAGTCGGGCATCTATTGGGGAACCACCTTGTGGCTGCGCAAGCACTGCCAGCACGCAGGCATCGCCCTGATCGAGGCTGACGCGACCGACACGGAACGTTTCTGCGAAACGATCAGCGAAAGCGGCCCTGCGCTGGTGCTGATCGAGGTGCCGTCAAATCCCTATCTCGGCATGGCGGACATCGCCTCGATTGCCAAGGTCGCCGGCAATGCGGGGGCCGTGACCGCCGTGGACGCGACCGCCGCAACACCGATTCTCATGCGCCCGCTGGAGCTTGGTGCCGATCTCGTTCTCCATTCCGCGACCAAGGCCCTGAACGGTCATTCGGATGTTCTGGCCGGAGTCATCTCCTGCCGCGACGCGGACAGCGATGCCTGGAAGTTCATCCGCGAGGAACGCCACGACGCCGGAGCGGTGCTGCCGGCCTTCGAAGCCTATCTTCTGCTGCGCGGCCTGCGGACCCTCTCGCTCCGCATCGAACGCATGTGCTCGAATGCCCAGGCGATTGCCGAAGCGCTTCAGGCCCACCCAATGGTCGAGACCGTCCTGTATCCCGGGCTGCCGACCCATCCGGGGCATTCTCTGGCGACCCGGCAGATGCATGACGGATACGGCTACCTCATGTCCTTCATCACCAAGGGCAGCGCACAGGACGCACTTGGTGTCGTGGGACGGCTCAAGCTGATCAAACGGGCCACCTCGCTCGGTGGCGTCGAAAGTCTGGTCGAGCACCGGCGCACGATCGAGGGCGATGCAAGCGGCATTCCCGAGGGCTTGATACGCCTGTCGGTCGGCATCGAAAGCGCCGACGACCTGATCGCCGACCTGATGCATGCACTGTCGCCCCTCGCCGCTGGCGAATGAACCTCACCCTCCGGAGTGCGCGGCGGCATCACCCGCCGCCCGCAATCCGTCGCGAGACGCCCCGTCGCGAGACGCCTGCGCCCGCAGCCAGGACATGAAGACCTTCAGCGGGGCCCGCTTAACTCCGGGCAACGTCACCATGTGAAAGCCGTAGCCCGGATCCTTCTTCTCGAAGAGGACGCGAAGCGCTCCCGAGGAGATGAGTGGCTGGATGAAGGCCTTCGAGGCAATCGAGATGCCATCCCCGTTCCGGAGCCCCTCCAGCAGCATGTAGCCTGGCATGTGGGTGATATCGATCTGGGGCGGCGTACGGACTCCCTGGCTCTCGAACCATGCCGAGATCTCGTCCGTGCCGTATTCCTGCATCCAGGGAAAGTCCGCGAGGCTGGACGGGTCATCGAAAACGCGGTCTCCAACGAGACCCCGGGCCGCGACCACGACGGTCGGTGTGTGCATGAGTGCCTCGGACTCCAGCCCGGGCCATTCGCCGGAGCCGTAGCGAAGCGCCAGATCGATCCCCCCCGGCTGGAGATCCACGATCTCGCCCGTCGGATTCATGCTCAGTTCGATCCCCGGGTGCAGATGGCGAAACTCCGACAGGCGCGGCATCAGCCAATGCACGGCGAAGGATGGCGTCATCGTGACCTGAAGCGGACGCGCCTGCCCGGCCTGCGAAAGCTCATCAACCGCTTTGCGGATACCGCGAAAGGCCGTGTCGAGATGCCCGGCGAGTTGCCTGCCTTCATCGGTCAGGCAAACACCGCGCCCTTCCCGGCGCACCAGCCTGCACCCGAACCAGTCCTCCAGCGAGCGCACCTGCTGGCTGATGGCGGCATGACTGACGTTCAAACGGCGGCCGGCCGCCGAAAGCGTCCCCTCCTCCGCGACGGTCGCAAAAGCACGGAGTGCCGACAGCGGCGGCAGGTGCGTCCAGTCCATATGTAATCTCATCTAACATATGAAAGATCTTCCTGACTCGCCTGAATGAATGTGGAGCGGCATGTTTCAGCCAGTTTCAAACATGCAGGAGGCAGGACGGATGATTACCATTCTTGCAGATACCATGATGATCGCAACCCTCCGTGAAGCAGGAGCGCCGCACGGGGGAACGCGGGCACCCCGCCCGACCCCGCTTGATGCGAAGCCCCTTGCGCCGGTCCGCGGAACGGATACGGCAAGGCGTCGGGTGACCTGACATCAGAGGGCCGATGCGCTAAACAGGATGGTGAGCGGATGACGGGCGGGGCCACGGCCTTCGCCCGCCTCCCGAAACAGCACAAAAGCTCACCAGATAGGGAATGAAGCGCGATGGCGAAGGTTGCATTCATCGGTCTTGGGGTCATGGGGTATCCGATGGCCGGTCACCTGAAGACCCGCGGCGGACATGACGTGACGGTCTACAACCGCACGGCCAAAAAGGCCGAGAAGTGGGTCTCGGAATTCGGCGGAAGCCACGCGAAGACGCCGGCGGAAGCCGCCCGCGACTGCGACTTCGTCTTCTGCTGCGTCGGCAATGACGAGGACTTGCGCGCCGTGACAACCGGTCCTGACGGTGCCTTCTCGACGATCAAGCCCGGCGCGATCTTCATCGACAACACGACCGCTTCGGCCGAGGTCGCACGCGAACTTTCGGCCGCGGCGGCGGAAAAGGGCTTCGCCTTCCTCGACGCCCCGGTTTCCGGCGGTCAGGCCGGTGCCGAGAATGGCGCCCTGACGGTCATGGTCGGCGGCGACAACTCGACCTTCGACACTGCCAAACCCGTGATCGACTGCTTTGCGAAGATGGTTGGACTGATGGGACCCTCGGGCGCCGGACAGCTCGCCAAGATGGTCAACCAGATCTGCATCGCCGGTCTCGTTCAGGGCCTCTCCGAGGCGATCCACTTCGCGAAAAGCGCCGATCTCGACGTCGAGAAGGTGATCGGCGTCATCTCCAAGGGAGCCGCGCAGTCCTGGCAGATGGAAAACCGCTGGGAAACCATGCGTGACGGCAAGTTCGACTACGGCTTTGCCGTCGACTGGATGCGCAAGGATCTGGGCATCTGCCTGAAGACCGCGAACGAGACCGGGGCCCGGCTTCCCGTGACCGCCCTGGTGGACCAGTTCTATGCCGAGGTCCAGGCCATGGGCGGCAACCGCTGGGATACATCGAGCCTGATCGCCCGGCTGGAAAACGCCAGCGCCAAATAGCCGCTTTGGACGGCAGGGTATCTTCAGGACGCACGAAACGCCCGGGACACGAGTGCCGGGCGTTTCACATTTCGCGCTACTCCCCCGCCGCTTCCGCGACGATCTCCGAAAGCAGCGCGTTTACATCCGCAAGCGCCTTGCGCGAGGCATCGGACCCGGTCTCTTCCAGCTTCCGAAAGCCGACAGTCACCCGACCCGGTGCGTCCGGTGTCTCAAAGGCAAAGACCACATAGGGGCAGAAGGCGATATTGCCCGCCGACGCTTCCATGGCCGCGCGCGACAGCCGGGCGGAACAGAACATCATCGCATCCGCATTGGCGAACACGACCTTGTCCGATCCGACATCCGCTCCGGTTCGAGCGAGCATTTCGCCAATATGCGAGACGTGATCAATGACCAGCCCGCGATTGATGATCGCGTTTTCCATGTCGAAGCGAACGTCGTCGTAGGGCCGCTCGACCGTATGCGACACGACCCCCTCAGGCAGTTCGGGAGCCGATTGCGCGAAGGCCGCCGGTGCAAGCGCGCAAAGCACCCCGGAGAAAGCCACCTGACGCATCCATCGCCCTGCTTCCTTCCGCATGATCAGCCCTCCCGATTTCGCTTCCGATGCCGAAACACGGCGCATTCGCCACTTCCGGAAATGATACCGGCTGCAAGGAGCCGACACCACTACATATTAAGAATTTCGAATGTGAAGCAAGGCAGACGTCTCAGCTCTCACGCTCCGTTCGCGGCTTCTCGGTCGGGATATAGGCCAGCGGCAGTTCGCTGGTCGACTTGATCTGCTCCATCGCGAAGGAAGTCGACACATCCGAAATATCGATCTTGGCGATCAGCCTTTTGTAGAAAGCGTCGTAGGCCTCGATATCCGGCACCGCGACGCGCAGCAGATAGTCGACCTGTCCCGCCATGCGATAGAACTCGATGACTTCCGGGAACTCCGAGATCACATCGGCAAACTTGCGCAGCCAGTCGTCATTGTGCCGCGAGGTGGTGATCGCCACGAAGGCCGTCACCTTCACGTTGACCTTGCGCGGATCGAGGATGGCGACCCGGCGCTTGATGACACCATCCTCTTCAAGCTTCTGGATGCGGCGCCAACAGGGCGTGGTCGACAGCCCGACGCGCCGCCCGACCTCGGCAACGGGAATGGTGCAATCCTCCTGGAGGATCGAGAGAATGCGTCGGTCTATGCGATCGATCATGATCGAGTCCTGCGTTGGGCTGCAGTGACAGGATTCATTTTCCAATGAAATCCGATCCAACGAAGCCGATTTTCTTCAAGGCCCTTCATAGTGGAGAAATTTGGATTTTTCTTCCAATATCTAGCCTGATTTCGCTTGCCGCTTTTTCAATCCGATGTCAACTCACTCCTTGAAAATCAGCATTTCAGGGAGTTTTCCCATGTACGCCCTTCGCAAGGTCGCGGGCCTTGTCGCCCTCGCCGTTTCGCTCGCCGTCACGCCAGTCGCGGCGGCCTCCAACATTACGCCGCTCGTTTCCACCGACTGGCTCGCGGAGCACATCGGCGAACCGGATATGGTCGTTCTCGACATTCGATCTCCGTTCGCGGGTTCCGGCAAGAAGGACTATCTTGCCGGGCATATCCCGGGGGCGCTCTGGAGCGAATATCCCGGATACTGGCGTACCGACCGCGAGAGCGTTGTCGGCGTGCTTCCGTCCGTGGAAAAGCTCGAAGCGGCCCTCTCCGAACTGGGTGTCGCGGACGGCAAGACCGTCGTGATCGTCCCCGCCGGCGGCAACAGCAGCGAGTTTGGCGCCGCCGCGCGCATTTACTGGACGCTGAAGTATCTGGGCCACGACGACGTCGCGATCCTCGATGGCGGTCACCGCCGCTGGACGGAAGAGAAGCGAGATCTGGAAACCGGCCCCGTTGCGCCTATCGGAGACATGTTCATCGCCGAACCGCGCGCCTCTTACCTCTCGGCGACCTCGGACGTTGCGCGTCGCATGAACTCCTCGACCGTCCTGATTGACGGACGTCCGGCCGCCCAGTTCTCAGGAAAGGGCAAGCATTCCAAGGCGACCCGCTTCGGACGCATTCCCGGCGCGGTCAACCTCGACCAGGCAACGTTCTACGACGACAAGGCCGGGCGACTGAAGGACACGGCGACCATCGCAAGCCTCGTCCCAGAGAACCTCGCGGACAAGAGCGTGGAGATGGTCTCCTACTGCAACACCGGCCACTGGGCGGCAACCAACTGGTTCGTCCTGCATGAGCTTCTCGGCTACGAGAACGTGTCGCTCTACGACGACAGCATGGTCGGCTGGTCTCAGGACGAGAGCCTGCCCATGGCATCCGAGCGAACCATGATGGACGACATCAAGGCGTTCCTGAACGACCTCGCGGGCTGACGCCCGAGACTCGACAACGCTCCCAAGGCTACGAGCGACCACACGCCCGCAGACCCGCCGCCGCCTCCTCTCCGTGAGAGGGGGCGGCGCGTGTTTGGCTCACGCCTCTCCAAGAAGTGCGGCAACCTCTTCACGCAGCACCGGCAGGCACTCCTGCTCGAACCAAGGATTTCTTCTGAGCCAGGCATTGTTGCGCCATGAGGGATGAGGCAGCGCGATGGCAGGCCGGCCTTCCTTGCGTGTCGCGGCCAGCACTTCGCGCCAGTCGGCCACGGTGGCGCTCAGTGTGCTCCGGCGATGCTCGCCGAGATGATAGGCTTGGGCATACGATCCGATCACGATGCGCAGCCCGACATTCGGCATGGCCTCGAACACCCGGTCATGCCAGAGCTTTCGACACTCCGACCTCGGCGGGCGATCGCCTCCCTTGGCATCCAGACCAGGAAAACAGAAGCCCATCGGCACGATGGCAACCCGGCACGGATCGTAGAAAACCTCCGGCCCGATCCCCAGCCAGTCCCGCAAGCGGTCGCCACTGGGATCGGTGAAGGGCCGCCCGGAGGCATGAACCCGGGTACCCGGCGCCTGCCCGCAAATTGCAATGCGCGCATGAGAGGACAGGACGCAGACCGGGCGTGGCTCATGAGGCAGCGGCTGTCTCTCCGGCTGCAGGACACATTGCCTGCAGTCCGAGATCCTTTTTCCCAGGTCGACCAGCGCCGGGTCTCCCCGCACCACGACGCCCCGGCTTTCGTCCTCGGCATCCTTCATGCGCCCGTCCCTTTCGTCGCCGCGCTCGACCTCGCTACGCATTGTTAACCATGTCCTTGAGCCGCTTATTAAGAGTTGGTGACCATGATGGGGCGAGTTCAAGTGATCGGGTCAAAGACCTGGCAAGGGTTCGTCCGGGAATCATATGGCTAGCGACGAGACACGTAACGGCGATGCCCGAACCGCCTCCAACAGCGAGCGGGCACAGCGACGCCGGGACGTCGCGAAAACGGTGCGCAGCGCGCGCGAGCGCCTCGCATCGGTCGACGGCGTGCAGCCCAACTTCGAATACGACCTCCTGCTCACCTTTACCAAGAACAGGCTGAGCGCGGCGATCGCCCTTCCCCTGTTCTCCATGATCGTTGCTGGCATCTCGCTTCTCTGGATGCAGCCGGCCGTGATTGCCGGCTGGCTCGCGTTCTCGCTCATCGCCCATGTCCTTTTGATGATGGCCTGCAGGCGCTTCGAACGCGAGGCCGCCGGAAGCCAGACCCTGGCATCCTGGCGGCGGCAGATGATCGCGGGCGACCTGCTCTACGGCCTGACGTGGGCGGGCTTCTTCCTGCTGCAATCGACGACGACGAACCAGGATGGCTCCGAAATCTTCCAGTTCGCGACGATGCTGATCGTCATCGCGATGCTGACCATGCTTTCCTCGAGCCTGCCACGTGCGCTGCTAGCCGGAACTCTGCCGATCACGATCGCGATCGTAGTTTCGTTTCTCAACCAGCAGACCGCGATCCACTACGCCATGATGGCCATGGCCATCGGCGCGCAGGGCTTCTTCGTGATGCTCGGCAACCAGCTTCATGCCTCGACGCTGACCATGCTCGCCTTCCGTGCGGAAAAGGATCATCTGATCAGCGAACTGGAACAGGCCAAGGCGATCTCGGACGAGGCACGGCGCCGGGCCGAGGAAGCCAATCTGGCCAAGTCCCGCTTTCTGGCAACCATGAGCCATGAACTGCGCACGCCGCTGAATGCGATCCTCGGCTTTTCGGAGGTCATGAAGAACGAGCTTCTGGGCCCGCTCGAGAACCCGACCTACCGGGACTACGCCGGCGACATCCACTCATCGGGCGAGCACCTTCTCAATCTCATCAATGAGATCCTCGACCTTTCGCGCATCGAGGCAGGACGCTACGAACTGAGCGAAGAAGCCGTTGATCTGGCCGCGATCCTGGGCGACTGCCACAGCATGATGCAGATCAGGGCCAACAAGAAGACCATCACGATCAGCGAAGCGATCGAGAAGGAGCTTCCGCGCATCTGGGCCGACGAGCGCGCCGTGAGGCAGGTTCTTCTGAACCTGCTGTCCAACGCGGTGAAGTTCACCCCGACCGGCGGCGAAGTGCTCATTAAGGCTGGCTGGACCGCCGGTGGCGGACAATATGTGTCCATCCGCGACAACGGTCCCGGCATTCCCGAGGACGAAATCCCCATCGTCATGCAGGCGTTCGGTCAGGGGGCCATCGCCATCAAGAGCGCGGAAGCGGGAACGGGCCTCGGCCTGCCGATCGTCAAGGCGCTGGTGCAGATGCATGGTGGCACGTTCGATCTCAAGTCCCGCCTGCGCGAGGGCACCGAAGTGCTTGTCACCTTCCCCGCGTCGCGGGTGCTCGAGGCAATGCCCGCGCTCGACGAAGCCCCGACAGCGGCCGAGCCGAAGCGGCGGCGTGCCGCCGCAAGGCTCCTGCGCAAGGCGTCGTGAGACCGGTACGGTCCGGCTCGCCTATCGCCCCGGGAGGTCCAGAAACGCCGCGACGGCGTCGGCGACCTTTTCATGGGTCTCGGCACGGTCGGTTCCTTCGGGATCGTCGCAGATCGGATCGTCGCCCCACGCGCGAAGCCGGTCCGCCGCCCCCCTCCTTGCACACCGCAAGAAATGTGAAGTGATGCGCCGGCGCGATCACCTCCCGCCATGCATCCGAAAGCCGTCCGGCGAGACCGCTTCCTCTCTCGCTCACATCGACCGCCGGCCAGATGTTCTCATCGCCGAGATTCACGAACAGGATGCTTGCCCGGACACGCTCGCGGCTTTCGGGTTGCACCGCATACGTGAGGCCCGGATCGACGGAAACGATCCTCGAGAAGCGAACGTCGAGCATGTCGGCGGAAAAACTCTCCGGAATCTGACGCAGGTTCACGCCGCCTTTTTCGAAGAAGGCACAATCCTGCGAGACCCGACCAACCTTTTCGCAGTAAGCGGCAAAGGCATCCGCATCGAACCTGAGACCGCCCAGTCCGAGTACCGTGCTTCCTCCGAGCGAAAAGCCGAGTGCGGAAATCCGGTCCCGGTCGACATATCCAGCCAGTTGCGGGTCCGAGAGAACGGCATCCAGCGCGGCCGCAAGATCAGCGGCACGGGGCGCGAGGCGAAGCGTGCGGCGCGGCGAGGAATCGCCTGTTGTGGTACCGGGATGATTGACGCCCACGACGATGGCCCCTCGCCGCGCCAGCCGCGCGGAAAGCCATGCCAGTCCGTCCATCGCGCCTCCGGAGCCGTGGGACAGCAGAACCAGCGGGTGGCGACCATCCGCGACAGCCGCACCCACAAGGGCCTTCTCACCGGAAAAGATGACATTCTCGCCAATGGTCACGGGGTAGGTTGCACGTCCGGCGGGATACCATAGGGACACTGCGAGCGGTTGCGCTCGATGGCGTGCGGGAACATCCATCCGGTCATAGCCGGGAAGATCGAGCAGGTCCGCTTTCACCGGGATCGGCGCCACGAACGACAGGGCAAGAGCAAATGCAACGGCGGATTTGAAGGACATCGGACTTCTCCAGGTCAAACACCTGCACAGGAAGCGCCGACAATTCTCCGGTTGCGTCCTCGAACCGGATAGAGGACGACGTCAAAACCGTTTCAGGACCTCATGCTGCCCAAGTCCGCACACCCACATGAAGACGTCAGAATGCTCCTCTTGCCCATTCCGCTTGCCGTTGCACTGGTTCTTGCCTTCCTCGCCGCGCGGGCGGCGTTGCTTCGCGAAGGACCGCGTCTGTTCCCCGTGCTTCTCGGCGTGGCCGCGCTCCAGGGCGTGGTGATTTCCCTTGTGCAGCACTACGGCGTGAGGGAGCTTCTGTTCCTGCAGCCGGTAACGGCGGCATCCGTGCCTCCCCTCGCCTATCTTGCTTTCCGGCAAGCGGCGGTGAGCGCGCCCCGCTGGCCGCGAGACTTCGTGCACCTCCTCACACCACTGCTGCTTCTGCCGGCACTGCTTGTCGGGCAAAGCGGCTCACCGCTTCTGCCGGACGCGGTGCTGGTGATCATTTTCGTCGGCTACGGCGGTGCGATCCTGGTTCAGGCGGGCAGCGGAACCGGATTGCCCCTCGCCAGTCTTGGACAAGGCGCCCTGCCATCGCGGATCTGGCAGGCCGTGGGGGCGGCATTGATCCTGTCAGCGGTCAGTGACGCGGCCATTGCCTACGCACTCCACGAGGGGCTGGCATGGCTGCGTCCTCTCATTGTCAGTCTGGTATCGTCCCTCGCCCTGCTGTCGATCGGGCTCCTGGCCCTCGTCGGTGGACGCCCTGAGCGTGAGGACGCGAGCACCGCGCCGGACGAGCGGCACACCGCGACCGCACCGCGCACCACGGATCCGGATGATCTCGAGATCGTCGCTCGCCTCGATACGCTGATGAATGAGGAAAGGGTCTTCCTGGACCCGGACCTGACGCTTGCCCGGCTCGCAAGACGACTTGGCCTTCCGGCAAAGGTTCTCTCGGCGGCCGTCAACCGCACCACCGGGGAGAATATCTCGCGCCAGGTAAACGCTCGTCGCATCCGCCACGCATGCGAGTTGCTCGGCCAGGGCGAGAACGTTACCGCCGCGATGCTCGCGAGCGGCTTCAACACCAAGTCGAACTTCAACCGCGAGTTTCTGCGCGTTACCGGAAAGACACCGAGCGCCTTTCGGAGTACGTGCTCGGAAGCCTGATCAAACGGGGGACTTTCCGGCCACGCCCGCATCCGCGAAGGTTGCCATGCCCGTGTGGGTCGAAACCGCCGCCTTGACAATGCCCGCCGCAAGCGCGGCGCCGGTCCCCTCCCCAAGGCGCATTCCGAGATCGAGCAGCGGTTCCTTGCCCATGTGCTCCAGGGCGCGGCCGTGTGCCGACTCGGCGGACCGATGGGCAAAGATGCAGTGATCGAGCGCCGAAGGGTCCATCGCGTGGAGAACGGCCACGGCGGCGGTCGCGACGAAACCGTCGACGATCACGGGGATGCGCTGAAGCCGGGCGGCCAGAACGGCTCCGGACATGGCCGCGATTTCGCGCCCGCCGACACGGCGCAGCACTTCCAGGGGATCGCGAGTGCCGGCGATGCGCGCGACGGCTCCCTCGACCGCTTCACGCTTGCGCGCCATGCCGTCGTCATCGACGCCCGTTCCCGGACCGACCCAATCGCCTGGCGTGCCTCCGAAAAGGCCTGACAGAACCGCTGCAGCGACCGTGGTGTTCCCGATGCCCATCTCGCCGATGCAGAGAAGGTCGGTGCCACCGGAAACCGCCTCCATGCCGAACGCCATCGTCGCGGCGCAGTTCGCCTCGTCGAAGGCGTCCTCCTCGACAATGTCGGGCGTCGGCAGGTCCAGCGCCAGGTCGAACACCTTCAGTCCCAGATCGTGGGCGATGCAAAGCTGGTTGATCGCGGCACCGCCAGCGGAAAAATTCTCGACCATCTGGCGCGTCACACTGGCGGGAAAAGCCGACACACCGCGCTCGGCGACGCCGTGATTGGCGGCAAAGATCGCCACCACCGGACGCGTGATGCGCGGCTTGCCGCGACCACTCCAGGCGGCAACCCACTCCGCAAGGCTCTCCAGACGACCGAGCGAGCCTGCCGGCTTGGTAAGCTGCACCTCGCGCGCGCGGACCTCGGCAATCGCCTCCTCGTCCGGACCAGGCATCTGGCGCACCAGATTGCGAATGTCGTCGAAGGGCAAGGCGGACGAAGAAAGGGACATATGGAAGGCTCCGATCGATCTCGGCAAGGCGGGCATTGGCGCCTGACGGGCGCCGATCTATAAACCGTCATGCAACGCATCGCAAAGTCGCATGAGGACAAAATGGAGCGCGCCGAAACGACACAAGCATCCGGCTCCCCATTTTCGCCCTCCCGGATGATTGCGGACCTCGCCGCGCTCCTGAGGTTCTTTTCCCGCGTTCCCGTTCCGCGCCTGAGCCGACTTGACGATCCGGCCGCGCTGCCGGCCTTCCCCAGAGCCGGCGCCCTGACACCCGTCGCGGCCGTGATCCTCGCTCTTCCCGGGGCGCTGACACTTTGTGTCCTGGCCGCGAGCGGCCTGCCCCCATTGGCGGTCGCGCTTGTCACGATTGGCGTCTGCATGGCGGTGACCGGCGCCCTGCACGAGGATGGTCTCGCGGATATCGCCGACGGGTTCTTTGGCGCCTCGACGCGTGAACGCAGGCTGGAGATCATGAAGGACAGCCGAATTGGCGCTTTCGGAACCCTGGCACTCGTGATCGGTGTCGGCCTGCGCGCCTCGCTTCTGGCCGCCCTTCTGGAGCGTTTCGGGATTGCGGGAGCCGGCCTTGCCCTGCTGGGGGCTGAAGCAGCCTCCCGCTCCGCCATGATCGTCCTCTGGTCGTCTCTGCCGCCTGCCCGGCCCGACGGGCTGTCTGCCGCCTGCGGAAAACCCGGCAAGTTCGCTGCCGTGGTGGCCCTTGGTATCGGCCTTACCGCACTGGCCCCGCTCCCGGCTTTCACGGGCCCCGTTCCGCTCGCGGCCGCACTCCTTGCCACAGGCCTTCTGACATTCGGGCTGTGCCGCCTTGCGCTTGCAAAGATAGGCGGTCAAACGGGAGACGTTCTTGGTGCCTGCCAGCAGATCGCCCTCGTCGCGCTTCTTGCAGGACTGGCGCTTGAGCCCGCGACGGGATGAGTGCCGAACGCAGATACCTGTGATAAGCACAGACGACCGCAGGCTGGCCGAGATACTTGGACAGAACCAATCCTTCACACCACGGGACGACCGTTCGGGATGTAGAGCCGAATGACGAGAGACCAAACCGGGACCGGCGCGTTCGCAATGCGCCACGTCAGGCGCATCGGCCTTCTTTCCGCGATGCTGATCGTGCTTGCTGCCTGCGCGGTGCGTCCGGGCGATGGCAGCCTGCAGATATCCGACAAGCCGCTTTCGGGCGCCACGGATCACACCGTGCTTGTCGCAACCACCCGAAAGCGGGCGGAAGCGCCGGCGACCATCTTCTCACGCGGCCGCGCCGATCAACTCGACCATGCGATCGCGACGGTTTCCGTGCCCCCGACGCATGTTCCCGGCAAGATCGAATGGGCGAGCATTCCTCCCGGCGATCCCGCAACGGACTATACATTGCGCAGCGCCAGCTATCTGGACGATGCGGGCTTCGTCGCGGCCCTCGACCGGGAACTGCTGAAGCGCCCCAAGGGACAGCGCTCGGTATTCGTCTTCGTGCACGGGTTCAACACCCGCTTCCCGGAAGCGCTCTACCGGATGGTTCAGCTCAAGCATGATTCCAAGCTGCCCCAGGTGCCGGTTCTCTTCACCTGGGCGTCGGGAGGCAATGTCACCGACTATCTGTATGACACGAACAGCGCGACGATCGCGCGTGACGGACTGGAACGCACGCTGCGGACGCTTGCCGCATCCAGGGCGGAGAAAATCAACATCCTCGCCCATTCGATGGGCAACTGGGTGCTGACCGAGACGATGCGTCAGATCCGCATCTCCGGACGCCCGCTTCCCCAGTCCAAGATCGGCATCATCGCAATGGCGGCTCCCGATCTCGACATCGACGTGTTCCGGGCGCAGATGGAGCGCATGGGCAAGCCGCCGAAGCCTTTCGTCATCCTCGTTTCGAAGGATGACCGTGCACTGAAGGCGTCCAACCTGCTCGCCGGCGGGTCGGGCCGTCTTGGCTCCTATCAGGACGAGGAAGAACTCGCGCGGCTCGGTGCCGTCGTCATCGACCTCACGGATGTGAAGGCGGGGGACGCCGCAAACCACGGCAAGTTCGCGCAAATCGCCCAGGCCGCACCAGAACTGCGGCAGGCCCTCTCGTCGCTCAGGCTCGAGCGGCGTGTCGGCACCACCGAGACGACGGTGGATGCTGTCGGCAACACCGCCAAGGCGGCGGTTACATTTCCGCTGAAGATCCTCACCGCACCGATCACGGCCTTGTCCGGCCGCTGACAAGACCCCAGATGATTGCGCTGACGTGAAACGCGGACCAAGAGGCGAGATGAGCGCGACGATCGAGACACCCTGCATCAAGGTCTGCCGCATCGATCAGTCGCGCGGCATCTGTACGGGTTGCCTGCGCACGCTCGAGGAAATCGCGGGCTGGGGAAGCTATACGCCGGCACAGCGCCGCGAGATCATGAACGCCCTGCCCTCCCGTGACCTCACGGGCCTTCGGGAGACCGGGTGATGCGCGGCGGTGGCATTCTCGGCACGCTGGTGCTTGGCATTCTCATCATCATCATGGTCGGCGCGGTCGCGGCATTCCTGCTCGGCGATACAATGCCGGGGGCAGAAACATGGACCTCGGACATGGGGCCGCGGGTCGTCTCTCTTCTGGCACTGGGGATTGTGATCGGCGGCGCGATGATTGCCAGTCCGCCCGCCCTGCCGGCCGTCGTCCGTTCGGTGTTTTCCTGGCTTTTGATCGGCGTGGTTCTCGTTGGCGGCTACGCCTACCGCCACGAGCTTGAAGGGGTCGGCCGGCGAATTGTCGGAACACTGATGCCGGGATATGCGATTACGGATCCCGTGTCCGGGACGATCACGGTGATGCGCGACAGGAGCAACCACTACCGCATCCAAGGTGCCGTCAACGGAGCTCCCGTGGAGTTTCTGTTCGACACCGGAGCCTCTGCCCTGACGCTCAGGAACGAGGATGCGAGCGCCGCAGGCATCGACACCGGACGGCTTTCCTACACGATCCCCGTTTCCACGGCGAACGGTCGCAGCCAGGTGGCGGCAATCCGAGTGAACGATCTCTCCATAGACAGTCTGCGCCTGGACAATATCCGCGCGTTCGTCGCCAGACCCGGCGCCCTGGAAACCAGTCTCCTCGGCATGTCCGTCATGGACCGGCTGAAAAGCTGGCGTGTCGAGGGGGATCGTTTGATCCTCGAGCCCTGACACGCGCATTGGATACGAAACGCCCCGGCCAGTTTCTGGCCGGCCGGGGCTGACTTTGCCTGTATGTCCTGAAGGGGACCTCAGCCGGCCCAAAGGCTCCAGGCGAAACGTGCCGCAACGCTCAGCAGGAACAGGCCGAAGAAGATCTCCAGCGCGCGCTTGGGCAGCGCATGGGCGATCTTGACGCCGAAGGGCGCCGCAAACGTCGTGATCGGAATGATCAGCGCGACACCGAGCAGGTTCACGTAGCCGAGCGAGAACGCAGGCAGGTCCGGGTGTCCCCAGCCGGCCCACACGAGACCGATCACACCGGGAATGGAGATCAGAACGCCGGTGCCCGACGAGGTTGCCACGGCCTGATGGATCGGCCGGCCGAACAGGGTCATGAATGTGTTGTTCATGACGCCACCGCCGATGCCCATCAGGGTCGAGAAAAATCCGATCAGCATGCCGCAGATCGCACGCACGGGATTTCCGGGGATGTCGGAGCCCAACCGCCAGCTCTCGCGGTTCAGGAGCATTCTGAGACCGACCGCGACCGCAATGCCGGCAAAGATGGCCTTGAGTTCGTCGCCGGAAACATAGGCGGCGACAAAGCTCGCGACAATGGCACCGGCCGGCACGGGAATGATCCAGCTCTTCAGGAGTTCGAGATCCGCGGCACCACGCTTCTTGTGCGCGAGGAAGGAGCGGATCGACGTGGGAACGATAATGCCGAGCGATGTCGCCACCGACACATGCATGCGGACGGACTCGTCGACGCCCAGCCAGGTCAGGAACTGGAACAGGACGGGCACCAGAACCGCCCCGCCGCCAATGCCGAAGACACCGGCCAGAAGGCCGGCAACGGCGCCCGACGCCAGCAGCGCGAAAGCAAGGCCGATGACCTCGCCGTTGATAGACGACAAATCCATGAATGCCCCCGAGGATGGCTCGCCAAGGGATGGGGAGAAGAGGTGCCGGAGGACGCGGGCGGCGAGCTACCGCGCGACGGCCCTAGTGTGGTCTAACTGCCCCGCCTCGCCGCTTTTGTCCAGCCCGCCCCGTCCGATCTCGGCAATCGCCGCATCGAGCACCTCGATCCCGGCACCCGGTCTGACGGCATTGACGGTCAGTCGCCGGCGCCACGCGCGTGCGCCCGGCACGCCGTGATAGAGGCCAAGCATGTGGCGCATGAGCTGATTTGCGCGGGCGCCCTTCGCGAGTTCCTCCTCGACAATGGGACGAAACCGCTCGATTGCCTCGACCCTGTCTGAAACGGGGTCTTCTTCGCCGTGAAACCGGCTGTCGACTCGTGCCAGGATCCAGGGATCATGATAGGCGGCACGCCCGAGCATCACCCCGTCGACATGGGCAAGATGCGCTTCAGCCTCGTCCAGATCGGCGATCCCGCCGTTGATTCCGATGTAAAGGCCCGGCAGACGCTGCTTGAGCCGATAGACCCGGTCATGGTCGAGCGGTGGGATGTCCCGGTTTTCCTTCGGCGACAACCCTTTCAGCCACGCCTTGCGTGCATGGACCCAAAGCGCATCGACGCCGGCCTCGACCACCCGGTCAGCCATCGCGTCGAGCGCCGGTTCCGGATCCTGATCGTCGACACCGATACGACACTTCACGGTGACAGGGACCGAAACGACAGCCTTCATGGCCGAAACGCATTCGCCCACGAGGTCAGGCTCGCGCATGAGGCATGCGCCGAACCGCCCCGATTGCACACGATCGGAAGGGCAGCCGACATTCAGGTTGATTTCGTCATAGCCGAAGTCCGCGACAATGCGCGCCGCCTCGGCCAGTTCCTTCGGGTCGGAACCGCCGAGCTGGCAGGCGACGGGGTGCTCAAGATCGCGGAAACCGAGCAGCCGTTGACGGTCTCCGTGGATCACGGCAGCGCCCGCGACCATCTCCGTATAGAGCAGAGCATTGCCGCTCAATTGCCGGTGGAAGGCACGGCAAAAGCGGTCCGTCCAATCCATCATGGGCGCCACGGAGATCTTGTATGACTGATATTTCTTCATCTTGCTTTTCATCAAACTGCATCGTCGCGGCGAACGTACTTCGCTCCGCGAACCGAGGCTGAAGCCTGGCGAACCTATACACGTCACCCGAACCACAGCCAATATATTCGGCAACCGGCGGCCGGTACCAATTCCCCGGGGCTTTGATTTGCGGCACCGCTCCGCTCAGACAGTGTGTCGATCCCGGGTGCCCGCAATTACTTCGGCATGTCGCTCCCTTGCCAGAGGAGTGCGGACGGCCGCCCCTTGCGGGGCGGCGATCACGCGCAAGCTCAGACTGAAGCCCCTTCCTCCCCACCTTCCCTCAGTGCATAGACCTCTTTCGCCGCGAAGAGCCCGTTCAGCGCGGCGGGAAATCCGGCGTAGACCGCCATCTGCATCAGGATCTCGGTGATTTCCTCCCGGCTCAGGCCGACATTCAATCCGGCCTCGATATGCACCTTGAGCTGGGGAGGTGCCGTCCCCATCGCCGCCAGCGCGGCAATGGTGGCGATCTCGCGGTCGCGCAACGACAGGCCCGGGCGCGAGTAGATATCGCCGAAGGGAAACTCGAACAGATAGGTGGCGAAATCCGGCGCGATGTCGGCCAGCGCCTCGATCACGTTCCGGCCTGCCTTGCCGTCTATGGCCTCAAGAGCGCGCTGCCCGCGCTCCAACCTGCTTTCCTTCGAGGAAGTGTTTTGTATCGTCATGGAAATGCGTCCCTTTCTCCGCCTCGACATACGTGTCGATCTTGGTGTCGAGAACGAGAAGGCAGGCCTGCAAATCGGCCATGTGCGCCCGCACCTGTTCGCGATGCGCTTCCAGGATGCGCCGCCGCTCCGGCCCGGTGTGTTCGCCCTCCTCACGCAATGCCGCGTAGCACAGCATCTCGCGGATGGGCATGCCGGTGGTCTTCAACCGGTCGAGGAAGTCGATCCAGACGAGGATCGACGCGTCGTAGTCGCGTCGTCCGCCGGCATCGCGATCCGCAAAGGGCAACAGCCCGATCCGTTCATAGTAGCGAATGGTGTGGGCCGTGAGACCACTGCGTTTCGCGAGTTCACCGATTTTCATGGCACCTGCCTCTCATCAAGACGCAATCGAGGCTAGGGGTTCGAGTGCGCTCCAAGTCAAGCGGTTATTGTTCCGGCCTCGTGAACCACACTCCGGCGACAGATGGGGTATCACTTCGCTTCCTTGAGGAAGGTCCGTATCGCTGAGGCAACCTCAACCGGACATTCCATCGGCGAAAGATGCGGCCCCTCGATCCAGCCCAGCCGTGAGCCGGCGATGCCATTTGCAAGGGCGATGGACGCAGAGGGAAGAACCATCTGGTCAAGGCGATTGCCGAGCACCAGCGTCGGCGCGCGCACCTCGGCGAGATCCGCCGAAATGTCGACCTCTCTATCGAGAGCCGCCTGGCGCGCCATCCCATCCCAGTTCGTGGAAGCGACCATCTGCTCCACCACGGCTTCCAGATCTCCCATTGTCGCGACAAAATCCGCACTGAATCCCGTCAGAAGGATCAGGCGAGCCAATGCCTCGCGATCCCGCGCCACCAGGTCGATCCAGTGATCGAACTGCAGGCGCGAGCGCGGGTCCATCCCGGTGACAAAGCCGCCCAGACTGACCAGGTGTCGCACACGGTCGGGATGCCGCGAGGCCAAGCGCACGGCGACAGCCGCCCCCAGAGAGAAGCCGACGAGGTCGAAAGTCTCGACACCGGCGTGATCGGCCGTGGCCAGGACCTGTCCCGCCAGACGATCCAGTGTCAGCCGCCCGGACAGGTCTGTTGTAAGCCCCGAGCCTGCATAATCGGGGCGCAGAATGCGCCGTCCCGGCAAGTGACGAATGACCTCGCCCCAGTTTGCCTCGCCATCACCGCCGGTGCCGTGCACCAATACAAGCGGTGCTCCCCCGCCACTGTCGCGATATCCGACCTGCGCATCACCCAACTGAACATACTCGGTTTTCGACATTGTTCCGGTCTCCGTCTTGATCCGTCATGCAATCTCCTGCACCCTCACAACGCTGTCAGGGTCAAGGGGGAACGGAACCGGAAATGCAGATTGGCGAGATTTCCGAGCGCAGCGGCGTGAGCGTGCGGATGTTGCGGTACTACGAGGCCGAGGGCCTTCTCACACCGCACCGGCGCGACAGCGGCTATCGCGACTATTCGGACGCGGATCTCGAGGAGGCTTGCCGGATCCGGCAACTGGCCGATGCCGGCCTGACCATCGACGCCATGCGTGACCTGCTTCCCTGTATCATCAGCCCCGAACCCCGCTTCGATCCTTGCGAGAACCTGCGTGCGCGATTGTCCGGCGAGCTTGAAAAGCTCGACAGAAAGCTTGAGGACATCGGGCGCTCCCGCGACCTGATAGCAGGTTATATTGACAGTCTCGGCCCCACCTCCTGAACCCGCCTGCCCGCCTCTGCCGAATAACCACGATCATTCGCCTCGCCCACCCCGCCGGGAGACAAACGTCATCGCCCGGCAAGAGCTCGCCTGTCGGCATGCGCAAGCCCCCGAACCGGACACCATCAGATGCCTCATCCTCCCTTCGTGATCTCGATCCAGAGCCAGGTGGTCTTCGGCCACGTGGGCAACTCGGCCGCGCTTTTCCCGATGCAGGCAGCGGGGCTGGAAGTCGCGGCGATCCCGACCGTGATTTTCTCCAACACCCCCGACTACCCCACCCTGCGTGGCCGCCCGCTGCCGCCGGAGTTCTTCTCCGACCTGCTGCAGGGCGCTCGCGAACGGGGACTGGCGGAGCGGGCGCGGTTTATCGTCTCTGGCTATATCGGTTCGCCGGAGGTGGCTGAGATGGTCGCCGACTTCGTGGCCGAGGCGAAAGCCCTCAACCCGCGGCTGACCTATCTCTGCGACCCGGTGATGGGGGACGACGGCCCCGGCCTCTACGTGCCGGAGGCCATTGCGGACACCATGCGCGACCGACTGCTGCCGCTGGCGGACCTCGCCACGCCGAACCCGTTCGAACTGTCCTGGCTCACGGGTCGGAGGATCAGCACCCTCACCGACCTCCAGGCGGCGAAAGAAGCGCTGCGGACCTCCCAGACCGGCCACCTGATCGTTACCGGATGCACGTTGGACGATACCTCCGAGGGTTGGCTCGAGAGTATCATTCTCGGTCCCGACGGCATCAGCCGGCATCCGACCGAGCACCTGCCGATCGCCCTGCCCGGTACGGGCGACCTGTTCTCCGGACTGGTCGTGGCCGGTCTAGGGAGCGGTCACGACCTGCCGCATGCGGTCGAAATGGCTCAGATGCTTACCGCCCGCGCGCTCGGCCGCGCTCAGGCACTCGGGGCCGGGGAAGTGGTCCTCAGCGAACCGGAATTCCGTTGCGCGCTGTTGAACCTCGGCCCCGAGTAACTGCACGCCTGCCCGGTGGTGGAGAGGAAGGCTGCGCTTTCCGGAAACCACCTCCGCGCCCCCGAGATACGGCTCTTTAATTTGGTCTGGGTGGCCGGACACGGGCAGAAACGGGACTGGTCGGTCACGAGGCTCATGATTCCGGCGGCGGCCCGCTATATCGGGCGCGCGGCCGGATGAGCCTGCCTTCTCCATATTGTTCCAGGGCGTGTGCGATCCACCCGACCGTCCTGCCCACCGCGAACAGGACGTGTCCGCTTTCCGGCGGTAAGTCGAATGCCCGGCAGATCGAGGCAAGTGCGAAGTCGACGTTCGGCGGTTTGCCGGTGGCCTCCGCCATCACGTCGATCAGCGCCGCCTGGTCGGCATTCTCCGGCAACAGCGGAAGCAAGGCCGCGGCTCTCGGGTCGCCTTCCGGATAAAGCGGATGACCGAACCCGGGTATCCTCTCGCCCCGGCGCAGACGCGACTCGACGACCGCTTCCGCGTCACCGTCACACTCCTCCAGCAACCGCACCGCAAGGCTGGTCGTCCCCCCGTGCAGGGGACCGCTGAGCGCCGAAAGACCCGCATTCAGGCAGGCGCCGAGCGAAGCGCCGGTCGACGCCACCACGCGTACGGCAAATGCCGAGGCATTCAGTTCGTGATCCGCCAACAGCACGAGCGCGCGCCGGACCACATCCGTCGCGGCAACGTCGAGATCCCAGACCGCCGCAAGATGCTCATGAACGGGACGGTCATCCGGCATCGCTCCGACGGCCGCCCCGGCGATAGCGCGCAACAGCGCCGCACCACCGGACCAGAGTGTCCGGTTGCCACGTTGCCACGCGGTTGCCCGTCCCACCGAAACGAAAGGCAACAGGATCTGGCAGCGCTCCGTCAGGGGCAACTGCGTCGCCTGCTTCAGAAGCCCGCTGTCCCAGAATGGTTCCGCGCGCCCTTCCCCATCAAAGGGATCGACGTCACCGCACGACCACAACAGCCGCGCCGTATCCTCGAGCGACGCGTGCCCGGCCCATTTCACCGCCTCCCGTCCCCGGTAGTGCAGACGTCCGTGATCAATCAGGGAAATGCCCGAGCACAGGACAGGGAAGCCCCAGTCGAGTGTCGTCGCCGCGACGTCGCGCGGTCGCCGGCCAACACTCTTGCGATGCCGCATCCGGTCGACGTCATGCGCGTCATAGAGGCGTCGACGCGGATCATCCACGCCTTCGACCGCCCTGATAAGTCCACGGCTCACGTAGGAGTAGAGCGTCGCGCGGCTGATGCCGAGCCGTTCTGCGGCCTCTTCGGCGCTGAGGAGGGAGTCTGTTTCAGCCATCTTCTTACATTGATTTTATGAATCAAGATTGATCAATATAAGATGCGTCATCATCCTGCCGCCTGTCAAACAGGAGAAACAGATGATCAACGACCTGACGTCCATCGAGCCGGGCCTTGATAATGTGGTCGCTGCCGAGACAAGGCTGTGTCTTGTCGATGGTGCGGCCGGCCGGCTGGTCCTGCGCGGCCATGATCTCGCCGACCTTGCGGACTGGAGCTTCGAGGCCGTTCTCGGCCTGCTCTGGGAAGACCTCGCCCCCGCCCCGACGACCGGGGGCGACATCCGGAAAGCACTCGGCGCCGCACGGCGCACCGTCTTTGCCAGGACGGAAGCACTGCTCCCGGCGACCGACACACTCTCTCCGGTCGAGGCACTGCGGCTGCTGTTGTCGTCCCTGGCGGATGCCGAGGACACACCGCATCATGTCCTGGCCGTAGCCGCGACGCCGGTCTTTGCGGCCGCCATTGCGCGGCGCCGGGCCGGCAAGGCTCCACTGGAACCGGACGCTTCACTCGGTCACGCCCATGATTTTCTGCGCATGTTGCATGGCAAGACACCGGCTCCCGACCATGTCCGGGCCCTGAACGCCTATCTGGTCACCGTCGCGGATCACGGACTGAACGCATCCACCTTCGCCGCGCGGGTCATCTCTTCCACGCAGGCCGGGCTGCTTTCGGCTGTCGTCGGCGGCCTCTGCGCCTTGAAGGGCCCCCTGCACGGCGGCGCTCCCGGGCCGGTTCTCGACATGCTGGATGCCATTGGGGACGAGGCCGGCATTCGCCCGTGGATCGAGGCGGCGCTGGCGAATGGCGAGCGTCTGATGGGCTTCGGGCACCGCATCTATCGCGTCCGCGATCCCCGCGCCGATGTTCTGAAAGGCGTCGTCGGGACGCTGCGCGATGGCGGCACGCGCATCGTCTTTGCCGAGGCGGTCGAGGCCGAAGCCCTGGCGCAGCTTGCCCGCAAGAAGCCGCTGCGCCCGCTGGAAACCAATGTCGAGTTCTTCACCGCGCTGGTTCTCGAGGCGCTCGGCATCCCGCGCGACAGTTTCACCAACATCTTCGCAATCGGCCGCATGGCCGGGTGGACAGCCCATGTCCTGGAGCAGGAAAAACTGGGCCGGCTGATCCGGCCGCAATCACGCTATGTCGGCCCCATGCCTGGCGTGCAAACCCTGGCCGTATAGTCGGCAAACGCAAGAGACCGGGCGGCGAAAAGCACGGGAGGGAGCCCCCTCTCCTCCCGATGCCCGCCGCCCGGTGCGACTGACGGCTGTGAAGCCGTCTCCCTCACCGCGCTCCACGAGTTGCCGAGGCAAAGGCCGTCACGCCGCACGCCCCTGCCGGGACGCCTTGGCAAGGAAGGCGATCAGGAGGTCGGCGATCTCCTCGGGCCGGTCCTCGGGCGCGAAGTGCCCGGTATTTTCAAGCACACTCAGCTCGGAACCCGGGATCGTGCGGTGCAGGCGCTCCGCCCACGTGACGGACTGCCAGGCATCATCCGCGCCCCAGATAATCTTCACCGGCAGCCTTCCAAGTTCAGGCAAGCGGTCCGCCACCTCCATCGTGTGCTTCGCCTGATAGTGGCGCGCCTGATGCTGAAAGTAGCTGCCCTGACCGATCGGCCCCGAAATCATGTCGACGTAGGTCTCGAGCGGCCCTGCGGCAAAGGCCTCCTTGTCCCAAACCGCCGACAGCAGCCACTGGCGGAAATGGGCACGATGCTCGTCATCGGGCGCCTTGATCAAGGCCTCAAACCCCGCGGCCAGTTGCACCTGGGCCTGCCTGGAGGGGGAACTGTCGAAACAGACCGCATCCATGAGCGTGAGCGAACGCAGCCGATCAGGATGGAAAACACCGAAACGTTGCGCGATCCCACCACCGAAATCATGGCCGACGAGATGCACCGTATCCAGGTCCCAATGCGCCAGAAGCTTTTCCAGCAGCGGAACCTGCGCGCTGACCGAGGTATCCACGGACGGGTCCACGGGGCGCTCGGACCGGCCATACCCCAGGAGGTCGTAGACGTGCACCTTGTATCCGGCCGCCACGAGACGTGGCACGACGTTGCGCCAGATCAGGGAGGAAGACGGCGTCCCGTGCAAGAGCACGACCGGCTCGCCTTCCCCATGAACCCCATAGGCCAGCCTGTTTCCATCGACTACGGCATGATTTCCCAGAATATGGCTCATCTCGGTCTCCAGTTGCGGTTGCCGAGCGCAATCTAGGTCACGCATAAGATTGACAAAAATGAATTGATTTCCTGTTTTCAGCGATATCTGTCATGTTCACGACATGACTCCGAAACTCGACATCGGCGCACTTCAGGCGCTCTGCGCAATCAGGGACCACGGCGGCGTGACGCGGGCGGCACACCATCTGGGTCTCTCCCAGTCGGCCGTGTCCCACAAGATCCGGCGCCTTGAGGAAGGACTTGGCTGCACGCTTCTCAACCGTCGGCCAGGACAATCGGTCTTCACGCCGGAGGGAGAGCGCCTTCTCCACTACGCCCGTCGCATTCTGGCGATCAACAATGAGGCCGTCGCAAGCCTGAGCACCGATCCGCTGAGTGGCCTGATCCGCCTTGGCGTCACCGAACAGGCAACGCATGGCGCATTGGCCCGCGTCCTCGGACACTTCACGCGATTGCAGCCCGACGTCACGGTCCTTACCGACGTCGCCCAGAGCCTGACGATTGCCACCCAGCTTGACCGGGGCGAGATCGATATCGGCATCTTCCAGATTTTCCGGGACCGGAAGCGCCACGACGACCTTCTCCTCTCCGAGAGCGAACTGGTCTGGGCGAAGTCCCGCGACCTGGAGCTCGACTGGCAACGGCCGATCCCCTTCCTCGCCTTCGATGACACCTGCTTCTATCGCCGCTGGGCCATGGAAGCGTGTCCGCTGCCTCCGCATGGCTTTTCGACCGTCATGAGATGCGCAAGCCTTGCCGGCATACTGTCCGCCCTGAAATCCGGCCTGGGCGTCACGTTGATCAGCGCGGATCATGTGGGCCCTGAAATCGAGGCCATTGCAGACGGCTTCGCGCCTCCGCCCCACGTTGCAACCGTCGTACGTGTCGGCAGGAATGCAAGCTCGCGGGCGGTTCAGGCACTCGCAAGACAGATCATGGGCGAGGAAGGATATCGCTCCGGAAAGGCTGCCTGACTGGCGGCCCGGAGGGTAGGCCAAGGGTGCCCGTCCCTCACGGCATCAGGGATGACCGTGGCCGATCGCGGAGACGATCATCGCGATGCCGAGCAGACAGATGAGGACGGCGGACGCGAAAGGGGCCTTCTGCAAGAGCCTGTCGAGCCATGGCGTCCGGTGGGCTGCATAACGAACTCCCACGGCCGCCGTGACGCCGACGGCAACGAGCGTCACCGCCAGGCCAACACTGAATGCGGCAACCAGCGTGAGGCCAAGGGCCATCTTCTTGAGCTGAAGGCACAGCAGAAGCACCGTGATCGCGGCGGGACAGGGTATCAACCCGCCGGAAAGGCCGAGCAGGATGGTCTGCAACGTCGATGTCCGGCCATCCTGCACCCGGGCCTCGATCTGGCGAGCATGTGCCATCGTGTGAGCATCCGCCTGCGCGATGTCGCGGGGATGCCGGTGACCGGTGCTCCCCCCATGGGCATGAGCGTGAAAATGATCATGCCGATGAGGGGCCGCATGATGCGCGGACACTCCGGCCGCAACGGCATGGTGCCTGTGAACGGGCTCATGTGAGAGGTCGTGGCGGCGCCTTCTCCGCTCCCCAAGGGCCTGCCGCAAGACCCAGAGCCCCACGCCCACGATGATGACGCCGGAGACCGCCATGAGAACCGGCTCGAGATCGTCCCCGATCAGTTCGTTGCCATAGCGGAGTCCGAGGATTGCAAGAAGCCAGACGATGACGACATGCGAGGCCGCCGCCGAAAGGCCAAGCAACAACGCCTGAAACGCGGTGCCGCGGATGGCGATGATATAGGCCGCCATCATGGTCTTGCTGTGCCCGGGCTCAAGCCCGTGCAGGGCTCCCAGCACCAGCGCCATTGCAAACAGCAGCAGCGGATTCTCCGCCCCCGCTGCGACGGCAGCGTTGATATCCATCGCACACGCCTCTCAAAGATACTTCGAGATCTCGCGAAACTCGGCGACGAGAGCGGCCTGATCCCTCGGTTCGTTGGCGCTGCCCTCGAGACAGTGGTCGATGTGATCGTGGATAAACACGCGCTTCGCCTGCTCGATCGCCTTGCTTACGGCATGGAGCTGCTGGGCGACATCAACGCAGGACCGCCCGTCCTCGATCATCGAGATCGTTTTCTGCAAGTGGCCGGATGCCCGTTTCAGGCGTTTGACCACATCACCGTGCGTTTCGTGCTCCATGCTTTCATCCTATCCCCCTGGAGGGGATATGCAAGCACGGATGTTCCACGCATTTCCGGCGCGCCTTCCGCCAAAACCGCAACGACATGCCTCGTCTACGAGGCTACCCCCTGTGCCCTTGCGACAAGGCCCCCGTGTTCCAGGCGCAGCGCGCGGGTCGCGAGCCGGGCGCGGAAATCGGCATCGTGGGAGACGATGATCATCGCCTGGGGCAGTCCGAGAAGGATCTCGATAAGCCGCGCCTCGTTCTTCTCGTCGAGCGCATTCGTCGGCTCATCGAGAAGCAGGACATCCGGCTCCATGGCAAGCACCGTCGCGAGGCTGACGAGCCGCTTCTCTCCGCCTGAAAGCTTGTACGTGATCCGGTCCCGCAGAAACGTCAGGTCGAGCTGCTCAAGCACCTCGTCGACGATCCGCGATGCTTCCGCCCGGCTCTTGCCGAGGTTGAGCGGGCCGAAGGCCACATCCTCCGCCACGGTCGGACAGAAAAGCTGGTCGTCGGGGTCCTGGAACACGAAGCCGGCGCGGCGCCGGACGTCGTGAAAGTCGGCCTCCTCCCGACACTCGCGCCCGAAGGCGCGCACCATGCCCCGGGACGGCTTCAGCAGTCCGACGATCATCCGCAGCAGCGTGCTCTTGCCCGCGCCATTGTGACCGCTGATCGCCAGGCGCTCGCCCGTGTGCAGGGTGAGCGAAGCCCCTCTCAATACGGGCGCATGGCCGTGATAGCCGAAATGGAGACCATCCAGTTCAATAAGCGGTGCCATTGCCCCACTCCAGGATAAGCAGCGTGCCGCCAACGACAGACACCAAAGCCGCGAAAACGGCATCGCGCTTCGAGAAACGCATCGCATCGAGAAGCGGAATGGCGCCCGTGAACCCTCGGCATTTCATCGCCGCGAGGATCCTTTCGGAGCGATCGACGGACCGCACGAGCATCATTCCGACGAGGTATCCGATCGACTTGTAGGTATGAAGCGAGTTGCGAAGGCGGAACGAACGCACCTTCATCGCACCCCGCAGCCTCTGGTACTCCTGATGAAGCACGGAGATGTAGCGCACGGTGAACATCAAAAGATGCACGAGTGTCTCGGGTGTCCTGAGCCTGTGCAGCGCGTGTCCGAGCGTCACCGGCTCCAGCGTTCCCACGAGCACCATGAGCATCAGGATGACCGCATTGGCCTTGAGCGCGATCTCCGCTGCCTTCAGCGCGCCCTCGAGCGAGAACGGAAAGCCGAATACGAAGAAGAGCGGCGTGCCCGGAACCGTGAACGGCAGCAGCACGAGCATGAAGATGATAAAGCCGTCCATCGCCGCCATGCGCCGCAGCGTTCCCTTCAGCGGCAGACGGGTGGCAAGCAGCATGGCCAGCGAAACGCCGAAGCCGAGCGCCAGCACGGCCAGGCTCTTGAGGCTGACGACAAGGATCGCGAAGAACAAGGCGGCCAGAAGCCGGCTTCTCGGGTCGAGACCGTCCAGAAAGTTTTCGGTACGCGCGCCGTCCGCACCGATCAGAACCTTCGGACCCGACGAGACGAGGTGTCCCATCGGTCAGGTTCCGGCCATCTTGCGCCGCGCGGCGACATAGAAGAACACGCCGAACAGACCGGCGATATAGCCCATCCCGCCAAGGATCGTCTGCAGGTCGTTCTTCTCCTTGTAGGCGGCGATCTCGCGGCGCAAGGGCGTGACCTCCCTGTGGATCATCTCGCGAAGGAGTTCCCGGTTTTCAGCCAGAACCGCCGCATCGAGCGCAACGCCATTCGTGTTCGCCGCAACGGATACGCTTCCGGCTCCCGGGCTCTTCGCCGCATCACCGGACACGCCGGGGGCGGTGGCCGACCCGGCTCCTGCGATCCGGGGCAGTTCCTCCAGCCCCATGCGAACCTCGGCGACGTGCCCTGCCCCCAGGTTCGCCCTGAACACATGCACGACCCGGCTGGTCGGCGTGAACGAGAAGAAGCCGTCCTCGTCGGTCGTTGCCTCGCCGAGCTTGGCGCCCTCCTCGTCGAACACCTCGACCAGCGTGTTTGCGGCCATGTCACCGTTCGAGAAGCCGACTTCCCCCTCGATCATGCTGCCGCTTGCAAAGACCGAGGCAATGACCTTGTGGGCAAAGGCCGACTGGAAGGAGGCCAGTGCGAAAACCAGTCCGACGATGACGGACACTGTCACCTGTCTCATGCGACGCTCTCCGAAGATGCCTGCAGTCCGATAAAAAGCTCCGGCTTGACCTTGCGCGCCAGGTAGACGGCAAAGCCGGTGAGGATGCCCTCGATTGCCATGACCGGAATGTGGGCGAAGAACACGAGCTTGGCGGCGGGCACGAACTCCTCACCGCTCATGGCAAGCGAAAGGCCGACGAGGAGCGTCGTGAAGACGATCGAGAGCGCACCGCCAATTCCGCCCACGACGGCAGCGACAACCGGTGATCTCGCGGCCAGCCCTGACCGACACAGGTAGTAGACCGCCACCGCCGGCAGCGCGATGTTCACCGTGTTGACGCCCAGAACGGTAAGGCCGCCGAAGCCGAAGAAGATCGTCTGCAGAAGCAATCCGACGAAAAGCGCCGGAAAGGCGGCCCAGCCGAGCACGAGCCCGGCCAGACCGTTCAGGATCAGATGGACGCTCGAGGGCCCGATGGGCACATGGATCAGGGATGCCACGAAGAACGAGGCGCTGAGCACTCCGGCCGCGGGGATTTTCTCCATGGGGAGCTTGCGCAAGCCCATCGCGATGCCGCCGGCGGCCAGCACGGCCCCGGCAACCACCACACCATGCGACAGCGCGCCGTCGACGATATGCATGCACGCCTCCTCCGGCCCAGGCCTGCCCCTTACTCGACGTCGTAGGCGCGGACCCAGATAACCGCGTCCTGACTGAGTTCCTTGCCCTCATGCTCCTTCACGGGACCGGAACCAAGCGCCGCGAACCCCCAGAATCCCGCCTTGGGAATGCCGAAGGTGAAGTATCCGTTCTCGTCCGAGATCGCGACCACCGCACCGCCCGGCATCGGGGATGCCTTCGGCGCCACCGGCGTGTTTGCGTTCATGTCGGGCTCGGCCGCCATGTACTCGATCTCGATCTCGGCACCGGGGACCGGCTTGCCCTCGGACAGGACACGCCCGGAGAACGTCGAGCCGGCAACGATATTGGTCGGCCTGTTCAGCGGCAGGATCTCCGTGACAAGTCCCTGCGGCTCCATCCAGTCGGTCGGCATCTCGTTGCGGTTCACGTAGGACTTCGTGATCTGCTGGATGAAGATGTCCTCGCTTTCCTCGTAGTAGGGAGCGGGCTCCACGACGAGCACGTAGTCGCCGCTGCGTTTCACCGGCAGCGTCGCGTCGAAGGCCGCGGCCTCGTTCTCCGTTCCCGCGAAGGTGATCGGCTTCAGGGATCCCTTGAGATCGATCTTCTCGCCGCGATGGACGGCGTAGAACTGGATCGGGTCGCCCATGTCCATGACATGGCCGTTCTCGAAGGGGTGCCAGAAGATGAGCTTGACCGGCACGTCACCTGCCTTTTGCAGGTTCACCTCGGGCGTATAGGCGAGCTGGAAATGCGCCTGCGCGGCAAGCGGAGCGAGAAGAGATGCGGCGCAAAGCGCACCGAGTCCGAGGTTCGAGAAATTCATGTAGCGTCCCTCTCAATGGGCCGCCGGCTTGAACAAGCCGGCACGGTCGACTGAAAGGACGATCGGGGAAGGATGCGGAAAGCGGAGACGGAATTCACCTGTCGCTCACCCGCGTGACGCTCACCCCGGCGTCCGGTTGCGGTGGTCACGAGGCTGCCCAAGGCAGATCGTGACATCAGCGGCAGGTCTCCTGGCTTGCGGGTCATCACCTGAACCGGCCTTCCCGGCGCATCGCGCCAGTGGCATCGTCGGTTCCGGCTCTCCGCTCACAGTTGCGGGGGCAGCCACGGTTTCGGTCCCTGTTGGGTACGCCTCACCGTGTTCCCTTTTAATCCCAGGGCCAGACCTGACCCCGAGAACCGTTGACGCGACAACATGGCCCCGGCCGTTCCGGCTTGTCAATCACAAGTCGCGACCAAGTTGAGACACGCCGGGCAAGGCGACGCGTCAACATCGCCCGCATCAGCGCTGAACATCCACCGCGACACCGGAGCGAACCCGACGTCAGCCCTTGTTTGAAGCCATTCGCGCGACATCGAGCGCGACGTCCCTGCTCGATGCGATGATGAGCGGACCATCACTGCGTGCCGGCAGATAGGGAGCGGTTCCTGCAACCGTTGCGTGCCCGCCCGCCTCGGCGACGATCAGCGCACCGGCGGCGTGGTCCCACGGCTTGGGTTCCGGAGAAACCGCGTAATCGGCGTGACCGAAGGCGATGGTCCGATATTCGTGGCAAGAGCAGCGCAGGGCCCGGGTCGGCCCGAGCGGAGCGAAGCGGGCCATCACCGGCGCCCGGTCCATCGGCTCGAACAGATCGACCGGAACGAACCCCTGCAGCCGGCCTGCGGGCGGACGAGGCCGGGTCGTGAGACGGCGAGGCGCACGGCCCGGCGCCGAGAACCAGGCTCCCTGCCCCTTGTGCGCGACGATCCAGTCATCGAGGACCGGATCATACAGCAGGCCGAACACCGGCTGCCCACGCTCGACAACGCTCAGGATGACGCCGAAGGCCGCGATACCCGACGCGAAATTGCTGGTTCCGTCGACGGGGTCGATGACCACACAGGTCTTCGCATCTTCCATCAGAGCAAGAAGATCGGGCGTCTCGGAGACCGCCTCCTCCCCGATCACGAGCGCATCGGGAAGAAGATCGCGCGCGGCGATGGTGATTGCCGCTTCCGCCGCGCGATCGGCGATGGTCACGAGATCATCCGGCCCGGCCTTGGTGTCGATCTCGTCGTCCGCCAGGTTCCGGAAGCGGGGAAGGATCTCCCGCGCCGCCGCAGCCCGAACGATCTCGATCAGCGCCGCCCCGGTCGCCTCGTCAATGCCGGCCACCAGTCCCTCGCCCGTTGCACCATCGTTCACCGCATCATCCTTTCGTACCCGTGATGGGCTGCATGTCCTTCGTCAGCAACCCGTTGATTCGACGCGAGAGTCTAAAGCCCCGTCATTGCGATTTGTTGTCAGAGTCAAAAGCGCCCGGAGGCTGAGCCTCCGGGCGCGGCAATCGCTGCGGTGCGGCGATCAGACGATCATTCGCAGACCTTCAGGGCATCGCGGACACATTCCGCCATGCGTGCGACTTCGCCCGGCTCCACGATCAGCGGCGGCGACAGCGCGATGATGTCGCCGGTCACTCGGATCAGGACGCCCTCCTCGAAGCAGCGCGTGAAGACCTCGTAGCCACGCGCGCCGACCTGACCGGCCCGCGGAGCCAGCTCGATGCCCGCGACCAGGCCGATGGTGCGCACGTCGATCACATGCGGCTCTCCGCGAAGCGCGTGCATCGTGTCGCTCCACAGGGTCTCGAGCTCCGTCGCGCGGGTCAGGAGCCCCTCGTTGGCGTAGATGTCCAGCGTGGCGAGGCCGGCTGCGCACGCGACCGGATGCCCCGAATAGGTGTAGCCGTGGAAGAGCTCGATCGCGGCCTCGTCGCCCTGCATGAGCGCGTCGTGCACGTGGTCCTTGGTGAAGACCGCGCCCATCGGCAGCACACCGTTGGTCAGCGCCTTGGCGGTCGTGAAGATGTCCGGCTCGACGCCGAACCGGTCGACCGCGAACGGCGTGCCGAGACGGCCGAATCCCGTGATGACCTCATCGTAGATCATGAGGATGCCGTGCCGGTCGCAGATCTCCCGCAGTCGCTTGAGGTAGCCCTTCGGCGGCACCAGAACGCCCGTGGACCCCGCGACGGGCTCAACGATCACCGCCGCGATCGTGTCGGCGCCATGAAGGCCGACCAGCCGCTCGAGATCGTCGGCCAGTTCCGCACCGTGTTCCGGCTCGCCGACGCTCCAGGCGTTGCGCTCCAGGTCATGTGTGTGGCGCATGTGATCGACGCCGGGCAGCATCGCGCCGAACTGGCGGCGATTGCCCATGATGCCGCCGACGGACATGCCGCCGAACCCGACGCCATGATACCCGCGCTCACGGCCGATGAAGCGGGTGCGGGTCCCCTCCCCGCGGGCCCGGTGGTAGGCGAGCGCGATCTTCATCGCGGTGTCGGCGGACTCGGACCCCGAACCGGTGAAGAAGACGTGGTTGTAGCCCTCCGGCGCGAGATCGGTCAGCCGCTCGGCGAACTCGAAGGCGATGGGATGGCCGAGCTGGAACGACGGCGCATAGTCCAGCTTCTGGAGCTGCCGGTATACCGCTTCCGCGATTTCCTCGCGCCCGTGCCCCGCGTTGCAGCACCAAAGGCCTGCAGTGCCGTCGAGCACCTCGCGTCCGTCATCCGAGCGGTAATACATGCCCTTGGCCTCGGCGAGCAGCTTCGGGGCCGCCTTGAAGCGCCGGTTCGAGGTGAACGGCATCCAGTAGGCGTCAAGCGGGCGATTGTGGCCGGCCTGTCCGGCTCCGGGCAATGTCTGGTCCATTTGGCTGTTCCTTCTCGGAAGTGTCCCCTCTCATGAGAGAACACGGTTCCGGATCGGGAAACAGTCTGTTTCTTCCATACCGTAACTTATTGATCTAACATATCATGAGCTTCAAACGTTCAGGATCGTAAACATGCAAGGCGACGAGGACGAGTTCGTCAGGACCCTTGGCCCCCGTCTGAAGGCGGTGCGGGTCTCGCGCGGCCTGTCCCAGCGTGCGCTTGCGCGCAGGGCCGGTGTCACCAACGGCACGATATCTCTGATCGAATCGGGACGCATGAACCCCTCTGTCAGCGCCCTGAAGCGGGTGCTCGACGGCGTTCCCATCGGCCTGTCCGAGTTTTTCGCCTTCGAACCGGAGCCGGAGGAGCAGGTGTTCTTCGCGGCGGAGGACCTGACCGAGATCGGTCGCGGCGGCATTTCCTATCGGCAGGTCGGCGGCTCCCTCTTCTCGCGGTCGCTGCAGATCCTGCACGAAACCTACCAGCCGGGCGCCGACACGGGCCGCGTCATGCTCACCCATACGGGCGAGGAAGGCGGTGTCATCGTCAGCGGCCGGCTGGAGGTCACGGTCGGCGAAAGCCGGAAGATACTGGGACCGGGAGATGCCTATCTCTTCGACAGCACCCGGCCGCACCGTTTCCGGGCGGTCGGCCGCGAGCCCTGCGTCGTCGTCAGCGCCTGTACACCGCCGACGTTCTGAGCCGGGAGCGGGCCCGGTCAGGACTGGCCGGACCAGAGGCCGCGCGAGGTCACATAGACAAGACCGAAGAGATAGATCCCCGTCAGGGACAGCATCGTCACGATGAGCAGGGGATATCCAAACCACGCCAGCGCGATAAACCAGAGTGCCGCGATGTTGAAGGCGAAGGCATAGCGCTCGAAGGTTCCGCCGAGCCTGGCGCTGCGCAGCATCCAGCCGAGCACGGGAATGTATTCGAGAAGGCGGGTGGGCCTGTTCGTCATGGGGGGATCCGTCCGTTTTGTCAGATGCCGGTCCGAACGCCCGCACACCTTGCACGGAAGCGCCCTCCTGAGGACCGGCTCACCCGCGCAAATTCATGCGCCCCGCCCTCTCGCGCCATGCGACGCACCGCCCCTGCGACAAAAGGCGCGGTCCTAACGGCAGTAGGGCGAACGCCGGGGCTTGGTGTCGAAATGCAGATGGTCGTCGTGATAGGCGTCCGCGCCAGGACCCAGAACCGTGGTGAAGGGACCACATGCCGCCGCACGCAAGGCACGCTGGAACCTTGCGCCGGCATCATCATCCCCGGCTTCCAGGGGACGCACGCCCCACCGTGCGCCGTTTTCCAGCACCAGCCCACGCACGTCGATCGCACGCCCGAAGGCATGTTCGCTGAGCTGTGCACCGGACTGCCGGTTGCGCCCGCGACACTCGTAGGCCCCCGCGACACGAACCGCCGCGACGGGACTGGACAGGGTTTCCTCGGCCATCGGAAAGAGCTTGGTCGCGGCGAAGGTCGCGAAGGCGAGCGCGGTCCGGCAGGAAAGCTCGGCCTCGGGCGAGATGCGCATCCCCCCGACGGCCGAAAGCGCGACCGGCTCGGTCATCCCGCAGTCGCCGGGCGCCTCTCGCGCCTCCAGCGGGCGCACGCGCGCGCCGAGATCGGATAGCGCCGCGAGGCACGCCGACAGGGCGTCCGAACGCGACACCTCCGGAGCCGGCTCACTCTTTTGCGGTGTTTCCGGCTTCTGGCGAGGCAGGTCCTTTCGTCCGGACCCGGAAACACCGGCCTGCCCCTGCTTCGGTGCCCCCGCGCCCTCCCCCGGTTTGTCGCGCGGCACCTGGGCATTGAGTGCCTGCGGCACGGCGATCATGGCAACGACAAGACCCAGGCGGGCAAGACCCGCCCTTGAACGGTTTACGGCGACGGGGCGATGGCCAGGCATGGGGTGCTCCTTGGTGAAAGGGATGGCCCCGGCCGGCGCTGCCGCCCGGAAAGCGTGAGATGGACTTGGCGTGGAGGGCGCCTATCCTGCGGGATGTCGACGGCGCCCTTTTGAGGGGAACTCCTCACGGCCTGGAACGTTCCCACACGGTAGCGGAGAAAACGCGTGGATCCATCAACTCTTGCCGTCCGGCTGCGTCGTCTGGTGCGCGGTTTCTTTTTCCTCCCCGGCCTTCTCGCCGGATGCGGCGTCCTGCTGGCGGCCGCGACGGTGGCCTTCGACCGCACCCAGCTTGCCAGCGACCTGTTCCGCGAGCTTCCCTATCTCAAGATAAGCGCCGTGGGCGCGCGCTCCCTGCTCGGCACCATCGCCGGCGCGATGATGACCGTGCTCAGCCTGGTCTATTCCCTGACACTGGTGGTGTTCACGCTTGCGGCGGGAAACATCGGGCCGCGCCTGCTCGAGACCTTCACCGACAACCGGGTCAACCAGACCACCATCGGCCTGCTGGGCGCCACGTTCCTGCATTCGCTGATCGTTCTCTACCTGCTTGCCGACGGCGACGTGCCCAGGCTCGCGGTCGCCGTCGCCATTGCGCTTGCGACGGTGAGCTTCTTCTGGCTCGTCTATTTCGTCCACGACACGGCAAGCAGGGTCATGGTGGACAACGAGATCGCCCGCACCCAGCGCAGCCTTCGCTCTGCCGTTGCGCGCCTCCTCGCGGATGAGCCCCGCGAGGCTCCCGACGACCGGAAGAGCCTGCTGGACGAACCGGGCACGCCGGTCAGGTCCACCCGTTCGGGCTATGTGACGGCCGTCCAGCAGGACCCGCTTCTAAAGACCGCGAAGGAGTGTGACGGCTTCATCCGCATGGTCGCGAGCCCGGGGCACTTCTTCATCGCGGGCCAGCCGCTTGCCTATGTCTGGGGGAAGCCGGACGAGAAGGCGATCCGCGCCGCGGTGTTCATCGCGGACGCGCGCGCGCCGGACGGCGATCTCCAGTTCAACATTCATCTCAATGTGGAAATCGCGCTTCGCGCGCTGTCGCCCGGAATCAACGATTCCTACACGGCGATCAGCGCGCTCGACCAGCTCTCGGCATCACTTGCCCTGATCCTGCAACGCGGCGTGCCCTCGTCGCTTGTGTGCGACGGCGACGGAAACCCGCGTGTCTGGATCGAGTTGCTCGAGGTCAAGGACATGGTCGGCACCGCCCTTCATCCGCTGCGCCGGGCCACGCGTGGCAACGTCATGGTCAGCCTGCGCCTGGTCGAGGCCATCGGCCGCATGGCGCTCGTCACCAGGCCCGAGCACGTGCCGATCCTGACGAGACACCTGACGCTGATCGCCGAGGACGCCCGCGCCGCGATCCCCAACTCCGGCGACCGAAGCGCCGTGGCCAGCGCCATTCGCCGCGCCCGCGAGGCTCTTGGCCACGCAAGGCGCCATAACGACGACGATGCGGACTGATCAGTCCGAGGTCCCACGCCCCCCATGCGACCGCCGGCCAGACGTCACTTGACCCCGATCGGCACGGTGAAGGGCATGGAGCGGCGCCCGAGTGCGGGCGGGATCGGCGGGAACGGCGCGGCACGACGCACGAGCGACAAGGCGGCGGAATCGAAGCGTCCGTTTCCGGAGCTGCGGACAAGCTTTATCGAGCTGACGCCACCGGATGATGTGACGACGAACCTCACATGCGCATCCCGATTGGCGTGACGCAGATCCCGAACGCTCCGCCTGGCCCTCTGCAACCGGCGCAAGACCTGCCCCTGATAATTGGAAACACTTGCGTTACCGGCTTCGACGCGAGCCGTCCTGCGCTTCGCACCACCGGCCTGAGCGGTCGCCTTGGCGCGACCGCCGGCCCCCTGCGAGCCGCCGCTTTTGCGGGCCCGTGCCGGGGCTTTCTTCTGCCGGTTGACCGTCTTGGCCTTACGAGCCGGAGCCTCGCGCTTCACCTCGGCAATCTTGAGATCCTTGGGCCGGCCGCGCGGCATCGGCACGGCCTGCGGGGTATCCGCTTCAACGACATCCTCGCTCGTCACGGGCTTCGCGACCGCGGTCTCGGGCTTCTTTGCCTCGCTTGTGTCCTCGGCGCGCGCCGTTTCGACGGGTGCCGCCACGGCATAGGCGACCTCGGCAGGAGCCGAGGACGACAGCTCCGGCCCCTTGGCCGCAACCGTTTCGACCGGCTCGGCATCCGTGGCGGCGGGTGCCTGCACGGTTTCCGGGGCTTCCACCGGTGTTTCGGTGGCTTCGGCGGTGGAGACTTCGGTCGCCGTTTCAAGAACGGGAACCTCGGTCGGATCCGTGGCCTCGGGCGAAACGGACTCCTCGAGCGCGGTCGATTCCTCGACCGCCTCATCCGCTTCGGGCGCGTCGACGGGCTCGATCACCTGCTGAACTTCCGTCTCGGTGACCTCTTCCCCCTCTTGCGAGGTGCCGGCCTGGATGACGTCGGCGAAAACCTCGCCGATCTCAGCCGACATGGCCGGGCTGCCGCCGGTCATCAGGGCCGGTTCGCTGCCCGAAAGATACACGCCGGCGGCGCCCGCGTGCAGGGCAAGGGACGCGCTGAGCGCCACCGCCAGATGCCAGGTGCGAAGCTTCATTGCTCGGCTCCCGCTGTTGCCGGAGCAGCGGCGCCAGACGGAACGGCCACGCCGTCCGCATCGTCTTCGGTGGCCGCATTCTCCGTGGTCTCCGCCCCCGGCTCCACGTTCTCCTCCTGCCCCGTGGTGACAAGCGACACCTTTGCCGCCCCGAGCCTGTAGAGCCCGTCGACAACCTCCAGCAGCCGGTCGGCGGCGAGATTGCGGTCGGCGGCCAGCATGACAGGCGGACCGTCACGCGGCGCGGGGCCGGAGACCGTCTCACCGCCCTCTTCGGGCGTGACCGTTGCCGGAGCCGGATCGGCCGGCTCGGCGGGCGTATTGTCAGCCTCGCGCTCGGCCTCCTGGCGCCTCAGCACCATGTAGGCCTCGGGCGTGATCGCGTTGCCGCGATAACGCAACTCTCCCTCGGCGCTCACGAAAAGAGCATCGGGAGGAGGCAGCGGCGGCGCCTGCTCGGTGCGCACGAGTTCCACTTCCGGGTCGACCGGCGGCGAAAGCTGCCCGGCGATCAGGAAGAAGATCAACATCAGGAACACGACGTTGATCAGCGAAATCGTGCTTTCCGCCTTACGCTTCTCGACCGGATTTGGAAGTCTGATCATAATCTTATCTCGCCAGAACGACCTTGAGCCGTCCGCCTGCCCGCATCATCTCCAGCGCCGAGACGAGGTTCTGCGCCGTCGCGCCCTCACGCGGCACCAGAAGCGCGGACGTCGCGCCACTCTGCAGCAGTGCTTCGACCATCACCCTGCCCACGTCCGGATCGGGAATGCGCTCCCCGTTGATCGAAAGCCCTTCGGCATCGACGGTGGCGAACACATCCGGCCTTGCCGCCGACCCGCCACCGCTTCCCGGAGCCGAGAGCTCCACGCTGTTGAAGCGCGTGAAGGTCGACGAGAGCATGAAGAAGAGCAGAAGCAGGAAGATCACGTCGATCAGCGACGTCAGCGACACCCTTCGGCGCGCCGGACGCGGCATGTCAATACGCATGGGCGACCCGCTTTACCGGCTGCACCTGATCAGCCATGTCCTCACGCCCGGCGATGGACGCCATGTCCGCCTCGACTTCGGCCGGATTGCGCGTCGCCTCGAGGATCACGGCCGAGGACAGCGTCTCGATCGCCACCCGCTCATTCTCGATCAGACCCTCGAAGAAGGTCACGACAAGCGAAACCGGCATGGCGAGCGCGAGGCCCGCCGCCGTGGTGAGAAGCGCGACCCAGATACCGCCCGCGAGCAGCGAGGGATCGACCGCATTTCCGGCCCCCTGAAGCTTCTGGAACGCCTCGATCATGCCCAGCACCGTGCCGAACAGGCCAAGCAGCGGCGCAAGCTGCCCGATGGTGTCGAGTGCGCGGATGCCGCGTCCGAGACGGTGCAGGCGGATGGTGGCGATACGCGCCACCTCGTCCTCGATCCACGCCTTGTCGGCACCATGCTCGCCGGCCGCCGACATGGTCGCTGAGACCGCCTGGCCGGTCGGTCCGCGCGCGCCTGCGAGAAGCTGACGCTCCTCGATGTGTCGGCCATGCACCCAAAGCCCCACGGAACGCTCGGCCGCTCCCCTGCGCCCCACGCCCTCGATGAGGAACTGCACCAGCTTGATGAGGATGATGGCCAGCGCCACGACGGACAGGGCGCCGATCAGGCTGACGACCGGGCCACCGAGCACGAGAAAGTCGGTGACCTGGGCCACGAGGTCGGAAAACGGCATGTCGCGCTCCTACTGCACGAGGGAAATGTCGGCGCGGCTGGCAAGCTCGAGCCGGGCCGAACAATGGGGAGCCGATCCGTCTCCGCACTGGGCCGGACCATTGACCAGGATGCGGCCGAGGCCGTCGCAGGAAACGCCTGCGAGGTCGAACTGACGCACCGAGGTCTTGCCTTCGGCAAGGGCGCCGAAGTCGAAGGTGGTCAGCCGGTCGACGAGCCCGTCCTTGTTGAACAGGACGAACTCGTAACGCGGCTGTGGCACCTCGGCGCCGGTGCGGTTGGAGACGACGAATGTCAGACGGCAACCGCCCGAGGAGGTCGCCGCGAGCGTGTTGAGCTCGATCGCCAGCCCGTTCGCCGTGGCACCGGAGGCGGCCTCCGCCGCCTCCTGCGCCCTTGCCGTTCCCGACCAGGCCGCGACGAGGGTCAACACCACCGCCGCCGCCAGTTCAATGCGTCGTCCCATTGCAGGCTCCCTGAGGTTCACCAGCCGATCGTCTTGGCGAGGGTCAGCTTGAACGTCCGCCCCTTGCCGTCGTCGCCGGCCAGATTGTTTTGGTACCGCTTGTCGAAGAGGTTCTCGACGGAGGCCCGGAATTCCAGGCCCGCGAGCGTGCCCTCGTCCGGCTTCCAGTCGGCGAAGAGGTCATGCACCGCGTAGCCCGCGAAGGGGCCGGGCGTCGCACCGGTGGAAATCGACCCGGCGAACAGGCCGCGCCAGCCGACGGCAAGGTCGTACTGCGGGATCTTGGCGCCGAGCGTCATGGCCAGGGTGTCGGCCGGGATCGTGTTCAGCGTCGCGCCCGTCGACTTGTCCTCGCCGTGAACGTGGCTGTACGCCAGGCTGGCGAAGGCATAGTCCGCGTCATAGGCGGCCTCGACCTCGACACCGTAGATCTGCGCGTGCGTGACGTTCTGGTAGTAGGTGACCGGCGTCGGCAGCCCGGTGTTCGGGTTCGGCACGATCATGTCGCGCAGGTCGTTGAAGAACGCCGTGGTCTTGAGCTGCAGGCTGTCGCCGTCGCGCACCAGATCGTATCCGGAAATCGCGAAACCGGCCTCGACCGCGTTGGACGTCTCCTTCTGGAGGCCCAGGCTCATCGTGCGCCCGCCGGGGTAGTCGCCATTGGGGGCGTTGGAGGAGAACAGTTCGTCAAGCGTGGGAACGCGTTCGGTGTGAGCCACCGACCCGAACAGCGAGAAGGTCTCGTTCAGCTTGTACATGGCTGCAAGCTTGGGGGAGAACGCGGTCTCGTTCCGGGTGCTGGCTCCGACGATCCCGTTCGCGGGATCAAGCGTGATGAAGTCGACGCGCGCGCCCGGAATGATCGTCAGGCGGTCGTTCCAGGTGAATTCGTTCTGGAAGAAGACACCGAACTTGGTGTCCGTTCCTTCCGGATGGAAGGAAGCCGGTCCCATCGTCGTGGTCGCCGTGCGCTCCTGATAGGAGCCCTGCGCACCGACGGTCAGGTGATTTGTGTAGCTCTCGCCCGTCCACTCGAAGGTGTTCTCGACGCGCGCGGCGTAGGTCCGGTAGCCGTAGTCGCTGTCGGCGAAGAGCGGGCTCAGGATCGGCGCGGACGCGTTGCCCTGCCAGACCTGGGTGTCGGAGACCGAGAGATTGATCTTGAGGTCGAGCCAGGGATTGTCGCTCGCCGGGTTCTCGTAGGAGAGAACCGCCGTCTGGTCGGTGATGTCGCGGTCGATCGTGCCGAAGACCGGGAAGGTGCCCGTCTGCGAATAGTCGGTGTCGTTGTCGTTGCTCTGCCAGCGCTCGTAGGAGAGCCGCAGCACCTGCTCGTTGTTGACGCCGAAGCGGTGCGTGACCTTGGCAAGACCGGAGAAGGACTTGAACGCGGAGCCGGAGACCTCGATGCCGCCGCCGGCGTCATAGTCGTTCGAGCGGCGGAAGTTGCCGTTCAGAAGGACTTCGGTCTGCTCGGAAAAGGCATAGGCGGCGGTCAGGGACGCAAGCACGCCGGCCTTGTTGGAATCATACATGGTCTTCAGGCGCACGGCGCCCGTCTGGCCGTCCGCCAGCAGGTCCGAGGCATCCTTGGTGGTGAAATTCACCACACCGCCGATCGCGCCGGCGCCATAGAGCGTGGAGGACGCCGGCCCGCGCAGGACCTCGACACGCTTGTAGAGCTCGGGATCGGAGAAGAAGGAGCCGACGCGGTACTGCTCGTAGAACTTCACCGCGCCGTCGACACTCACGATGATCTTCGATTCGTCGGCCGAGGTGAGGTCGCCGATGCCGCGAATGTTGAAGGACTGGCCCGCCACGCGGTCGGAGCCGACCACGGTAACACCCGGAACCTGCCGGAAAATCTCGCCGATCGTCATCGGCTGCTCGGCGTCGATCGCCTCCTGGTCGAGAACGGTCACCGCCTGCGGCGTGTCGATCGCGACCTTCTCAAGGCCCGCGCCGATCACGACACGGTCGAGAAGCGTTGAATTCCCGGATGCCTGGTCCGCATCATCGTTCCGGTCTTCACCCGCCACTTCCGTCCGGTCTGCCTGCTGGGCGTAGGCGGCACCCGCCGCCATGAAAACACCTAGCGCAATTCCACCGGACAGCAGAGCAAGACGCCCCGCCAGGACGCTGCTTCCACTTGAGCTCACGACACCCATTCCCCTGTATCTCCGCACATTCTGTCGTTCGCTAGCTGGCGTGCGCTTGCTTGCTTTCGGATTGTTGAAAAAAGTTGAGACCTCAACTCAGGTATTGAACCCGATACAAAACATGAGTTATTCAGTCAAGTAACAGATCGTTAGTTCGATCTCGTCCACAGCCTCCGGCCCGCTAGCCAGCGACACTCGCCCGCCAAGCCTGAAACGACGGCACCCGGCGAACGCCAGCGAAGGATCGGAACCATTTGAGTTTCGCGCCATCCGCGCTGGTACCCGTGTTCCGCTTAGGCGACCGGGCCGGTTTCGCGGCCTCGCGCCGAATGAGGTGACCTGATGACCACACCGACGACCGACTTCGAGAAGATCAGGCGGATGCGCCGCGAAAACCCGAAGATGCGCGAGCGCGATCTTGCCAACACCCTTGAGGTGAGCGAGGCCGACCTCGTGGCCGCGGAATGCGGACTGGGCGCACGTCGAATCGAGGTTCGCTTCGACGAGATCTTCAAGGGCCTGGCCGACGTGGGTGAAGTGCTGGCGCTCACCCGCAACGAAAGCGCCGTGCACGAGAAGCCGGGCGTCTACGACCGCTTCATCCCCGGCAAGGGCGCGGCGATGATGCTTGGCGCGCAGATCGACACCCGCATGTTCCCCGCTGTCTGGAAGCATGGCTTTGCGGTCGAGAAGACGGCTGAAGACGGCTCGGTGAAGAAGAGCCTTCAGTTCTTCGATAAGCACGGCGACGCCGTGCACAAGATCCATACCCGCGAGGCCACGGACATGGCGGCGTGGGATGCGCTGGTCGAAAGCCTGGTCGCCGGTGACCAGGCGCCGGTCCTGTCGCCCGCCGCGGTTCCGGCGGAAAAGGCAGAGCGGACGCCGGCCGATCCCTCCAAGGCCCCGGAGCTGCGTGAGCGCTGGCAGGCCATGACCGACACGCATCAGTTCCACGGCATGCTGCGCGAGCTCGAGCTCCATCGTCTCGATGCCCTGGCCATGACCGGCGAGGAGCGCGCCTGGAAGCTGCAGTCCGATGCCGTCGTGACCATGCTGCACAAGGCGGCGGAAACGGCCGTGCCGATCATGTGCTTCGTCGGCAGCCGCGGCTGCATCCAGATCCACACCGGGCCGGTCTCCAGGATCGCGGCCATGGGCCCCTGGATCAACATCATGGATCCGGGCTTTCACCTGCACCTTCGCACCGACCACATCGTCGAGGTCTGGGCGGTTCGCAAGCCCTGCGACGCGGGCCATGTGACCTCCATCGAGGCCTATGACGCCGATGGCACGCTGGTCATCCAGTTCTTCGGAGAGCGCAAGGAAGGCCTCGACGAGTTGCCCGAATGGCGCACCCTCGTCGAGGAGCTGCCCCGCGCGACCGAGAACGAAACCGTTCTCGAACCGGCCTGACCCGGTCGACCACGCCACGAACGTCGTCTTTTCCGGCCCTGCCGCGATCTGTTTCGCCAGCGCGCGTCGCGGGGCCGGAGCATGAAGGAATTTCGAATGCGGTTCTTTTCCTCAACCCGCGCCCTGGCGCCCCTTGCCGGTGCCGCCCTCACCTTTCTCGCCGCCGCTCATCCGGCGGTCGCCGATGGCGATCTTTCCGGCGCACAACGGATCGTCTCCATCGGTGGCGACGTGACCGAGATCGTCTACGATCTCGGCGAGCAGGACCGGCTCGTCGCCCGCGACACCACCAGTTCCTTCCCGGAGGCGGCGACGGACCTGCCGGACGTCGGCTACATGCGTGCCCTTGCCCCGGAAGGCGTTCTGTCGGTGAAGCCCGACGGCATTCTCACCATCGAGGGCAGCGGACCTCCTCAGGCGCTGGACGTTCTCGCCCGCGCCGGAGTTCCGGTCGCGACCATTCCCAACGGTTTCACCCGTGACGCGGTCGTGGCAAAGATCGAGGCGGTCGGCAAGGCGCTCGGCGTTCCGGAAAAGGCCGCGCCCCTTGCCGAAAAGGCCGGGAAGAGCCTCGACGACGCCATCGCCGAGGCTCGGGCGATCGACCGCGACACCCGCGTGCTCTTCATCCTGTCCATGCAGGGCGGACGCATCATGGGCGCCGGTTCCGATACGGCCGCGGCCGGCATTCTCGAGCTTGCGGGCCTGACCAACGCCATCACCGGCATGACCGGCTACAAGCAGCTCAGCGACGAGGCCGTGATCGCGGCGGCACCGGATGTCGTGCTGATGATCGACCGTGGCGCGGGTCATGTGGTCGACCCGGAGGAGCTGTTCTCCAACGCGGCGCTCTCCCAGACGCCCGCCGGCCGCGAGCACCGGCTCGTGCGCATGGACGGTCTGTTCCTGCTCGGGTTCGGTCCGCGCACGGCGGAGGCGGTACGCGACCTGTCCTCGCGCCTTGCCGCCGACGGCCTCTGAGATCGGAGCGCAGCAATGACCGTCGCCTCGCCCCCCGACATGCCGGCACGCACGGGCGTGCTGGCCGAGGCGCGCCAGGGAAATCGCGAGCCGCTCGCGCGGCTCGCGATCCTTCTCCTTGGCCTGTTTCTTGTGCTGGTCTGCGCGCTCGCGCTTGCAACGGGACCGCTCGACCTCGATCTCTTCCGGGTTGTCGGGGAGCTCTTCGGCGACCGGCGCGAGGATGCCGTCGGCGCACTTCGCGACAGCGTCATCCTGTGGCAGGTACGCCTGCCTCGCGTGCTTCTGGGCGCCTGCGTCGGTGCCGCCCTCGCCGTGTCCGGCGCGCTCATGCAGGGCCTGTTCAGAAACCCTCTCGCGGATCCGGGTATCGTCGGTGTTTCGGCCGGCGCCGGCCTCGGCGCGGCATTGATGATCGTGCTCGGCGGAACGATCCTGGCTCCCTTCTCGGCCTTTGCCGGGTTTTACGCGCTGCCGTTCGCCGCATTCATCGGCGCCCTTCTGACCACCTTCACCCTCTACCGGATCGGCACGCGCGGCGGCTTCACCTCGGTCGCCACGATGCTGCTCGCCGGCATCGCCCTCGCGGCCCTCGCCGGTGCCGCCACGGGTCTCCTGATCTTCGTCGCCGACGACCAGCAGTTGCGGGACCTGAATTTCTGGGGCCTCGGCTCGCTTGCCGGCGCGACCTGGGAAAAGCTCTCGGCCGTCGCGCCGATCATCGCCATCGTCTTGTTGTCGATGCCCTTCTTCGCGTCGGGTCTCAACGGCCTGCTCCTGGGCGAGGCCGGCGCGGCGCACCTTGGCGTGCGGGTGCAGCGCCTGAAGGCCGGCAGCATCGTGGCCGTGGCGGCCGCGACCGGCGCATCGGTGGCGGTCAGCGGCGGCATCGGGTTCGTCGGCATCGTCGTGCCTCATCTCCTGCGCCTGACGATCGGACCCGACCACCGGCACCTTCTTCCCGCCTCGGCCCTTCTCGGCGCGAGCCTCCTGATCCTCGCCGACACGGTAAGCCGCACGGTCGTCGCACCGGCCGAACTGCCGATCGGCATCGTCACCGCCATCGCCGGCGCACCCGTCTTCCTGTGGATCCTTCTCGGCCGAAAGGGCCTGACAAGCCTATGACCGCAAAGCTCGCCTCAATGACGCCGGCCGCCCCTACCCCGCGCCATGTCCTGGAGGCTCGCGACGTCTCGCTTGCCTATGGCAAGCGTACCGTCGTCGACCAGGTCAGCCTGACCGCCGAGGCCGGCGCGCTCACCGTGGTGATCGGCCCCAACGGATCCGGCAAGAGCTCGCTTCTTCGCGCCCTCACGGGCGAGGTCGCGCACACCGGCGAGGTGGAACTCAACGGCCGGTCGCTTTCCGGAATCGCGCCCGAGGAACTGGCGCGCGACCGTGGTGTCCTGGCCCAGCACACCGCGCTGGCGTTTCCGCTCACGGTCGCCGAGGTCGTGCGCCTCGGGATTCGCCGCAATCTCTCCATGTCGGCACGACAGGCGCACGCACGCATCGCGGAGGCGCTTGAAAAGGTGGACCTCTCCGGTTTCGCACCGCGCCCCTACCACAGCCTGTCCGGTGGCGAGCAGCAACGCGTGCATCTTGCCCGCGTGCTGTGCCAGGTCTGGGAGCCGGTGTCCGACCATGGCCCGCGCTGGCTGTTTCTGGACGAGCCGGTGTCGAGCCTCGACATTCACCACCAGATCATGATCATGGACGTCGCGGCGGACTATGCCCGCCGGGGCGGCGGCGTCGTGGCCGTGCTGCACGACCTCAACCTGACGGCCCTTTTCGCCGATCAGGTTCTGGTGATGAAGGAAGGACAGTTGCTGGCGCGGGGACGCCCGGCAACGGTGCTGACCGACGCGATCGTGTCGAAGGCTTTCGACCACCCCTTGCGCGTCGGCGCCGTTCCGCGCGCGGGAATGCCCTTCATCCTGCCGCAAACCTCCGGCGACAACGCCACGCAGGGGGCAACCGCCGCAGCGCGCGGCTGAGACGCGGCCTTTGCCCGGTGATCAGGCCGGTGCGTTCACGCGCTGCCCGCTGCGGCACTGGCCGCAGCGCCCCCGCAGCTCCACCGTCGACTTGCGCAGGGCAAAGTCAGCCTCCAGCGCAATCCCGTCGAGCGCGTGGGACAATGCATGGTCGTTCAGTTCCGACACCTGTCCACAGATGTCACAGATCGTGAAGGCCACGGTCGAATGGGTCCCGCATCCGGGATGGCTGCAGGCGACGAAAGCGTTGATGCTTTCAAGCCGGTGCACCATGCCGATCTCGACCAGCTTTTCCAGCGCCCTGTAGACCTGCGGCGGTGCGCGAAAGCCCTCGGAGCGAAGCTGGTCCAGGATCGTGTAGGCGGTAAGCGGCGCATGGGCCCGCGAGAGCGCCTCGAACACCAGCGCCTGATTGCGCGTCAGATCCGCACGGCTCGCGTCATTCAGGGTCATTGTCCGCTCCTCTCGTCATTCGGCGCCGGCGCGCGATCGCGCCCGCGCAGAGCCCGCATAAGCATACCGGCGGCCGGTGTCATCGCCAGGATGAACAGCGCGAGCGCCGCCACCACGATCGACGGTCCGGACGGTGTATCCCAGTTCAGCGAGGCTTCCAGCCCCCCGATCACCGCGATCACGCCGACGAGACCGGCAAGCACGGCCATCTGTTCCGGGCCCGCCGCCAGACGCCGGGCTGTTGCAGCGGGGATGATCAGCATGGCGGTAATGAGCAGAACGCCCACGATCTTCATCGATATGGCGATCACCGTCGCCATCAGCACCATGAAGATGAAATCCGCCCGTTCCGGCTGAAGCCCTTCCGCCTCGGCCACGTCGCGGTTGACCGTCGCGGCGAACAGCGGCGTCCAGATCAACGCGAGAATCGTCAGCACGACGGCCCCGCCACCGTAGATCAGCGCGATGTCGAGGCGCGAAACGGCCAGGATGTCGCCAAACAGGAAGCCCATGAGATCGATGCGGACCCAGCTCATGAATCCCAACGCGACGAGCCCGAGCGCAAGCGAGGAATGCGCCAGAAGCCCGAGCAATGCGTCCGACGAAAGCGTTGCCTTGCGCCTCAGGAGCAGCAGGGCAAGCGACACCAGAACCGCGGTCACGAAGACGGCCAGCGTGACGTTGACCTGCAGCAGGAAGGCCAGCGCCACCCCCAGCAGGGCGGCGTGGGAGAGCGTGTCGCCGAAATAGGCCAGCCGCCGCCACACGACGAAACAGCCGAGCGGCCCCGCCACGAGGGCCACGCCGATCCCCGCGACGAGCGCGCGGGTGAAGAAATCATCCAGCATCGCGCCTGCCCTCCCCGATCCCGTGGTCATGTGTGTGACCGGACTCATCACCATTCCCGTGGTGATGGCCGTCTTCCGGGTGACAGTGTTCCGTGATCGACCCATCGGCGTGGCGCACGCGCCCGTCGGGCAGATGGGTGTGATCGTGATGATGCTCGTAGACGGCCAGTGCCGGGCTCGCGCGGCCGCCGAAAAGCCGACGGTACGCCTCGCTCGAGGCAACCGCCGTCGGCGCGCCGGAACAGCACACGTGTCCGTTGAGGCAGATGACGTGATCGGTTGCCGCCATGACCACATGCAGGTCGTGGGAGATCAGCAGGATACCGCAGCCAAGGTCGTCGCGGATGTGTCCGATCAGGTCGTAGAGCGCGCTCTCGCCGGAGAAATCGACGCCCTGCACGGGCTCGTCGAGCACCAGCAGATGCGGCTTTCGCGCGATGGCGCGGGCCAGAAGCACCCGCTGGAACTCGCCGCCGGACAGAAGCCGGACCTCCGCGCGGGCGAGATGGGAGACGCCTGTCGCGGCGAGCGCCGCCTCCGCCTCGTCGCGGGGCACCGGCCCGGTCAGGCGCATGAAGCGCGTCACGTCCAGCGGCAGGGTCCAGTCAACCGTCACCTTCTGGGGCACGTAACCGACCCTCAGACCGGCGCGACGTTCGGAACGCCCCTCGCTGGGCTTCAAAAGCCCGAGCGCCATCCGCGCGGTGGTGGACTTGCCCGACCCGTTGGGGCCGATCAGGGTCACGATTTCCCCCGGCCTCACGGCCAGATCGACCCCACGCACCAGCCAGCGCCCGTCGGCGAACACCCCGGCCCGCTCGAGCGCCACAAGCGGCTCGCTGCCGCCCGCACCGGCAAGCGCGGCACCACGATCACGCTCCTTGCTCATTTCGTCATCCATGTGCTCTCGCCAGCCGCCCCGGCTCACCCGTCCCGTGCGCTGCGAACGGGATAGCGGGACTGTCCACCGGCGACAAACAAAACCTGTTGCCTCCCCTTATCTCACACGTTATAGAGTAACACAACAACGTGATATTATAACAAATCAAGGCTGAAAGTTGACGCGCGGAAGCACCGCGCGTCATCGAAATTGACGTCCGGCCCCCTGGCTCGGACGCTCGCTGAAAAGACCCAGACCCGAAACGGAAAGTTTGCGCCATGTCCCTTCTTCGCAGCTCAATCGTGTCCGCGCTGCTCCTGTGCTCGACAAGCACGATGGCCCTGTCCGAGACACCGAATGTGGTCGCCTCGATCAAGCCGGTCCACTCCCTGGTCGCGACGATCATGCAGGGCGTGGGAAGCCCGCAACTCATCCTGGAAGGCGCGAGCTCGCCCCACACCGCGAGCTTCAAGCCCTCGCAGGCCGGGATGCTGGAACAGGCCGACATCGTCTTCTGGGTCGGCGAGGACCTCGAGCCCTTCCTGGAAAAGCCCATCGAGACCATCGGCTCGAAGGCACATGCGATCGCGCTCGGCGAAGTCCAGGGCGTCACGCATCTCGCTCCGCGCGAGGGCGGCGCCTTCGAGGCGCACGACCATGACCACGACGGCCATGCGGATCATGACGATCACGCCGCGCACGATCACGGCGATCACGATCACGGGCATGACCATGAGGAGCACGCTCACGAGGGTCATGACCATGATCATGAGGGGCACGATCACGACTCCCACGCAGGCCATGAGCACGGCCACGGCGAGGTGGACCCGCATGTCTGGCTCGACCCGGAGAACGCCCGCGCGATGGCCCGGGTCATCACGGAAGAACTCGTCGAGCACGACCCGGACAACAAGGCCGCCTACGAGGCGAACCTTGCCGCGCTGAACGCACGCCTCGACAGCGAAACCGCAGAAATCCGCGACATGCTGGCACCGGTGAAGGACAAGGGCTTCATCGTCTTCCACGATGCCTACCAGTATTTCGAGAAGCGCTTCGGGCTCGCGGCGGCCGGATCGATCACCGTCAGCCCCGAGGTCATCCCCGGCGCTGAGCGCGTGAGCGCGATCAAGGCCAAGATCGGCGAACTGGGGGCGACCTGCGTCTTCGCCGAACCGCAGTTCGAACCCAAGCTGATCGCCGTCGTTACGGAAGGCACCAACGCGCGCACCGGCACGCTCGATCCGCTCGGCGCCGCCCTGCCCGCCGGCCCCGACCAGTACTTCGGGCTGATGAACGATCTGGCCACCTCGCTGAAGGACTGCCTCGCCGGCGAGAGCTGACCCGGAATCCGATCCTGGCCGGGCACGCCCGTCCGGCCAGGATCTCCCCGAAGCCGCGCCGCCACCAAACCGCGCAGTGGAGTCCGCGCGGCTTTCTTTTGGTTCGATTTGTTATGTTATCTCATAATATAGAGATAGCAACGGGGCCTGCCGTCCGCACACAGGACCGCCCTCCCACTTCCGTCTCTTGAGGACATGAACATGCCTTCCCTTCCCGAAAAGCTTCCCGTGACCGTCCTGTCCGGCTTTCTCGGCGCCGGAAAGACGACGCTCCTGAACAGGATCCTCTCCAACCGTGACGGACTGCGCGTCGCGGTGATCGTGAACGACATGAGCGAGGTCAACGTCGACGCCGGTCTCGTGCGCGATGGCGGCGCGGATCTCTCGCGCACCCGCGAACAGCTCGTGGAGATGACCAACGGCTGCATCTGCTGCACCCTGCGCGAGGACCTGCTGACGGAGGTCTTCCGCATTGCCGGGGAGCAACGCTTCGATCATCTGCTCATCGAGGCAAGCGGCATTTCCGAGCCGCTTCCGGTCGCGGCGACCTTCGCCTTTCGCGACGAGAACGACGTCAGCCTCGAGGACGTGGCGGAGATCAATTCCATGATCACGGTCGTCGATGCGGCGAACCTGATCGCGAACTACGGCTCCAATGCCTTTCTCGCCGAGCGCGGACTGGAGGCGGCGGAAGGCGACGACCGCAGCCTCGTCGACCTGCTTGTCGAGCAGATCGAGTTCGCCGACACCATCGTGCTCAACAAGGTGAGCCTCGCGGACACGCGCGAGCTGGAGGCGGTGCGCAAGATCGTGCGCGCGCTCAACACCGACGCGCGCGTGCTGGAGACGGATTTCGGCAACATTCCGGTTCCCGAGCTTCTTGGCGCGAAACACTTCGATTTCGACCGTGCCCAGTCCCATCCGCTCTGGTTCAAGGAGCTCAACGGTTTTGCGGACCACGTGCCCGAGACCGAGGAATACGGCATTCGCTCCTTCGTCTATCGCGCCCGGCGCCCCTTCGCGCCGCAGCGGCTGAAGGCGTTCATCGATCGCTCCTGGCCAGGCGTCGTGCGCACCAAGGGCTTCTTCTGGCTTGCGACCCGCCCGCGCCACGTCGGGGAAATCAGCCAGGCCGGCGCCCAGGTGCGCACGGAAAAACGCGGCCTGTGGTGGTCGGCGGTTCCCAAATCCTACTGGCCGGAAGACCCCGCCTGGGCGTCGGCCATGCGTCCGATCTTCGATTCCCGGTGGGGCGACCGGCGCCAGGAGATCGTCTTCATCGGCCTGGACACCATGGACGAGGCTGCACTTCGCGCCGACCTGGATTCCTGTCTGGTCGACGACGACGATTTCCGCCCCGACCTCTGGACCGGGTTGCCGGATCCCTTTCCCGCCTGGCAGGCCGGGGCCGACTGAACGCAATGGCGGGCCAGGGTGTGGCAGCCCAGGCGAAAGCGGTTGCCGCGGGGCGGCCAATCTGCCACTTTTCGTGGTGATGGTTGCCTGCGGAGAATCTCCAAGGGCATGAAAAGGGAACACGGTGAGGCGTACCCAACAGGGACCGAAACCGTGGCTGCCCCCGCAACTGTGAGCGGAAAGCCGACCCCATGTGCCACTGTCCGGACAGGACGGGAAGGCGGGGGAGGCAGCGACCCGCGAGCCAGGAGACCTGCCATCATGGTTTCACCAATTACCGGACGGGGTGTTCCGGGAAGGCGACATGGCAATATCCGGACAGTGCAGGCTTTCCCTCTTGCATCGTCCCCCGGCCATCGGTCTTCCCCTGCCCCGTTCCCTCGACCGGCAGGATACGGATGGCCAGCGACCTGACCTCCTCCATCATCGGGCATGACGACCCGGCACGCTCCGGCACCGCCAGCGCGATCGTCACCGTCTGCAAGACCTGTCGCGCCCGGCACGTCGACGAGGACGGAGCGACGCACTACGGCGAACGCGTCGGCGAGGATGTCTCGAGGCGTCTGGCCGAGGCCCTGCGCGCGCTTGACCTCGATGGTCGCGTCGCCCTTGCCGACGTCGGCTGCATGGCCGGTTGCGGTCGCCCCTGCTCGGTCGCGGTCCAGGCCGTCGGCAAGGCGGGATATCTCTTTGGCGACATCGTCACGGATGAGGAGGTGGCGGCCATCGCAGCCTTCGCGGGCCAGCACATCGACCTCGAGGACGGATGGTGCTCCTCGCTTCAGCGCCCCGAGGCACTGAAGCGCAAGACGCTGGCACGTCTTCCCGCTCCCCTTCCCCTCCCGCCGCTGGCCGGCGCCCTTCGCGAGGCAGCGGAATGAGCCACGAAACCGGACAGGAGGTCACCCTCGAGCTTCTCGGCCTGGGATATGCCACCGCACGCGGCGATGCCCTTGTCGCGGATGTGTCCTTCCACGTCCACGCCGGCGAGATCCTTGCGATCGCGGGTCCCAATGGCGCTGGCAAGAGCACGCTGGTGCGCATGATCGCCGGACTGATGCCCGCCGGCTCCGGCGAGATCAGGCTCGGCGGGCGTCCCCTGACCGACATTCCGATCACGGAACGGGCCCGCTCCGTCGCCTATGTCGGCCAAAGCGAGGAGCCCGACGGACGCCTGTCCGTCACCGAATATGTCGCCCTCGGGCGGTTGCCGCACCGGCGCGCGCTGGATGCCCGCGCCCATCGCACGGCGGTCGCCGAGGCGCTCGCCGTCGCCGGCCTCTCCTCCCTTGCACTTCGCACCATCGGCAGCCTGTCCGGCGGCGAGCGCCAACGTGCCAAGATCGCCCGGGCCGTCTGCCAGACACCGAAGCTTCTGGTGCTGGACGAGCCGACCAACCACCTCGACCCACGCGCCCGGGGAGATCTGCTCAGCCTCGTTGCCCGCCTGGGCATCACCGTCATCGCCGTCCTGCACGACCTGACGCTGATCGAGGATTTCGCCAGCCACGTTGCACTCATCGACGACGGACGCCTTGCCGCCTACGGCCACCCCCAGGAGGTCCTGTCCGGCGCGAGGGTGCGCGAGACCTTCGAGGTCGACATGCACCGGCTGCCCCACCCCTTCGAGGACCGGCTGCTCTGCGCCCTCGACATCCCCATCAGTCGGCCCATCAACCGGCCCGTCAGCCGGACAGGTCCACGGCCCGTCCCCTCGCGCTGAACCACAAGTCCCTCCGCCTCAGACCGAAAGACCCGTCATGCTCCGCATCCCGACCGCTCTCGCCGCCCTTCTTCTCGCGGGGACGGCACAGGCCGCGCCCGTCACCGTCGACAATTGCGGCGAGCCGCTCACCTTCGAGACCACGCCCAAGCGCATGGTGACCCAGGACATCAACATCTCGGAGATGGCCTTCGCCCTTGGCCTTCAGGACCACATGGTCGGCGTCAGCGGCATCAGCGGCTGGTACAAGACCACGCCCGATTTCGAGAAGAAGCGCGGCGACCTGCCGGAAATCGCGCCGAAGTACCCTTCGATGGAGAACCTTGTCGCCTCCGGCGCGGATCTCTTCTTTGGCGGCTGGTACTACGGGATGAAGCCGGGTGGAGACGTGACGCCGGAAACGCTTGGCCGGCAGGGCATCAAGACGCTGATCCTCACCGAGAGCTGCATCCACGTCGACAAGGAACGCCCCGCCGCATCCCTCGACCTGCTTTACGACGATGTCGAGCGGCTGGGAAAGATCTTCTCGCGCGAGGACGAGGCCAGCACTCTGGTGGAGGGCTGGAAGTCCCGTGTCGCGGCCGTTCAGGAAGCCGTCTCCGGACGCGAGCCCGTCAAGGTGTTCCTGTATGATTCCGGCGAGGACAAACCCTTCACGGCGGGCCGCTTCGCCATGCCGACCGCGATGATCGAGGCCGCCGGCGGACGAAACGTCACCGCCGATATGGAGACGAGCTGGGGAACCACCTCTTGGGAGGCGGTCGCCGCCGCCGACCCCGATTTCATCATTCTGCTCGACTACCAGGACAGCGGCGGCGCCGACAAGCTGTTCGCCTTCCTGCAGGCCCATCCCGTTCTAGGGCACCTCAAGGCGGTTCAGGAGAACCGTACCCTGCCCCTGCGCTACGAGGAACTGACGCCCGGCCCCGCGAACATCGACGGCGTCGAGAAGATCGCCCGCGCCCTCTATCCGGACGCCTTCTGAGCCATGCGCCTTGTCTTGCTCGCGACCGTCGGCGTGCTGGCGGTCGCGGTTCTCGTCATCGCCGCCATTGTCGTGGGCTCGACGCCGCTGCCGCTGGAAACGGTGATTGGCGCGCTTGCAGGCGGGCCACAGGCGGAAACGCCGCTCGGGCGCATCGTCACCGACCTGCGCCTGCCGCGCGCCCTGCTTGCGTTGCTGACGGGCGCCGGGCTCGGCATCGTCGGCTGCCTGCTCCAGACCACCACGAGAAACGACCTGGCCGACCCGTTCCTGTTCGGGCTCTCGTCGGGGGCCGCGGCCGGCGCCGTGTTCGTCATCACGGTCACCGGCGACCTGCTCGGGATCTGGACGCTTCCCGCCGCCGCCTTCACCGGCGGCACGGCCGCCTCCATCGTCGTGCTGGCGCTCACGGCAAGGCTCGGCGACAAGGGGCCGGCCCAGCTCGTGCTTGCCGGTCTCGCGGTCTCCTTCCTGTTCATGGCGCTGACCAACTACCTGGTCTTCGCCGGCGACCAGCGCGCCGCCCATTCGGTTCTGTTCTGGACGCTTGGCGGCCTCGGGCTCGCCCGCTGGGAAATCCTTCCGGTCGCGGTGGCCGGCCTTGCCGCCGTCCTGGCCTTCGCCGGCCTCAACCACCGGCGGCTCGATGCGGTCCTGGCCGGGGAGGACACCGCCCGCACGCTCGGCATCGACGTGGGGCGGCTGCGCAAGATGACCTTTCTCGTCTGTGCCTTCGCGACCGCCGCCTTCGTGTCCCTGACCGGCGTGATCGGCTTTGTCGGCCTCATGGTGCCGCACATGGCGCGCGCTCTCACCGGACCGCTGCACGGCGGGCTGATCGCCATCGCCGCGCTCATCGGCGCGGCGCTCCTTCTTGCAAGCGACATCGCGGCGCGCACCCTGCTCGCCCCCCAGGAACTGCCCGTCGGCATCGTCACCACGGCGCTGGGAGCAATCTTCGTGCTGGCCCTCGTCGGCCGCCGGTCCTGATCCGCTGACGCCCCGGGCTCACACCTCTTGCGGAACGCAGGAGGTCACCCGTTTCAGGCAACGCAGCGAAAAGGTGGAGCGGGAGTTGCGCAGTCCGTCGACGCCGAACAGATGCTCGCGCAGGAACTGTTCCACGCCCTTGGTGCCATTCGCGGCGATCTTGACGAAATAATCGTACTCGCCCGCCATCATGTGGACCTCCAGCACGTCCGGAAGCTCGGCCATCGCCTTGCCGAAGCTCTCCAGCGCCGTGGCATTGTGCCGGTCGAGAGAGACCTCGATCATCACCGTGTCGTCGAGCCCGAGCGCTTCATGGTCGAGCACCGCCGTATAGCCGGCGATCACCCCCTCTTCCTCCATTCGGCGCACCCGCTGCCAGCACGGGCTGGGTGACAGCCCCACCTTTCGGGCAAGATCCGTGTTGGACAGCCGGCCGTCCTCCACCAGCGCCCGGAGAATCTTGCGATCTATCTCGTCGAGTTGTCGGCTCATGAAATTTTCCTCTGAGATGTACGGCCGGTCCGGGACAGCCTTTCTCATATTGGCGGTTTCGAAGCAAATTCGAAAAGATATTCCGATGCGTTCCAGCCACACTTTCCGAAGTCGGGCGGCCGGGTGCCGTCACGGGTCGGGGGGAGCCGGCCCGGACTGTTCCGTGGCCCGTGATACGTTGAGGAGGCGTCTTCATGGAATTTGCCCTGTCGGAAGAACAGGCCCTCATTTTCGATACGGCCCGTGCCTTCGGCGCGGATGCGATCGCGCCCCACGCCTATGACTGGGAGAAGGAAGGCACCATCCCCCGCGAGGTTCTGCGGGCCGCCGGCGAGCTCGGCTTCGGTGCCCTCTACGTTCCCGAGGAGCTTGGCGGAACGGGGCTTACCCGCCTGGACGCGACGCTTGTCTTCGAGGCGCTTTCCATGGCCTGCCCCTCCGTCGCGGCCTTCATTTCCATCCACAACATGTGCCTGAACATGATCGCCAAATACGGCGGCGAGGCCCTGCGCGACCAGTGGATGGAGAAGCTTGCGAGCCTGGAGGCGGTCGCCTCCTATTGCCTGACCGAGCCCGGCGCCGGCTCCGACGCGGCATCGCTTCGCACCCGCGCGGCGCGCACGGACACCGGCTGGTCCCTCACCGGCAACAAGGCATTCATCTCCGGCGGCGGCTACTCGGACGTCTATGTCGTCATGTGCCGCACGGGCGATGCCGGCCCGAAGGGCATTTCCACCGTCCTCGTTCCCAACGGCGCCGAGGGCCTGAGCTTCGGCGCCTTCGAACGCAAGATGGGCTGGAAGGCCCAGCCCACCGCGCAGGTGCAGTTCGATGCCTGCGAGGTGCCGGCCGACCATCTCCTGGGCGAGGAAGGGCGCGGCTTCTCCTACGCCATGGAAGGGCTCGACGGCGGTCGTCTCAACATCGCCGCCTGCGCGCTCGGCGGAGCCCAGGCCGCCCTCGACGCCGCCCTTCGCTACACGGGCGAGCGCACCGCCTTCGGCCAGAGCCTCGACCGCTTCCAGGCCCTCCAGTTCCGGCTTGCCGACATGGAGACGGAGCTTCAGGCCGCACGCGTCTTCCTGCGCCAGGCCGCCTGGAAGCTCGACACGGGGGCCGGCGACGCGACCAAGTTCTGCGCCATGGCGAAGCGCTTCGTCACCGACACCGCCTCGCGGGTCGCCAATGACGCGCTCCAGCTCTTCGGCGGCTATGGTTATCTCGAGGACTACGGGGTGGAGAAGATCGTGCGCGACCTCCGCGTCCACCAGATCCTCGAGGGCACAAACGAGATCATGCGCGTGATCGTCGCGCGTTCGCTTCTGGTCGAGCGCGACAGGTCCTGAACCGTTTCGCCGCCCGTGCGTTTGACTGTGAGGGGGCATCCGGCGGATCCCCCGGCTTTTCACGAGAGGGAGGTCCCATGACTGCTCCACGCCCGCTCTCCCTGCATGTTCCCGAGCCGGGTTGCCGGCCGGGCGACACGCCGGACTTTTCAGAGTTCGAGATCCCTCGCGCCGGTGCCGTGCGCCGGCCCGATGTGGACGAGGCGCCCGAAAACATGCGCGACATGGCGTTTTCCGTCGTGCGCGTCCTGAACAAGGCCGGCGAGGCCGTCGGTCCGTGGTCGGGGCTTCTCGACGCCGATGCCCTGCGCGACGGGCTGAAGCACATGATGACCCTGCGCCAGTTCGACGAGCGCATGCTCAAGGCGCAGCGGCAGGGAAAGACCAGCTTCTACATGCAGCATCTGGGCGAGGAAGCGGTTTCCTGTGCCTTCCGCATGGCGCTCGAGGACGGGGACATGAACTTCCCCACCTACCGCCAGGCGGGCCTGCTGATCGCGGGCGGCTATCCCATGACCGACATGATGAACCAGATCTACTCGAACGCCGCCGATCCGCTGAAGGGCCGGCAGCTTCCGGTCATGTACTCCTCGCGCGAGCACGGCTTCTTCACGATCTCCGGCAACCTGGGCACCCAGTTCATCCAGGCGGTGGGATGGGCGATGGCCTCGGCGATTTCCGGGGACACCAGGATCGCGGCCGGCTGGATCGGCGACGGCTCCACCTCGGAAGCCGACTTCCACGCGGCCATGGTCTTCGCCTCCAGCTACAAGGCGCCGGTCATCCTCAACATCGTCAACAACCAGTGGGCGATCTCGACCTTCCAGGGCATGGCCCGCGGCGGCGCGGTCACCTTCGCCGCGCGCGGCCACGGGTTCGGCATTCCGTCCATCCGCGTCGACGGCAACGACTATCTCGCCGTTCACGCGGTCTCGAGCTGGGCGGCGGAACGGGCACGCTCCGGCCTCGGCCCGACACTGATCGAACACGTCACCTACCGCGCGGGCGGGCACTCCACCTCGGACGACCCCTCCGCCTACCGCTCAAAGGACGAGTTCAGCGCCTGGCCGCTGGGCGATCCGGTGGACCGGCTCAAGAAGCACCTCGTCACCATCGGGGAATGGTCCGAGGAGCGCCACACCCAGGCGATGGCCGAGATCAACGACACGGTTCGCGCCTGCCAGAAGGAGGCCGAGGCGAACGGCACGCTCATTTCGGGCCGCAAGCCGTCGCCCCGGGCCATGTTCGACGACGTCTACGCCGAGATGCCTCCGCATCTCCTTCGTCAGCGCCAGGAAGCGGGGTTCTGACATGGCACGCATGACCATGATCGAGGCGATCCGCAACGCCCATGACATCGCCATGGAACGCGACAAGCGGGTCGTCGTGTTCGGCGAGGATGTCGGCTACTTCGGCGGCGTGTTCCGCTGCACGGCCGGCCTGCAGAAGAAGTACGGCTCCAACCGCTGCTTCGATGCGCCGATCTCCGAAAACGGCATCGTCGGTGCCGCCATCGGCATGTGCGCCTACGGGCTCAAGCCGGTCGTGGAGATCCAGTTCGCCGACTACATGTATCCCGCCTACGACCAGATCGTCAGCGAGGCGGCCCGCATGCGTCACCGATCCGCCGGCCAGTTCACCTGTCCGATGGTGATCCGGATGCCGTCGGGCGGCGGCATCTTCGGCGGCCAGACCCACAGCCAGAGCCCCGAGGCGCTTTTCACGCATGTGGCCGGGCTGAAGGTGGTCGTGCCGTCGAACCCGCGCGATGCGAAGGGACTGCTGCTCGCCGCCATCGAGGATCCGGACCCGGTGATCTTCCTCGAGCCGAAGCGGCTCTACAACGGCCCCTTCGACGGTCACCACGACCGTCCGGTCGTCGCCTGGAAGAACCACGAGCTCGGCGACGTCAGCGAGGACCACTACACCGTGCCGCTCGGCAAGGCGAAGGTCCGCCGCGAGGGTTCCGCGCTGACCGTGCTCGCCTACGGCACCATGGTCTATGTCGCCCAGGCGGCGGCAGAGGAAGCCGGCATCGACGCGGAGATCATCGACCTGCGCACGCTGCTTCCGCTCGACATCGAGACCATCGAGGCGTCGGTCAAGAAAACCGGGCGTTGCGTCATCATCCACGAGGCGACGAAAACCTCCGGCTTCGGGGCGGAGCTGAGCGCACTCGTCCAGGAGGCCTGCTTCTACCATCTCGAGGCCCCGATCCTGCGCGTGACCGGCTGGGACACGCCCTATCCGCACGCCCAGGAATGGATCTACTTCCCGGGTCCCGATCGCATCAAGCGCGCCTTTGCCGCGGTACTGGAGGGCTGAGACATGGGGCTTTTCACCATCACCCTACCCGACATCGGAGAAGGCATCGCCGAGGCGGAGCTGACCGAGTGGGCAGTCTCCATCGGCGACACGGTTTCCGAGGATGACATCCTCGGTGTCGTCATGACCGACAAGGCCGCCGTGGAGGTTCCCTCCTCCGTCGACGGAAAGGTCGTGTGGCTGTGCGGGGAACCCGGCGACACCGTCGCCATCGGCGACCGTTTCGCGCAGATCGAGATCGAGGGCGAGGGCAACGACACGCAGGCAGCTTCGACGTCGTCCGCCCCGCCTCCGGAGGCGGGGACGAAATCCGACGACGGCAACGCCGACAAGGCCGAAGAGACCGGCAGCGCGAAAGACACCGACGAAAAGGCGCAGCCCGCCCCCAAGGCGGACAAGCCCGCGCCGGCCGAGGCCACGCCCGCGAGGAAAGCCGGTGCCCAGCCGGTTGCACTGCAGCCGCTTGCCCGGGGCGAGAAACCTCTCGCCTCCCCCTCGGTTCGCCGCCGCGCGCTGGAGGCCGGTGTCGATCTGCGGCTCGTCGGCGGGTCCGGGCCGGCCGGGCGCATCCTTCAGGAGGACCTCGACGCCTACCTGGAGCACGGACCGGCGGTCGCCACCTCGAGCGCCCGTGTTCCCGCGACAGGCACGCGCGAGATCAAGGTCATCGGAATGCGCCGGCGGATCGCCGAGAAGATGGCGCTCTCCAAGGCCCGTATTCCGCATATCACCATCGTCGAGGAGGTCGACATGACCGCCCTCGAGGATCTGCGGGCCGCGCTCAACTCCGAGCACGGGTCCGGCCGGGGCAAGCTGACGGTGCTGCCGTTCCTCGCCCGCGCCATGGTTCAGGCGATCCGCGCCCAGCCGGAGATGAACGCCACCTTCGACGATGACGCAGGCGTCATCCACCAGTCGGAAGGCGTGCACATCGGCATCGCGACACAGACCCCCGCCGGCCTTGCCGTTCCGGTCGTGCGCCACACGGAGGCCCTGTCCCTGTGGGAAACGGCCGGCGAGATTGCCCGTCTGGCAACGGCCGCGCGCGATGGCAAGGCGGCACGCGACGAACTGTCCGGCTCAACCATCACCATCACCTCGCTCGGCCCGCTCGGCGCGATCGCGACGACACCGATCATCAATCACCCGGAAGTGGCGATTGTCGGCGTCAACAAGATGGCCGTGCGGCCCATGTGGGACGGCGAGGCGTTCCGTCCGCGCAAGATGATGAACCTGTCGTGTTCCTTCGACCACCGGGTCATCGACGGCTGGGACGCGGCCGTCTTCGTGCAGAAGCTGAAATCGCTTCTGGAAACCCCTGCCCTCCTGTTCATCGAGGAGTGAGCCGATGAGCGACCTGACCTGCAAGCTCCTGATCATCGGAGCCGGCCCGGGCGGCTACATCTGCGGCATCCGCGCCGGCCAGCTCGGCATCGACACCATTGTCGTGGACGACCAGAAGCCCGGCGGCACCTGCCTCAACGTGGGCTGCATTCCCTCCAAGGCGCTGATCCATGCCGCCGACGAGTTCCACAAGGTGAAACGCTTTGCCGCCGGCAACACGCCGCTCGGCATCAGCGCGGCATCGCCCGCGATCGACCTGGCCCAGACGCTGGACTGGAAGAACGGCATCGTCAGCCGGCTGAACGCCGGCGTTGCCGGCCTTCTCAAGAAGGCCGGAGCGAGGCTGATGGCCGGGCGGGCGACCTTCCAGGACGGCAAGACCGTCAAGGTCACTTCCGACGGGAGCACGGTGCAGATCCGTGCCGAGCATGTTGTCATCGCCACCGGCTCGGCACCGGTCGAACTGCCGTTCCTGCCCTTCGGCGGCAAGGTGATCAGTTCGACCGGGGCACTCGCCCTGACGGAGGTTCCGGATAAACTCTGCGTCGTCGGTGGCGGTTACATCGGACTGGAGATCGGCACCGCCTTCGCCAAGCTCGGCTCCACCGTCACCGTGGTCGAGGCCGCCTCCCGCGTTCTCCCGCAGTACGACAATGCCCTGACCCGTCCGGTGATGAAGTCGCTCAAGTCGCTCGGCGTCGAGGTCATGACCGACACCAAGGCAAGGGGGCTTGGCGAAGCCGGTCTCCTGATAGAGACGGCCGACGGCGCCGAGCGCGAGATCGCGGCCGACAAGGTTCTCGTCACGGTGGGCCGGCGGCCGCTGTCGGACAGCGGCAACATCGCAAGCCTGGGGCTTGCCACCGACGGCCCCTTCCTCCGTATCGACGATCAGTGCCGGACATCGATGCAGGGCGTTTTCGCCATCGGCGACGTGACCGGGGAGCCCATGCTCGCGCATCGCGCGATGGCCCAGGGCGAGATGGTCGCCGAGATCCTCGCGGGACACGCCCGGCGCTGGGACAAGCGGTCCATTCCCGCCGTGTGCTTCACCGATCCGGAGATCGTGAGCTGTGGCCTCTCGCCCGACGCCGCCAAGGCGGAAGGGCATGAGGTCACCACCGGCCTCTTCCCCTTCTCGGCCAATGGCCGCGCCATGACCATGGAAGCCGAGGACGGCTTCGTGCGCATCGTCACCCGCAAGAGCGACAACCTCGTGCTCGGCCTTCAGGCCGTCGGCCACGGTGTGTCGGAGCTGTCCGCGTCCTTCTCGCTCGCCATCGAAATGGGCGCGGTCACCGAGGACATCGCCGGTGCGATCCACGCGCATCCGACCCAGAGCGAGGCGCTGCAGGAAGCCGCCTTCGCAGCGCTTGGACACGCCTTGCACATCTGACACACGGCGCAATGCGGCGCCCCTCCGCGCGTTCAAATGCGAAGAAA
>MDTG01027835.1_pt1 | contig 61479 bp, 47 predicted proteins | sample 811421 | NCBI WGS metagenome assembly MDTG01 (sample SAMN05326645, study PRJNA326480) | marine metagenome | isolation source: seawater | place: Pacific Ocean: South East | collected 2011
AGAGCTACAGATGAGAATGGTAATCCTACTGGAGCTGTAGGCCATTTAGGGTCAACAATTAGTCAGTCTTGGGAACCTCCTATGCATGGCCAATGGGCGATGAATTCTATCTTAACAGAATCTTATGAAAATAATATTTCTAGATCATATGGAGGTATTATAGTTAATGGTTGTATGCATATGAATGAGGCTCAAGGCTCTGCAGGAATTAATGAAACTAATCATTGGACTATATTTGGAGATCCGTCATTATTAATTAGAACAGATGAGCCTGTAAATATAAATGCGCAATACAATGAAAATATTTTTGTTGGAGAAGAACAATTTGTTGTTGATGTAGGCATTAATGGAGCATTGGTTTCATTGTCTAGGAATAATGAGCTTTTATCTTCAGCTTATTCAAACGGTGGAGTTGCAGTATTAGATTTAGGTAATGTAAGCAATGAACCTGGTCAGGTTGACTTAACAATTACATCATTTAATACAAATACGCATATATCTACATTAAATATTATTGTGCCTGATGGTGCATTTATTGTATTTGATAGCTATAATTTACTTGGTAATAATAATCAAGCTATAGAATATGGCCAAACTGTATCAATGAATTTAAATGTAGAAAATGTTGGTACAATGAATGCTAATGCAATCAATGTTAGTGTATCATCTGCTGATGAATATATTAATATGATAGACGATAATAGCATGATCGCCTATTCAATCATAGATCAGTTAGCTACAACAGAAGAACCTATTAGCTTTTCAGTAACAAATAGTGTTCCTGATGGTCATTTAGCATCTTTCGAGGTTTTATTAGATAATGGTGATTACCAATGGAATTTTAATTTTTCCGTAGAAATCAATGCACCTGTTTTTGAGATTTTAAATCCAGTTTTAACTGATGATAATCAAGATAGCATATGGGATGCAGGTGAATCAGCTACAATAAGTTTAGATTTAGTAAATTCGGGTTCTGCTCCTTTTGGTTATTATCCAGGAGCTACTATTTCGACTGCAAATCCTTATGTAACAATTATTTCAGGTGAAAACGATAATACGTTTTATGCAATTGATTCAAATGCTTCCTACGAAGGACAGTTTATTGTATTGGCTGATCCATCTACTCCTATGGGGACAGTTGTAGATTTTAATATTAGTTGGGGTTATAGTCCTACAGCCCCATGTGATAATGAGTATTTCATCGGAGAAGGGTGCGTTGAGCAAGCCAATCTAATTTATTCTGCAATCATTGGTCATCCATCAATTTTAATATGGGATCCATCATCTAATCATACTTCTGGAGAACGAATGGTTAGTTACTTTGATGGTATTGGTTTTAATGGGTATGATTATGTATCATCAGCAGATGTTCCTAATCTAGAGAACTATATGACAGCCTTTGTTTTCTTAGGTATTTATCCTAATAATTTTGTAATTCAGGAATCTGTTGCAAGCCTTTTTGCAGAAATGCTTAATAATGGAAAAAACGTTTATCTTGAAGGTGGAGATACATGGGCTTTTGATATGAGCACTTCTCTGCATTCTATGTTTGGTATAGATATAATTGCATCCTCTGATGGAACATCTGATTTAGGTTCACTAATTGGTTCAAATAATTCTTTTGCTGAAGGCTATTCCTTTACATATGATGGGGGTAATAATTATATAGATCAATTAATACCAGCAGAAGGCTATTCATTACTTGAGAATGATATTTCAGAATATATAACTGCTGTTGCTTATGAAAATATTTTAGGTTCTTATAAAACAATTGGTGCATCTCATGAGCTGGGAGGGTTGCAAGGTGATGATTTTAATAATTATATTGATGGAATTTTAAATTTCTTTAATCATAATGAAGATAATCTTGAACCTCCTGAATGTGTTTCAGGTGATGTTAATAGTGATAATACGCTTGATGTTCTTGATATTATTAGACTTGTAAATATTATTATTAATTCTGGATTGCCTGCAAGTGATCAGGAAATTTGTGCCTCAGATGCTAATTATGATGGTCAATTAAATATTTTAGATATACTTCTTATAGTTAACTTGATTTTAGATTAATCAAATCAAGCTATATAATATTTATTTTTCTGAGCACCAAAGTTTAAATCTTAAATAATACCATTCTAATCTAGACTAGACCTTGTAACAGCTTGTAAGTCTAGTTGTTATTTTGTTAATATTAATATAATTTTTAATTGTCCTTAAATGAAGTAAATAGAAAGGTTTTCTATGTATAGTAAAAAGATATTAATGTTATTTTTATTAACTATTGGTTTTTCTGAACAATGGGTTGGTATAAATTCAAATGAACCTATGAAGCCTAATGTATCTTTGGTTTCATCTGATATTGATAATTCTATTATTTTATTTGAATTAAGTGGATATTCAATGAATTCAGTTTTAATAGATGATGTTGAATATTTCAATATTCAATTTCCAACATCAGCATCTATTTTAGATGAAGGAAAACCTAATTTACCAAAATATTCTTCCTCTATTATCATCCCTGATAGAAAAAACATGAATATCGAGATAATTTCTAGAGATTTTATTGATTATGAAAATATTAATATTGCACCTTCAAAAGGAAATTTTTCTAGAATGATTAATCCTGAAGATGTGCCTTTTACATTTAATGATATATATGAAAATAATAGTTTTTATCCGGAGGATATAGCACAATTAAATACTCCATATATTTTAAGAGATTACAGAGGACAAGTTGTTGAGTTTCATCCACTACAATATAATCCTATAACTAAAACATTGCGTGTATTTACAAAAATAGAAGTTTTAGTTTCTGCTGATAATGGAAGTGTAGTTAATCCATTTGAAAGAGTAAAAGAAATTGAAAAAATAGATAATGAGTATAAAAGTATCTATTCTAGTCACTTTTTAAACTTTGATAATCAAAATTCAAGATTTGATTACTTAAGTGATCATGGCAATATGCTTATTATTTCAGATGGTAATTTTATGTCTACAATGCAACCACTTATTGATTGGAAGAACAAAAAAGGTATTCCTACAGAAATTGTTAATGTTAGCAGTATAGGTACTAATGCTTCTTCTATATCTTCATATGTTTCAAATTACTACAATACAAATGGTTTAACATTTTTGCTATTAGTTGGTGATATTGCTCAAATCCCTTCAACTATTGTAAGTGGAAGTGCTTCTGACGTTTCTTATGGATGTATTAGTGGAAATGATTTTTATCCTGAAGTTATTGTAGGTCGTTTTTCTGGAAGCTCTCCAAATCAAATAGCTACACAAGTAGAGCGATCAATAGAATATGAACGTGATCCTCAATTAAATGTTGAATGGTACGATAATGCGCTTGGTGTTGCATCAAATCAAGGACCTGGGTTTAATGGTTATTCAGATGATGATTTTAATGATTTTTTATGGAATACTATTTTATCAGATTTTACATATGATAGTTATCAAAGTGTCTATGATGGAAGTGGTGGTAGTGATGCCCAAGGAATATCTGCAATAAATGGTGGTGTAAGTCTTATTAATTATACAGGACATGGTTCTATATCAAGTTGGGGTAACGGTGCATCGTTAAATACGAGTCAAATTAATCAATTAACAAATACTAATAAGTTACCATTTGTTATCACAGTAGGTTGTAACGTAGGTGAGTTTAATAGTACCGATGCGTGTTATGCTGAAACATGGCAGAGAGCCACTAATGGCGGACAGCCCTCTGGAGGAATTGCTCATTTTGGCTCAACAATTAGTCAATCATGGGAACCTCCAATGCATGGCCAATATGCTATGAATTTAATTTTAACTGAGAGTTATAATAATGAAAGAAGCAGAACAATGGGTGGAATTACAACCAATGGTTGTATGTATATGAATGATGCTCAAGGTTCAAATGGTATTAATGAAACAAAATATTGGACATTCTTTGGTGATCCATCAACAAATTTAAGAACTGCTCCTGCAACATCTATGAATGTGCAGCATGATGATGTTATATTGGTTGGTGCAGATGAGTTTATTGTTGATATTGGTGAAAATGGCGCTCTGGCAGCATTATCTGTTAATGGCGAATTAATTTCAAGTGCATACTCTCTAGGAGGAGTTGCTATTCTTCCTTTAGGTAATGTCGCTGAAATTCCAGGATCTTTAGATCTTGTTATTACAGGATTTAATTCTATTCCATATGAAACAGAAGTCATGGTTTTAGCTCCTGAGGGTTCATATTTAATGATCGATAATGTTGAAGTTGAATATGGACTTGTTGAAGGAAATAATTTACTGTATGGTAGAGATAACCATCTAGAGATTAGTTTATCTAATGTTGGAAGTGATTCTGCTAATAATATTGTAGTTTCTATATCTGAAGATAGTGAATATGTACAAGTAGTTCAAAACTCAGTTTCATATACGAGTGTTTCTCCTAATCAAATAGTTAATCTTGACGGATTGATTGTTAATGTAGATTGGAATGCGTTAAATAGTGAAATTGTAAATATTGCTTTTCAGATTTCTAGTAATGATGATACTGTTGAAATAGTTATGCCGTTTTTAATACAAGCTCCAGTTATTAGGTTTAATAGCGTAGCTGGCTCTTTAAACCCTGGTGAGGTATCTGATTTAGACATTTCTTTATCAAATATTGGTTCTGCTGCAATTAATTATCCTATAGTTTCTGTAAATGGTGATATGTATGTTACCGTTAATTCTTCAGGGATAAATAATGCATATTATTGGGATTATCAAACAGGATTTCAAGGTAATAATGAGGAAATGTTATTTGCAAATGTTACAGTTAATCCTTCAACTCCGATTGGACATGTTGTAGAATTTACTGTCCATGTAAATAATTTGAATGGTGGCCTTGATATTACTTTCCCTGTGTATATGGCTGTTGGACAAATTACTGAAAATTTTGAATCTGGTTTCTCTAATTCATTAAATTGGGATTTTGGAGGTAATCAAGATTGGCAAATCACTAATAGTGATCAATATGAAGGTTTTTATTCTGCTCAATCAGGTATTATAGCTGATAATCAAAACTCACAACTATCCGTTGAGTTAGATGTTGTTATGGAAGGAAATGTTGAATTCTATTACCGTGTAGCATCGGAGTATAGCCCCTCAGGTTTATATTTTTATGATGGTTTAGAGTTTTATATTGATAATCAATTAATGGATCAATTCCAGCCAGGCTCTAATGGCGAAAGCTTTTGGAATCAGGCAAGTTATCCCGTAGAGCCAGGCTTGCATACATTTACTTGGTCTTATGTAAAAGATGGAGGTGGTGGTGCAACTGAGATGCCAGAAGATTGCGCATGGATAGATTTAATTTCATTTCCTCCTTCAATGATTGAAAATGATGGTATGCTTGGAGATTTAAATGGAGATGGTTTATTTAGTGTACTTGATATTGTGCAAATTGTTAATATCGTATTGGGTTCTGAATATAATCCATTAGCAGATTTAAATGGTGATTCAGCGGTTGATGTTTTAGATGTTATTCTTATCGTAAATATGATATTGGGTTAATTAACTAAATAAATCTTTAGTTATTTCATCTACGAATAAGAAGCCATTATTAATGAGTTTAATGTTTGTATTTGTAATGGATAGGCAGTCCCATTTATTTTTTATCATATTTAATTTAGATTGACTAAATAAATCTTTATAATCCTCTAAAACTGATAATTCAATTCCATTGCTAAGTCTTAATCCATTTAATATAATTTCATTATAGTTGTCTATTTTTGATAATGTTTCACTGTCATCAATTGGTAAAATATTACTACCAAGCATTGAAATATACTTTTCTAGTGATCGAACGTTCCACCAGCGATCTTTTAAATTATATGAATGTGCAGATGGTCCAAATGATAAGTAGGGTGATAAATTCCAGTAATGAAGATTATGTTTACATTCCTTGTTCTTTTTTGCATAATTTGAGATTTCGTAATGGTTGTAATTGTGTTTATTAAGTAAATCTTGAGTTAATAAAAACTGCTCAATATCTGTTTTTTCAATTGGCATAATCACTTTTTGATTTTTAACTAAATTGAAAAGTTTAGTACTCGGCTCAACTGTTAAAGAATAGGCTGAAATATGATCTGGATCTAATGTTAATAATTTTTTTAAATCTATAATCCAATTTTTGGTAGTTAATTTTGGTATATTGAAAATCATATCAGTGTTAATATTATCAAAACCAGCTTTTCGTGCATTATCAAAAGTTTTAAAGCAGTCCTTAGATTCATGTAATCTACCTAATGATTTTAGTATTTGGTTGTCAAAGCTTTGAAATCCCATAGATAGTCTATTCACTCCTAAGCTTTTTATATCTTTTAAATGTTCAAGAGAGGCTTCTCCTGGATTTGCCTCCAAAGTAATTTCTTTAAGATTTGAAGTATTAAAAGTATCATTTAACTTTTTCAGTATTTGTTCTAAGTTTTTTGCTGGAAGAAGAGAGGGCGTGCCTCCACCAAAGAAAAGAGTATCAAATTCCCATTTTCCTTTGTATTCTTTATAATTATCAATTTCTTTTATTAGGCATTCTGTAAATAAAGAAATTTGATTTTCTTTATTTGTAATAGAATAAAAATCACAATAAATGCATTTAACTTTACAAAATGGAATATGTATATACAATCCAGCTTTAGTCATTAGAATATAATTATTTTTAATTAATGTAATTTAAATCATTGAAATAATATAATTCATTTATAAATTAATTAAAGGAAAACCCTTCCAAAAACAAAACTATAAAGGATCTTGATGAAAGACTTAAAGTTAAACATGGATCAATATTCAATCAATGTAGCTAAAGGATTGATTATGGATACTGTACGTAATGCTAATTCAGGTCACACGGGTGGACCTTTATCCTCACTCGATTTTACATATATTTTATTTAAAGAAGTTTTGAAATTTGACCCAGATAATCCTAATTGGGAGGATAGGGATAGATTCGTCATGTCTGTAGGGCATGAATCAGCTTTATTATACACTATGCTTTGTTTGGTTGGATGGCTTAAAATAGATGATCTTAAAAATTTCAGACAATTAGGTTCAAAAACTCCTGGTCATCCTGAAAGAGACCTAACTCCTGGTGTTGAAGCTACTACTGGTCCATTAGGTCAAGGTATTGGTAATGCAGTTGGTATGGCCATTGCCGAAAGTATACTTAGTGAGAAATTTGGTAGTGATGTAGTTAATCATTATACCTACTGTCTGCATGGCGATGGTGATATACAAGAGCCTGTTGCGCAGGGATCTGCTGCTATAGCTGGACATTTTGGTCTTGGTAAATTAATTATGTATTATGATGCTAATGATGCTCAGATTTCAGGAAAGGTTTCAAGGTCAGATTCTACCGATTATGCGATGATGTATAAATCTCATGGATGGCATGTTCAACAAATAGATGGTCATAATCATGATGAAATTCGTTCAGCTATTAGAAAAGCTCAAATGGAAATCGAAAAACCTTCAATAATCATTGGTAAAACAATAATGGCTCAAGGTTGTGCTAATGTTGAAGGTGATCATAATACGCATGGTGCTCCATTATCTCCTGAAGAGATAGAACAAACAAAAGATAAGCTAGGTTTAGAGAAAGATAAATTTTTTGTTCTTCCAGATGAAGTTGTCAATGATTTTCAAAAATCATATGAATATGCTAGACGAGAAGTTGATTCATGGAATAGCAGACTAGCAGAAAAACTTAAAGATAATGATTTTAAGGTTAAATGGGATAATGCAAATTCTTTATCTTTATCTCATAATATTGATTGGCCAACTTTTGAATCAGGTGAAACTATTGCAACGCGTAAAGTTTGGGGTAGTGTTATAGAAGAATTAGTAAATAAAGGAACCTTGTTGACTGGAGGATCAGCAGATTTAGAGCCTTCAAATGTTACAGCTGGTTTTGCTAAAATTGTTGGAGATTTTTCAAAAGATAATCCAGGAGGAATGAATTTCCCGTATGGTGTAAGAGAATTTCCAATGGGAGCGATTAACAATGGAATAGCACAGCATGGAGGTTTATTCGTTTTTGGTGCAACTTTTTTTGTTTTTGCTGATTATGAAAGGCCTGCAATTAGATTAAGAGCATTGCAAAATCTTCCAGTAATTTCAGAATTTACTCATGATTCTATATTCGTAGGTGAAGATGGCCCTACTCATCAGCCAGTAGAACATCTCATGTCTTATAGGGCTATACCTAATTTACTTGTTATTAGACCTGCGGATGCAAATGAAGCAGTCTTTGCATCAAAAATTGCTTTTGAGAATAAAAATAGGCCTTCTTTAGTTTTATTAACTAGACAAGGGTTACCTGTTTTAGATAGAAAAAAATATCCTGATCCATCAAGTATTGAAAAAGGAGGATATACTATGTTGGATTGTAATAATCCAGATATAATGATTCTCGCAACAGGCTCAGAAGTTTGGGTAGCCTTAGAGGTAGCAGAAAAGCTATCTCATCTAAATGTTAAGATAGTTAATCTTGCTTGTTGGGAATTATTTGATGAACAATCATCTGAATACAAAAAACAAGTTTTATCATGTTTAGAAGATACTTTAGTTGTGTCAATTGAAGCTGGAATTACAAATGGATGGCAAAAATATACTGGTAGAAATGGATTAAATATTGGTATTGATACATTCGGTGAATCTGCACCAGGTAAGGATGTTGCTCATCATTTTGGTCTGAGTCCTACTAAAGTTCTAAATACAATTATAAATAAGCTAAAGGAGACTAAATGAGAATAAGTATTTTAATATTTTTAACTATAGTTAGTTTTTCATTCAGCCAAAATGAAGTTGATCCTGCTTATATGGCATCATTTGGTTCTGTAACTATCAATGGCAAATTATATAATCAGATATCAGTTAGGCCAGAATTTAGCACAAATAAAATAGGAATGGGTTTTGATATTTACTTGTATTTTGATGAAGATGGAAATTTGTATAGAGAAAATTGGGATTTTACAAGTCCTCGTGCTAGCTTTAAAACAATAGTTGATAAAATATATTATTTTAGATACGGACAGCCATTTGATGATTTATATTTTAGGATTGGTGCATTACCGAAAGTTACTTTAGGTTATGGAATATTAATTAATGATTATGCTAATAATATTGATTATCCTCAAATTAGAAGATCTGGAATTGATTTAAGGTATCAGGTCTCAGGATTTAAATTACAGTTTATTCATAGTGATTTAAAGGAAATTAATAAGCCTGGTTTAATTGGTTTTAGGGGATCTGTTCCAATGGTAAAAAATTTTAATATTGGTTTTTCTATAGCCTCAGATTTTAATCAGTATAATGGTCTTGTAGATTCAGATGGAGACGGTTATCCAGATTTTGTAGAGCCTGATTATGCAGATGATGCTGATTATTATCACGAGAATCAATTTATTATAGAACAGTTACAAAGTAATCCTGGATGCTTTGATGCAACTGATGATACTATGTTATTAGGTTGTGAAAATGCTATTAGTAATTTTTCAGATGAAATTATAGCAGATTTCACGGACGTTATGAATAATAAAGATAATATTACTGGACTTGCAATTGATTTAGGTTTTAAAATAAATGATAGATTCTCAATTTATAGTGAATATGCACAATTATTAGGAGAAACATCTGATCCTAGAGATATTAATGATTCAGAAATATTTGATACAAATCTAGGTTATGGATTTATTCCAATTGGAGTAAGTGCAAATTTTGGAGGTGTTGAGTTTTCAATGGATTATAGAAAAAATTCAAATAATTTTATTTTTTCATATTGGGATAAAAATTATGACCATAATAGAATAATGGAGAATAATGGAACTCTCGTAACTAAAGAGTCTACATTATATAAGTATGGAGCACAAAAAGGAATTAATCTAGGACTTGAAGCTAATGTCTCTAAATTTTTTAAATTTTCTCTTGATTATGCAAAAATGAAAGGTAATATATGGCAATCAGGATCATGTGATAATAGTGCATATAATAATCCATTAGATTGTGAAAGTAATCAATGGCAGAATCCTGCTGATGATGATGGGTCTTTAGTTGACGGAGAATGGACAAATTCTGCATATAGTAAAGAAAAGAATAATTCTTTATATTTAAAATTACAAATAGATACATCAAGTATTCCACAAGTTCAAATTGCTGAAGTTTTTTATCAACAAACAAATTCTAGAAGTCCCTTCAAATTTAAACCAAATCAAAATTCACTATTTGGATATAATGTTGGAATAAATTTATCTAACAATATGATTGTTGTTTTAAAGGGTAGAAAAAGTTATGAATTTAGTGAAAATGGTTACAAGCCTATTTATAGTACTCAAATAGAAACTTCTGTTTATTTTTAATGAAAATTTCTTCAAGACAAGTAAGGCAAGAATTTATTGATTTTTTTATTGAAAAACAGCATAGTATTGTAAGAAGTTCTCCTGTTTTTCCTTTAGAGGATCCCACTTTATTGTTTATTAATGCAGGTATGAATCAGTTTAAAAACATTTTTTTAGAAAAAGAAGAAGCTAAATTTAAACGTGTTGTAAATTCTCAGAAATGTATTAGAGTAAGTGGTAAGCATAATGATTTAGAAGAAGTAGGCCTAGATCAATACCATCATACTTTTTTTGAAATGCTTGGTAACTGGTCATTTGGAGATTTTTATAAGGAAGAAATCATTGTTTGGTCTTGGGAATTATTAACAGAAAAGTGGAAATTAGATAAAACAAGATTATGGGTTACGGTTTATAAAGATGATGATGAAGCATATGATTTATGGATTAAAAATACAGATGTTAATCCTGATAGAGTACTGAGATTTGGTAATAAAGATAATTTTTGGGAAATGGGTGACACAGGCCCCTGTGGTCCATGTTCTGAAATCCATTATTTTACAGGTGATTTAAGTGAGCAGAATGCTGAAGGAGTTAATAAGCTAGATAACTATAGAGAATTATGGAATCTTGTATTTATTGAATATAATCGAGATAAAAATGGAAAATTAAACAATCTCCCATCAAAGCATATTGATACTGGTATGGGTTTGGAGAGAATTCTTGCTACATTAAATAATATAGATGATCATTATAAAACTGATTTATTTTTTCCTATTATTAAAAAGATTGAAAAAAAATCAAATATAAAATACTCAGATAAAGATGGAATGCCTCATAGAGTTATTGCTGATCATTTGAGAATGATATCTTTCTCTATTGCAGATGGAATTATGCCATCAAATGAAGGAAGAGGCTATGTCGTAAGAAGAGTTTTAAGAAGAGCATCTAGATTTGGAAGAGTACTTAATATTAAAGGTGCTTTTTTATATGGATTGGTAGATAGTCTTATTGATACAATGGGTGATGTATATCCAGAGCTTTTAGATAAGAAAAAACATATTAAAAAAGTTATTGAAGTTGAAGAAATATCTTTTGGTAAAACTTTAGATAGAGGTCTAACATTAATAAATGATATCATTGATTCATTGGATGAAAAAAAGATATCAGGAGAGCAAGTATTTAAACTCTACGATACTTATGGATTTCCAGTTGATTTAACTCAACTTATAGCGCGAGAGAATAATTGTGATATAGATATTGATTCTTTTAATGAATTCATGAAGAATCAGAAGAATATGGCTAGGTCTAGTAGTAGATTTAAGAATGCTAGTAATGATAGTCCTTGGAATGAAATTTCAAATATTAAAGGAACTTTTGTAGGATATTTAAACACAAAATATAAATCAGAGATTATTAAATATAGATTTTTAGAAAAAGGATTAGAAATTGTGATGAAAGAAACTCCTTTTTATGCAGAATCTGGAGGACAAATTGGAGATATTGGTATTATTAAATCAGATCATATTACTTTAAATGTTCTTGACACGTATAAGTCTGGAGATGATATTTGTCATTTATGTGAATTGGTAAGTGGTGAGTTAAGTGAAAAATTTGAAAATTCTTTTGATTTATTAGTTGATGAATTTAGAAGAGAAAAAATAAAAGCTAATCATTCTGCAACTCATTTACTTCATAAGGCCCTTAAAACTGTTATTGGAAATCATATACAGCAAGCTGGTTCTTTGGTAAGTGATGATAAATTAAGGTTTGATTTAACTCATTATGAGAAATTAAAGGATTCCGAGATATCAAAAATTGAAGATACTGTTAATAGTTATATATTCCAAAATTTAGAAGTTGACGTTAGTCACGAGGAATATAATAAAGCTAAAGATATGGGAGCTGAAGCTTTATTTGGAGAAAAATATGGTGATGTTGTTAGAGTCATTAATATAGGTAATTCTTCTATAGAGCTTTGTGGAGGAACACACGTCAATAGAAGTGGTGATATTGGATTATTTAAAATAGTATCTGAATCAGCTCTTGCTTCGGGTGTTAGACGTATTGAAGCCTATACAGGTAAAAAAGCATTAAGTTATGTTTCTAATAGTGTTCATCTTATTAATAGTATTAAAAATAAATTGCAGTGTAATACCGAAGATATTGAAAATAAGATAGATGGCCTCTTGGATGTTTCAAAAAAGAATATCCTATTAGAAAAACAAATAGAGAATTCAAAAATAGATGATTTAATTAAATCTTTAGATCCTATTTATGAATTAGATAATAATCTAAAAGTTTTTAAGGAAGAAATAGATTTTAGTATTGAGCCTAAAAATTTCATTGATAAATTTATTAATTTATATAAAGAAAAAAGTGCTTTCTTATTAGGTGTAAAAACAAAAAAACCTTTAATTCTCTTAGTATTAACTAAAGATTTAATTAATAAAAATATTAATGCAGGTTTAATTGTAAAAGATATAACAAAATCATTTGGAGGCGGAGGTGGAGGGCCTCTTCATTTTGGTACAGCTGGATTTACTGACATTCCAATATATAAAAAAACTTTTAACAAAATTTTAGATTATTTGAAAGGAATAAAAATATAAGATGAATAATATCACTCCTATAATATTTACTCAATCAAAACCAGGTAGAATAGGCTTTAGTACTCCAAACAATAATATAGATGAATTCGAATTAGATAAAATAATTGATTCAAAGTTTTTACGTAATAAAAAAGCTTTATTGCCAGAGGTATCTGAACCCCAAATCGCACGTCATTTTATTAATCTCTCAGTTAAAAATCATCATGTAGATAAAAACTTTTATCCTTTAGGATCATGTACAATGAAATATAATCCTAAGATAAATGATTCGGTAGCAATGTTGAATTCTTTTGCATCTATTCACCCAGAGCAAAATGTAGATTCAATTCAAGGTATTTTAAAAGTATATTATGATTTAGGTAAATATTTATGTGAGATAACAGGTATGAGTCAGGTGACTTTGCAGCCATCGGCAGGTTCTCAAGGGGAATTGGTAGGATTGTTGCTTATGAAAAAATATCATGAAGTGAAAAATAATAATCATAAAAAATACATTATAATTCCTAAAACAGCACATGGTACAAATCCTGCTAGTGTGATTATGTCAGGATATAAAGTTAAACAAGTCTCTGATGATGAAAGAGGTAGAGTTTGTATAAAACATCTGAAAGAATTAGTCGATGATGAAACTGCAGGAATGATGTTGACTCAGCCTAATACTTTAGGGTTATTTGAAGATAATATAGAAGAAATATGTAATCTTATTCATTCTAAAGATGGATTGATGTATATGGATGGAGCTAATTTAAATGCTCTTGTAGGTATGGTGAACCCTGCAAAAATGGGTTTTGATATAACACATATTAATTTACATAAGACCTTTTCTACTCCTCATGGAGGAGGAGGTCCAGGTGCAGGTCCTGTTGCTGTTAATGATAAATTAGTTGAGTATTTACCTAATCCAATCATTGACTGTAAAGAAGAAAAGTACTATTTTAAAAATCTAGAAAACTCTGTAGGTAAATTGCATACTTTTAATGGTAATTACGGAGTGCTTTTAAGAGCTTATGTATATATATTATCATTGGGTAAAGAAGGATTGAGAGATTTATCTAGAAAAGCTGTTTTAAATGCAAATTACTTAAAGCATTTATTAATGAAGAACTATGATGTTCCTTTTCATAATGGTACAATGCATGAGTTTGTTATCTCTGCTGAAAAACAAAAGCAAAAAAGTTTTAAAGCATTAGACATAGCTAAAAATTTATTAGATTATGGTATTCATCCTCCAACAGTGTATTTCCCCACTAATATAGCGGAGGCTATCATGATTGAACCTACAGAAACTGAAACTAAAGAAACATTAGATGATTTTGCTAGAATAATGAACTATCTTGATGAAAATATAGACTCTAAGTTAGATTATTTTAAAGATGCTCCTTATGAAACTCCAGTTAGACGTTTAAATGAAGCAAAAGCTAACAGAGAATTAGATGTTAAATGGAAAAATGAAATATAGAAAAGAAGAAAATAAAGTTTTAGTTGTTTTAGAAAGAGGGGATGAAGTATTTGAATCTCTTTATCAAGTAGTTAAAAATTTAGATATTAAATTTAGTTGGATAAATGGTATAGGTGCTGCTGATAATATAGTTTTAGGTGCTTACCCAAGTAAAACAAAAGAATATGTTAAAAAAAAATTTAATGGTGAATTTGAAATTGCAAGTATGATGGGAAATATTACAATGAAAGAAAATGCTCCTTTTATACATATACATGCAACAATATCAGATGAAGAATGCAATGCATTTGCAGGTCATTTATTTACTGCTAGAGTAGCTGTTACTTGTGAAATAGTATTAAATATATCAGAAAAACCAATTTTTAGAAAAGAATGTAATGATATTGGATTATATCTTTGGGATTTTAAATCATGAGTAAATTAATAATATCAACTTCAAAGTCTCCAAAAGCAATAGGTCCTTATTCTCAAGCTATAAATGTTAAAGGAGGAATAACTTTTACATCGGGTCAAATTCCATTAGATCCTAAAACTGGCAATTTAGTGTCAGGTGACTTTGATGAACAAGTTATCCAAACTCTTAAGAATTTAGAAGGTATTCTTATTGAAAGAAATTGTAAATTGGGCAGTATTATAAAATTGACAGTTTATATTACGGATTTATCTAATTTTAATAAGTTGAATATCATATTTGAAAATTTTTTTGATAAAGGTAATTATCCTGCTCGTTCAGTAGTTGAAGTAAGTAAACTGCCTAAGAATTCTCAAATTGAAATTGAAGGAATCTTTTACGATGAAAGCTAAATTATTATTCTTTTTCAGTTTATGCAATTTGATTTTTATGCAGGATGTGCCTGACTCTACAAAAATTAATTATGCAGATTCAAAAGCACCTTTAATAATTGGAACTCTACCATTTATAAATGAAGATCCAACAGCTGTAGCAATGGTTGCAACCTTATTGATTTCTGCTTCAAAAAGTGATTCTCTCTCTGTTAATATGAATGATCCTAATATGGCAATGTTTTTAGGCTCTTTCCCTTTACTGGCTGCAGCTTTAAGTTCTAATGAAATCTTGTTAATACCTTCAATTGGACAAGTTTATAATAAAAAGGTTTTTAAGTCTTTTATTATGTCGTTTATGAAAACATTTTGGCTTACAGAATATAAACGTACAAAAGATATAAATATTAAAGATAGAAATAGAAGTCTATGGTGGCTATTAATTTTAATGTTATATGGTATGGCTGATGCGTATGTTGATGCGCAATTAAATCAAAATATAAAAAATGGAGATGGTATTTAATGTGTGCAATATTAGGAATAGTGACTGATAAAGATAACGCATCATTAACTTTATATAATGCTTTAACTGTATTACAACATAGAGGTCAAGATGCTGCAGGTATTGCAACAATTAAAGATAAAACAATATTAAATATTCATAAAGATAATGGATTAGTTAGGGACGTTTTTAATGAAGAATCTATGATACATCTTAATGGGAATATTGGAGTTGGTCATACTAGATACCCAACGGCAGGGTCTTATAATTATGAAGAAGCACAACCTTTCTATGTAAATTCTCCATACGGAATAGTTCTTGTACATAATGGAAATATTGTTAATGTTGAAAAGCTTAGGAGTGAAATTTCAAATAACGATTTTAGGCATCTTAAAACATCTTCTGATTCAGAGGTTATATTAAATATTTTTGCTAATGCTTTGGAGAAAAATAAAGAATTGGTATTAACAAAAGAGCATATCTTTAATGCTGTTAATGAAGTTCACAATAGAGTAGAAGGTGCATATTCAGTAATTATAATGATTTTAGGTTATGGTTTAGTTGCATTTAGAGATCCAAATGGTATTAGACCCCTTATTTATGGTAGTAAAAATGGGAAGTATATGGTTGCTTCTGAGAGCGTAGCTTTAGATTGCCTTGGATATAAAATTGAGAGAGATGTAAAACCAGGAGAAGCTCTATTTATTGATATGAATAAAAAGATTTTTTTTAATGATTATCATGTTAAAAAAACATATAGTCCATGTGTTTTTGAATATGTTTATTTAGCTAGACCAGATAGTGTAATTGATGGAATTAATGTTTATCAGAGTAGATTAGAAATGGGAAAAAAATTAGCATATAGAATTAGAAATATTTTAACAGATCAGGAATTAGAAGAAATTGATGTTATTATGCCGATACCAGATACAAGTAAAACAAGTGCATTACCATTAAGTATAGAACTAAATAAAAAATTAAGAGAGGGCTTTATTAAAAATAGATATATCGGTAGAACCTTCATAATGCCTGGACAGAAGGTAAGAAAAAAATCGGTGAAACAAAAATTAAATACAATAGATATTGAATTTAAGAATAAAAATGTTTTATTGATTGATGATTCAATAGTTAGAGGAAATACAAGTAGGCAAATTGTTCAGATGGCAAGAGAAGCTGGTGCAAAAAAGGTTTACTTTGCAAGTGCTTCTCCTCCAATCAGATTTCCTAATGTTTATGGAATAGATATGCCATATGTTAATGAACTAGTTGCTTATAATCGATCAATTGATGAAATCAAGGAGGAAATAGGTGCAGATAAATTAATATATCAGTCATTAGATGATTTAGTTGAAGCAGTTAAAAAATATAATAAAAATATAGATAAATTTGATTGTTCATGTTTTAATGGTGAATATGTTACAGGAGGAATAACGGAAGAATATTTAGAAAATCTCAGAAATACTAGAAAAGTATGATTTTAGAATTATTAATATTAGTCTTAGTTTATTTTTCATGGAATTACTTGATAAAATTTCTCAAATCTCATTTTTTAAATAAAAAAATTGTTCGATATCTTGATTATATCTTTGTTTTTCGTCCCGTTTTATTTTTTACTGTTTGGTTGGTTATTTGTTTAGGTATGTATATAGGATGCCTTGCTATTTATAATGAAATTCCACAATGGTTAATAAAATTTGATTTTAAGGTTCTTCTATTATTTATTTCATTAAGTTCTATAATGGGATCAATCTTTATTAATGAAGATATTGAGGAAAATACATTTTTAGAAAAAAAAATCGTTAAGAAAATATCTAATTTTTCTTTATATGTAGGAATTTTTCTTCTTTTTTTCACTAATATCTATAATCTGTTTTTGGGTTTGATATTATATTCGTTTTGGTTTTTTATTTATAGTAAAACAGATGCAAAAAATAATATTATTTTTAAATCTCTATTAACAACATTTGTAGGGATTAATTTACTGCTAAGTGGTTTTTTTATTACTATTAGTAAACAAAATTATTTTTTGTTAAATCCAATAATTGGTGATAACATTTTTATTATATTGTTTCTTTCATCTTTATGTTATTTTGCTATCTCTTTATCAGTTCAAATTCAAAAATTTTATATTATTAGGTTAATTGATAGGCGTATTTTTACTTTAATATCTATGTTCTTCCTAAGTTTAGTTTTTTTAATAAGTATTTTTATAAACGAACCTTTACTTGCAATATGTACATTATCTTCAATGCCATTTTATATATTTGCATTATTTAGAAATATGGATAAAGATATTTTAAGAACTGTTAAATACCCCATTTTTATATTTAATTTTTTCATTGCTACCATTTTCCCTTTTTTAGCAATAGCTGTGATTATTGTATTTTATATTAGTAAGTATTATTTCTGGCACCGTTTTGATATACATTATCCAACATTTTTGGTTGAAAATGATTGAAATAATAGAAGATAAATGTGATTATTGTGGTACCTGTACAAGCGTTTGTCCAGTAAATTGTATTGATGTACAAGAAGAAGATATTATTATTGATCATAAAGTATGTATCGATTGTGATTTATGTGTTTATATTTGTCCTATAGAGGTATTAAAAACAGTTAATGAAATCTAAATATGATATAATAGTAGTTGGTGGTGGACCTGGTGGTTCAATGGCTGCAAAATATGCTGCTGAAAATGGAGCAGATGTATGCTTATTAGAAAAAACTAGAGATATAGGATATCCTGTAAGATGTGGTGAGGCTGTAGGTCATGCTGGTGTTACACAATTTGTTGAAATGCAAGATTCATGGATAGCTGAAAAAATTAATTCATGTACATTGGTTTCTCCTAATGGCGTTAAACTAGATGTTCCTTTTGCTAATGAAACTGGATATATATTAAATAGAAGAATTTTTGATTATGATTTATCACGAATTGCTTCTAAAGCAGGAGCACAGATTTTTACTAAGGCACATGTTACAGGCTTAGTTTATGAAGATGATAATATATGTGGAGTTAATGTTAATCATTTAGGTGAAAAAAAAATAATTAAAGCAAAATTAATTATTGGTGCTGATGGTGTTGATTCTAGAATTGGTAGATGGGCAGGATTAAAAACAACTACAAAAATAAGGGATATGGAATCCTGTATGCAATATTCAGTTTCAAACATTAATGTCAGAAGAAATAATATGACAATGTTTGTAGGGAAAAATTATGCACCAGGAGGCTATTTATGGATTTTCCCTAAGGGTAATAATTTTGCAAACATAGGCCTAGGTATTAGTGGTGTTTATAGTAAAGAAAAATCAGCAAAAAAATATTTAGATGAATTTATGGATCGTGAATTTCCTAATGCATCAATTCATACATCTATGTGTGGTGGATGTCCTGTTGCATATCCAATTAAAAAACCTGTTTCAGATAATATCATTATTGTTGGTGATGCAGCTCACCATATTAATCCTGTAACAGGAGGTGGAATTACTCCTGCAATGAAAAGTGGTATGTTAGGTGGTTTAGTAGCTGCCGATGCAATAAAAAAAAATGATGTTTCTGAAAAATTTCTAAATAATTATGTTAAAGCAATAGATAAAGATTTTACTAAGAGGCATAAGACTCTTTATAAAATAAAGGAAGCAATTTCAAAATTATCAGATGATGATATTAATGGAATTGCTAATAAAATTGATTCTATTCCAATAGAAAAACGTTCTCTTCAAAAAGTATTTATGTCTTCCATGATTAAGAAACCTTCTTTAGTTATAGATGTTTTAAGAGTTTTTACTGGAATTTAATGCTATCTATTGAATCTATAGGTTTATCTGAATTTATTGCAATTGATTTAGAAACATCTGGACTTAATTCTAATAAAGATAAAATAATAGAAATTTCAGCTTATAGGTTTCGTAATGGAAAACCCATAAATTCTTTTACAAAGCTTATTAATCCAGAAATTCAGATAAACTCTACTACTACTCAAATCACAGGTATTACAAATCAAATGTTAGTTAATCAGCCAACATTTGGTGATATAGAAAATGAATTTTTATTATTTATTGATAATCTACCGATTGTAGGTCATAACATAATGTTTGATTTATCTTTTTTAAAAGCTAATATTAAAAATTATTATAATGTTTTGGATGATAGGATGGTATGTGATACATTCTATTTATCAAAAATTTATGCTTATCATTTAAGCTCCTTTAGTTTATCCTCGTTATGTAAAAGTTTTAATATACCTATATTTGATGCACATAGAGCAGAAGAAGATGCAAAAAATTCAGGATTATTATTAGTTGAATTATCAAAAAATATTTTAAAAACAAATTTATATACTGCTCAAAGAATTGATGATTGTATCAGCTCTTATAATGTCCCTAATAAGAAATTATTTAAAAATATTATTAATCATTTAATAAATATAAGCGATGATATTGAATTAGAAGAAATAGATGAAAATAAAATGAAAAATTTTTCTTCTTATTACGATTATGAGGAATCTATTAATGAGAATATTGCTATTGATGATTTGTTTTCTGAAAATGGTTTATTAAGTAAACATTTTGAATCATTTGAAGTTAGAGAACAACAAGTAGAATTTTGTAAAGATATATATGATATATGTAATAATGATTTCACTATGGTATCAGAAGCCGGTGCTGGTTTAGGCAAGTCATATGCTTATTTGTTTGCAACACTTTTATATTCAAAGAATAATAATTCTCAAATTGTTATATCAACTAATACTCATAATTTACAAAACCAGTTATTTTATAAAGATATACCCTTTGTTTTAGATGTTCTTAAACAGAATTGTAGAACTACAATTATTAAAGGAATGAATAATTATATATGTTTGACAAGACTAGAAGAGATAATTAATGAAATTGCAAATAAATTAAATCACTTAGAGGCTCTTGAGTTAGCATCACTCATGATATGGATAAACGAGACATTGACTGGAGATATATCTGAATGCAACGGATTTAATAAAAGACATTTTGGTCATTTATGGCTAATGATTAATTCAAGATCAGATTATTGCTTAACCCATAGATGCAATAAATCAAATGGATGTTATTATAAAAAAATTAGAAGTTTAGCTTTAGAATCAGATATATTGATTGTTAATCATTCTATGCTAGTTAGTTATTATGATAATTCAGATTCATTTATAAATAATGATTCTATATGCATCGTTGATGAATGTCATAATTTTCATTCTATATGTCAAAAACAGTTAACCCAAAGTATTAATCAACAGTTATTTAAAGAACAAAAATATAATTATCTATCAATATTAGATTATTTAAAAAATAATAATTTTAGTAATCAATTAATTTCAGATGGTAGAGAACTTATAGTCAATTTTGATAATTTATATAAAATATTTAGTGACCTGTGTTATGAAATTTTTCAAAACTATGTTCAGTCTCCATTTTCTTCAGATTATGAGCAAATTATATCAATTAATAAAAGTGGTTTATTTTTAAGTGATAAAAAAAAATCTAAAGATTTACTATTGAATTTCAGTGAATCCATAGACTCACTAAAAAATTATAAAGTATTAGTTAGTAATCATAAAGGTAGTAGTTTTGCTAAATATATTTTATTAAATATAGATATATTAATCAAAAATATGGAAAAAAATCATTCAATTTTGATTCAGATTATTAATCAAAAAAATGATTATATAAGTTGGTTTTCATATATTTTTAATAATAATTCATTACAAAAAGTTTCATTTAATTCATCACCAGAGACACTTAATGAAGTTACACCAAGTATATTCGAAAAATTTAAATCTAAAATATTTTGTTCTGCCACTTTATCAACAGACTCAGGTTTTGATTTTTTTATAAGACAAATGGGTATGCAAGATTTAATCTATCAGGATAATATAAAATTATCAAAATATTCTTCTCCATACTACTATCAAGATCAATCTAAACTATTTATAATTAATTCAGAATCTAATTTAAATGATAGAGATCATATAAAAAAGGTAGCTAATGATATTATTGAAATTAGTTTAAGTACAAATAAACGTATTCTGATTTTATGTACTTCGTTTAAACAGATATATGATTTTCGTGATTATATAAGTCTATATCCTGAAGTTAAAGATAGATGCTTGTTCCAATCTAAAGGTATTTCTAAAGCAATTTTATTATCAGAATATTTAGATAATAATAATTCAATTCTTTTTGGAACAAATACATTTTGGGAAGGTATTGATCTACCAAATGATAAATTAGAGATTTTACTTATTTTTAAATTGCCATTTACCAATCCAAGTAATCCTTATGTTAAATCTAATATAGAATATTATCAATCCAAAAATTTAGATGCATTCACTGCATATCAGCTACAAGATACAATCTTAAAGTTGAGACAAGGATTTGGTAGGTTGATAAGAAGTTATAATGATATGGGAATATGTATTATTACTGATCCACGAATTACTAAAAGAAGATATGGTATGCATATTATTAATTCATTACCTGTAGAGCCTATTTATTATTCATCTCCTTTTAGTATTATTGAATCTGCTAAAATTTTTTTAAAATAAAATTATTCTAATATGTTTATTAATATGTAATAAATTATTTAGTAATTAATTTAATATTATATCAATGAAAAAAATTTCTTTAAAAAATAAAAATTATACAATAACCGAAGTTTATAAAATTGTATTTGAAGAGCATAAAATATCTTTATCACCTGAATTAAAAAAAAATATAGTAAAATCTAGATTATTTATTGATGAAAAGCTGAATTTGAAAGAACCAATATATGGTATTAATACTGGCTTTGGAAAGTTAAGTCAAATAAAAATTGATGATTTAGATATTAATAAATTACAAGAGAATTTACTATTATCTCATGCCGTAGGTGTAGGCAATAATACGCCTGATGTTATAGTCAAAATTATTATTTTATTAAAAATTATTTCATTTACGAAATGTAATAGTGGAATTAGCCTGGAGGTTATTTTGCTGTTGATAGATTTTTTTAATAATGATTGTTTACCTGTTATACCTTCAAAAGGTTCTGTCGGAGCAAGTGGCGATTTAGCACCATTGTCTCATATGTCGTTAGCTCTAATGGGTATAGGTAATATGAAATACAAAAATAGTATTATCTCTGCTAGTAAGGCAATTGAACGAATTGGATCTAAGCCTATAAAATTAAAGGCAAAAGAAGGTTTAGCACTTATAAATGGAACTCAATTCTCAACTGCTTATGGAGTTTTTTGTTTAAATAAATTACATGATTTATTTAAGATGTGTGATTTGACAAGTGCTATGACATTAGAAGCATTAATGGGCTCAAAACAGCCTTTCTTGAGCTATGTTAATAAAGTCAAACCCTATAAAGGACAATTAGATACATGTAAAAATATTATTTCTATTTTGAAAGATAGTGAAATTATGGATTCTCATAAGAATTGTAGTCGTGTCCAGGATATGTATAGTTTAAGATGTATACCGCAGGTTCATGGGTCTGCTAGAGATTTATTATATTTTTCTAAAAAACAGATTAATACTGAAATTAATTCAGTTAGTGATAATCCTCTTGTTTTTCCAGAAAAAAATAAAATAATTTCAGCTGGTCAGTTTCATGCTGAAGCTGTTGCTCATAGTCTCGATATTGCTGCTATGGCAATTGCATCAATGTCTAATATATCAGAAAGAAGAATATTTAGTTTATTAAAAGGTGATTTTGGTCTTCCTGAATTTTTAGTTAAAAATCCTGGTTTGAATTCGGGTTTTATGATGTTGCAGGTTACTGCAGCTGCTTTAGCTTCTGAAAATAAGCACCTATCAAACCCATCATCGGTAGACTCTATACCAACATGTTCTGATCAAGAGGATTATGTGAGTATGGCCCCTTATTCAGGAAGAAAATTATTTGAATCGATTAATAATTTACAGGTTATATTAGCTATTGAGTTATTATCTGCCTGTCAAGCAGTAGACTTTAGAATGGGATTAAAACCTTCAAAAATATTAAATATTTTACATAAATTAATAAGGAATAAGATTCCTTTTTTAACTAAGGATAGATTACTTAAAAAAGATCTTGATTTGTTAATTCAATTGATTGACGATAATTATCTTTTAAATAAATTAAATAAATATATATCTATACTATGAATAAAAAACATATACCTGTAGCTTTAACTTTTGATGATGTCTTATTAAAACCAAAGCATTCTACTGTATTACCTAAACAAGTAGATTTATCAACTCAAATCTCAAAGAATATTACTTTAAATATTCCATTTATAAGTGCCGCTATGGATACTGTTACAGAAAGTAAGATGGCTATTGCTTTAGCTAGAGAAGGTGGTATGGGTGTTATACATAAAAATTTATCAATAAAAGAACAAGCACTTGAAGTTGATATAGTAAAGAGATCTGAGAGTGGAATGATTATGGATCCTATTACTATATCTTCTGATAAGAGTATTGAAGATGCCTTAGATATGATGCAGAGATATAAGATTTCAGGGGTACCAGTTATAGATAATACTAAGTTGGTAGGAATATTAACAAATAGAGATATTAGGTTTGAAGAAAATTTAAAATTAAAAGTAAGAGACAGAATGACTTCTGAAAATTTAATTACTGTTCCTATTGGTACAACCCTTGACGAGGCAAAAAGTGTTTTACAAAAACATCGTATCGAAAAATTATTAGTTGTTAGTAATCATGGTAATTTAAAAGGTTTAATTACTGTAAAAGATATACAGAAAAAAGAAAAATTTCCACATGCAACAAAAGATATCCATGGTCGTTTAATAGTTGCTGCTGCAATAGGCACTGATGTAAGCGTCATGGATAGGGTTGATGCTCTCGTAGATAGTAATGTTGATGCTTTAGTCTTAGACACAGCTCATGGTCACTCACAAGGAGTTTTGGATGTTGTGAAAAAAATTAAAGTTAAGCATCCGGGTATTGATTTAATCGCAGGTAATGTTGCAACTGCTGAAGGAACAGAGGCCTTAATCGATCATGGTGCTGATATCATTAAAATAGGTATTGGTGCTGGTTCAAGTTGTACTACTAGAATTGTTGCTGGAGTTGGAGTTCCACAGCTGACATCTGTAATGGAGTGTTCTGAGGTAGCTAAAAAAATGAATAAAAAAATTATTTCTGATGGAGGTATGAGATTTTCAGGTGATATATCAAAATCTATTGCTGCAGGTGCAGATGCTGTAATGTTAGGAGGTATATTTGCTGGAACAGAAGAAAGTCCTGGAGAAGTAGTTCTATGGGAAGGTAGATCTTATAAGGTTTATAGAGGAATGGGATCTGTAGCTGCAATGAAATCAGGAAGTTCTGATCGATATTTTCAAAATTTATCTGATGCTAAAAAATTGGTTCCTGAGGGAGTTGAAGGATTGGTTCCATATAAGGGTTTATTAGGAGAAACTGTACATCAATTGGTTGGTGGAGTTAAATCTTGTTTTGGCTATTGTGGCTCAAAGAATATAAAAGAATTTCAAAAGGATGTAGACTTTGTTCAAATAACTTCAGCGGGTTTTGTTGAAAGTCATCCCCATGATATGAATATAACTAAAGATTCACCTAATTATAGAAATTCTAAATTGAAATAAAATTTATTTATTATTGAGATAAGTAGCTAATTTTGATTTTTTATTATTAGCTTTATTTTTATGTATAATCCCTTTTGAACAAATTTGATCAATCAGCTTAATAATATTTGGGAAGTCTTTTTCTGCTTGTTTTTTATCAAGAGAACTAAATTTTTTGATAGCAGTACTCATTTTAGATTTATAAAATCTATTTCTCGTATTAGATTTTTTAGATTGTCTAACTCTTTTTAATTCTGATCCTTTTGCACTCATAATATTTGTTATTTATTTATAATAAGACCGTGAAATATAAACAATTATATAGTATTTAATGCAAATATTAATTATTTATTTTCTTAATTGGAAAAAATTAACTATAATTTTAAACTATAGTATGGTAAAACTTGTTTAATAAATAGGGAGTGTTAAATCTAATGCTGACTGAATTTTTAAAAGATGTTAATATATTCTCTAATATTTCAGATAATAAAATTAATGAACTTCAAAAGTTTTTTACTTTAAGGGAATATCCTAAAGGAAGTATGATAATTTTAGAAGAAGAATATGGAGATGTTGTTTTTTTAGTAAAAAAGGGTACTGTGAAAATTACTCGAGTTAATGATGAAGGTAAAGAAGTAATATTATCACTAATGGGTGAAAATGATATAGTCGGAGAAATGTCAGTCATTGATGGGGAATTTCGTTCTGCAAATGTTTTAGCTCAAGAAAATTGCGAATTATATGCTATTAGGAGTGAAGACTTTTTACAGATACTTAAAGATAATTTTGAAATTTCTCTTTCATTAATGGGTGAACTTGCGAGCAGAATCAGAAAATCAGACCAACATATCGAAGCTTTGTCTCTATCAGATGCAGAGCATAGAATTGGTGTTTCTATTCTAAATTTAGCTGAAGAATTAGGAGTGATAATTAAAGGTAAGGTTACTATTGAAAATTTGCCCTTTCAGCAAGATATTGCAAATATGTCAGGTACTTCAAGAGAAACAGTATCAAGGATATTTAAGTTATTTGAAGATAGAAATATGTTGATAAAAAAAGGTCATAAACTTATTATACCTGATTACAATAGCTTTAAAAGATATTTTAATTGATTTTGATTTATGATAATAGAAGATATTTTAAAAGGCTTAAAAGCTAAAAAACATAAATTTATTGCTCAGGCAATATCTAGTATTGAAAATAATAATAAACTAAAAAAAACTATTATTAATAGTATAAAAACTAATGATAATAGATCCATTCGAATTGGAATTACGGGTCCTCCAGGAGCTGGTAAAAGTTCTATAACTAATCAATTAATAAAAAAATATAGATCAGAAAATAAAAGTGTATGTGCTTTATTAGTTGATCCTACTAGCCCATTTAGCAATGGGGCAGTTTTAGGTGATAGAATTAGAATAAATGAGTTCTATGATGATAATGATGTTTTTATTAGGAGCTTAGCTTCTAGAGGAAGTAAAGGAGGCTTATCAAACAATATAGACTATATAGCAGATTTAGTAGAATATGTAGGTTTTGATATAATAATTTTTGAGACTGTAGGAGTAGGGCAGGTTGAATTGGATGTAATTGAATCAGTAGATTCAGTTATTGTTGTTCTAGTGCCAGAGTCAGGTGATGATATACAAATAATGAAGGCTGGATTAATAGAAATCGCAGATTTATATGTTATTAATAAATCAGATAGAGAAGATGCAGATAAACTATTTATTATTCTAAGTAATATGCTGCAGTTGGTAAATAATAAAAATTGGATACCTGAAATTATTAAAACAGTTGCTATTGAAAATATAGGTATTAATGATTTATGTGTGGGATTAGATAAACATAAAGATTATTTATATGATTCTAATCAGTTAAATGATAAAATTCGTTTAAGGTATGTTAGAAAAATAAAAAATAAGTTAATTAATGATTTTGAGCATTCGTTTTGGACAGCCGAAAGAATTGATTTTTTAGATAAAAAAATATCTAAAAGTAAAATATATGATTTAGATATAAATATTATAATTAAAGATTTACAAAAAATATGAAATATAATAGTGAAATGACTTTTTTAGAACATATGCTTGAGTTACGAACTAGGCTATTAAAAATATTTTTTTCGATTATTTTTTTTTCAGCTATTGGTTATCTTAATTCAAATTCTATTATATCCTTTTTGTTAGATCCTATTAATACACCTAGTGTTAATTTGCAGGTTTTAAAAATAACCAGTATTTTTTCTATCAAATTATTAGTTGCATTTTTTTTTGGTATAATAATCTCTTTTCCGATTTCAATTTATCATATTTTATCATTTATTATTCCAGCTATTAATAATAAAATGACATTGGCTAGAATTCTATCTTTTATTTTATTATCTTCTTTTTTGTTTATTATTGGACTTTTATTTGGTTACTATATTTTAATTCCTTTTTCAGTTAACTTTTTTAAAAGTATATCTATACCATTGATAGATTCTATTAGTCTCAACTATACTTTAGAGAATTATTTAATATATTTAATTTGGATATTAATAATATCTTCTTCTATTTATCAGTTACCCGTTTTTATGATATTTTTTGTAAGAATAGGATTCTTAGATATTAATGACTTGCAAGCTAATCGTCGTTATGTAGTAGTTATATTTTTTATTTTAGCAGCAATACTTACTCCACCTGATCCTTTAAGTCAATTGATGATAGCATTACCTCTTATTTTTCTTTATGAAATAACTTTGATAATAATTAGAATATTAAATAGTAAAAAATGAATAAAATAATTAAAGATATAAGTAAGCCGATATCTTCTGATCTTAAGGAATTTAATGATTTTTTATATAAAAATTTAAGTTCGGAAGTTAGTATGATTAATTCAGTAGTCAAGTATATGATTAAAACAAAAGGGAAGCAATATCGTTCAATTTTATGTCTCCTATGTTCTAGGTTAGAAAATAAAGAACCTAATGAATTATCCTTTTTATCAGCTTCTACAGTAGAATCTCTTCATGTCGCTACATTATTACATGATGATGTGGTAGATGATGCAACAATTAGAAGAGGATGGCCTACAATTAATAAAGTCTGGAAAAATAAAATATCTATACTTATTGGAGATTATTTATTCTCAAAATCTCTAATTAATATATCTAAATTCAATGATTTACATTGTATAGATGTATTATCTAATATATCAAAAAGATTAAGCGAGGGTGAGATTTTTCAAATAGAAAAAGCTATAAATAAAAATATGTCTGAAAAAGAATATTTGAAAATGATTGCTGATAAAACTGCTTCATTAATTTCTGCATCTTGTTATCTAGGTTTCTATAGTAATAATAAAGATAGCATTAAAGGTCGTTCTATACAAAATTTTGGTGAGTATTTGGGTATAGCATATCAAATTAAAGATGATGTTTTTGATATAATTGGTAATATTGAAAATACAGGGAAATCATCAAACTTAGATTTGAAAAAAAACATGTTAACTCTACCATATATATATTCTATCAATAATTTAAATAAAAAAGATAAAAGAGATTTTTTAATTCAAATCAAAAGACATATTTCAAAAAAAAATATTAATAAAATCAAGAATATGATTGTTGAATCTGGAGGAATTGAGTATTCTATGAAAAAAATTAAAGAATTATCAGACATGGCAGTTAAAGAACTTGATGTTTTTCCAGACTCAGATTATAAAAAATCTTTAATTTTAGCAGTAAATTTTAATATAAATAGGAAGTATTAGTTTATTGAAACAAAAAAAAACTATATATAATATAGCAAATTTAATAAGTGTCTCAAGACTGTTAATGGCAGCTCCACTGATTTATTGTTTTGAAAATTTTGATATCGGATCTGAATATGTTTTATATTCGATTTTTATCATTATTTATATCGCTTTATCAGATATACTCGATGGCTATTTTGCTAGACTCTCAAATTGTGTAACAGATTTTGGTAAAATTATTGATCCTCTAGCTGATAAATCTTGCTTTTTAGTTGTTTTGATTTACTTAATCAATCAAGATTATATGTTTTTTTCATCAATTAATTTATTTTTATTCTTTTATATATTATTATTTATAAGAGATGTTACATTAGTAACAATTAGTTTATATAATATTATTATGAAAAATCATGTTGCTCAAGCTAATACATCTGGTAAATTATTCATTTTTATTTCATCTATTATGATTATTCTTTTCATTTATGATATTAATTATAATTTAGCGGTTATATTTTATTTTCTCTCTATTTTCTTTATGCTATATAGTACATTCTCATATATTAGGAAATGTAAAGAGGTAAGAGGATAATGGGATTTATAAGTAAGATATTCTCTAGTATTGATAATACAAGAAAAAATATATCTAATACATTTAATAAAATATTAAATATAAATTCTTTATCTGAGGATGACTATTTGCAGATTGAAGAATGTTTATTAAATGCAGATATTAGTTGGAATATAGTTGAAGATATTATTAAACGAATTAAAGCAAATTCAGTTGATTTTTCTAGTTGGGAAGATGTTTTATTAGACGCATTCAAAAATATTTTAAATAAACCAGTAAATACAGGATTCAAAAAAGTAATCTTAATGGTAGGGGTTAATGGAGTAGGTAAAACTACTACATGCGCAAAGGTTGCTAATGCATTTAAAAAACAAAATAATAATGTTATGCTTGTTGCTGCAGATACATACAGAGCAGCAGCTGTTAATCAATTGCGTTTATGGTCTGATTTAATAGATGCTAGTTTTATATCTAATGATAAAAGCTTAGATCCAGCATCTGTAGCATATGATGGAGTCCAATCAGGTTTATCTAAAAAAATAGACCATATAATTATTGATACAGCAGGGAGATTACATAATTCAGATAATTTGATGAATGAATTAGAAAAAATATATAGAGTAATTTCAAAATTAACAGATCAAATAACTGTAGTTATGAATATTGATGCTAATATAGGTCAAAATTCTATTTCACAAATAGATCAATTTAAAAAATATGTTCCAATCGAAAATATTATTGTAAATAAAATGGATGGGACTTCAAAGGGAGGAATAGTATTATCCATATTAGATAAATTTAGATTACCTATTTCATTTATTGGAGTTGGTGAAAAAATAGATGATTTAGTTAAATTTGATTTAGATGATTATTTAAATTCATTGATAAAAAGCGAAGATGACAATTAACTTAGTATAATGAAACTTGATAGAAAAATATCATTAGTCAGTTTAGGTTGTGCAAAAAATTTAGTTGATTCTGAAATTTTAGTTGGTGGGTTGAAAAAAGAAGGATTTGATATGGTCCCTAATGCTTCGGATGCAGATGTGGTAATCGTAAATACTTGTGGTTTTTTAGATACTGCTAGAGAAGAATCAGTTGATACAATATTAGATTGTGCAACATTGAAAAATAATTCAAATGTTAAAAAATTATTAGTTATGGGATGTTTCTCTGAAAGATATGGAACAGATTTAGTAAGTGAAATGCCAGAAGTAGATAAATTTTTTGGTACAAATGAACATAGCATGGTGCTTAGTTATTTAACAGGAAAAAAATATAAAAAAGATGATCCTGATTATTATAGATCTATTTTAACTCCTAAACATTATGCATATTTAAAAATAGCAGAAGGTTGTGATAATGTATGTAGTTTTTGTTCTATACCTGTTATGAGAGGTCTGCAGGCAAGTAATACTCTTGAAGGAAACTTGATTGAAGCACAAAGATTAGCTGATAGTGGAGTAAAAGAATTGCTTATTATAGCTCAAGATAGTACTTCCTATGGTTGGGATTTAAGTCCTAAAGCTTCATTACATGAACTTTTAGATGTTATTGATAAAATAGATGCTCTTGAATGGGTTAGATTACATTATGCTCATCCAGCACACCTACATAAAGAAGTTATTAAACGGTTCTCTTATCTAAATAAGTTAGTTCCATATATAGATATGCCAACTCAACATGGATCGGATAAAATACTTAAAAATATGAAGAGAGGTTTGAATTCTTCTGGAATCAAAAAACGAATAAGCGCACTAAGAAACTCAAATGATAACATGTCTATCCGAACGAGTATAATAGTTGGCTTTCCTGGTGAAACAGATAAGGAATTTAAAGAATTATATGATTTTGTTGAAGAGATTAGATTTGATCGTCTAGGAGTTTTTCAATATTCTGAAGAAGAAGGTACTCATGGTGCTAAATTTTATAAAGATGATATTCCTAAATCTATAAAGCAAGAACGTTATGAAACAATTATGATGTTACAGCAAAAAATTAATTATGAGAAAAATATTGATAGAGTTGGTTCTATTGAAAAGATTTTAGTTGATATAGTAGATGAGAATGAAGGTTGGTCTTTAGGTAGATCTTATAGAGATGCTCCTGAAATAGATAATTATGTTAAAATAAATACTATATTAAAACGAGGCAATATTTATGACGTTAAAATAGAAGATGCTTTTGAATATGATGTTTTAGGAACTGTAGAGCTTTAATTGAATAAAAAATTTAATATATTAAAAATTGATCATATTGCAGTAGCTGTCAATAACATTCAAGAATCTATTAATATTTTTGATTTATTAGGTATGAAATCAAAAAATGTTGAGCATGTGAAAAATGAAAAAGTTAATGTTATTAAATTACATCCTGATTCAATAGATCACACTATTGAGTTACTAGAATCAGCAGATAGTTCGTCAACTATTCAAAAATTCTTAGATATTAAAGGACAGGGATTACATCATATTGCTTTAGAAGTAGATGATATATATAATGCAATAAAATATTTAGAATATAATAATGTAAAAATGATTTATAGTGAACCTAGAATAGGTTCTGATAAAAAAATGATTACATTTATTCATCCTTCTTCTACTCCAGGGATATTAATAGAAATTTGTCAAACCTCTTAAGCTATGTCTCTTAGAGATAAAGCTAAATTGATACCTAAAAATCCAGGTGTGTATTTTTTTAAGAATAAGAATAATGAAATTATTTATATAGGTAAGGCAAAAAATCTCAGGAATAGAGTAAGTTCATATTTTAATAAAAGTAATCAAAATAGAAAAAGTCAAATAATGATTTCTCATGCAACTCAGATTGAATATTTGGTAGTTGAAGATGAAGTTAAAGCTTTAATTACTGAAGCCAATATGATTAAAGAGTATAAGCCTAGATATAATATTTTGTTAAAAGATGATAAAACATTTCCTTACATTATAATAACAAACGAATTATATCCAAAAGTTAAAATTATTAGAAAAAAAAATTTACATAAAGATGGTAATATGTATTTTGGTCCTTATACTGATGTAAATTATCTAAGATCAACTATAAAAGTAATTCATCAAATTTTCCCAGTTAGAACGTGTAATCATGATTTTAAAAAACATTCAAGAGTATCTTGTTTTTGTGGGTTTTGTTTATCGAAAAATAAAATTCATATTGAGGAATATAATGATATTATAAAAAAAGTAATTTTATTTCTTAAAGGCAAAAATAAAGTGGTTAAATTCTTTTTAAATGATTTAATGATTAAGTCTAGTGAAAGTATGGAATATGAGCAAGCGGCTAAGTATAGAGACCAGATAAATATACTTGAGTCATTTATAAATAATCAAAAGAGATTAGCACACGATTTTTATGATAGGGATATTGTACATGTTTCATATAATAATAATTTTGGTATTGGTTTTGTCATGAGAATAAGAAATGGTTTATTAATAGGTAGAGAGAGATTTAATCTGAAAATTGTTCAAAATGAATTTGAAGTTGTATTGCATAATTTTTTAATACAATATTATAATAATACTCTTGAAATTCCATCTCAAATAATTATTGATGAAAATTTAATTAATCAAAAAGTTATTGAAGAATGGTTGACTTTAAAAAAAGGTAAGAAAGTTAATATTATTAAACCTGAGAGAGGTAATAAAAGAGATATGTTAAATTTATGTATAAAGAATTCCAATTTCATTCTTAAAGATAAAGAGATAAAAAATATTAAGAGAAATGATCAAATTCCACAAACTCTTATTGAGTTAAAAGATAGTTTGAATATGAAAATTATCCCAAAAAGAATAGAAGCATTTGATAACTCTAATATTCAAGGTTCTAGTCCAGTTGCAGGAATGGTTTGTTTTATTAACGGTAAGCCCGTTAAAAAAGATTACAGAAAATTTAACATTAAAACAGTTAAAGGTATTGATGATTTTGAATCTATGCGAGAGGTTGTTTATAGACGTTATAAGCGTCAAATTAAAGAAAAAAAAAAAATGCCAGATTTAATATTGATTGATGGAGGAAAAGGTCAGTTGTCTGCTGCTAAAGAATCTTTAGATAAATTAGGTTTAAATTATATCACAATAATTGGATTAGCTAAGAAACTTGAAGATGTTTTTCTACCAAATAGTCTTGAACCTCAAAATATAAGTAAAACTTCACCAGCGCTTTATTTGCTGCGTAAAATTAGAGATGAAGTCCATAGATATGCTGTTACATTCCATAGGTTGAAACGTTCAGAACTCATAATGAAGTCAGTATTCGATGATATAAAAGGAGTTGGCCCTGTAAGAGTTAAAAAGATTTGGAGTGTTTATAGTAATTTAAAAGAAATTAAAATTGATTCCATTAATTCATTTCATATTAAAACTGGTATCCCTATCGAAATAGTCAAAAGAATTAAGAATATAATTTAAAATTTAATTATAATATACACTTTTAATCATTATGAGTATTTAGTTGTATAAAGAGTTGATAAAATTTTTGATAATGCATAATCAGTTTTTGAATATTTTTTTAATTATTGTTATTTCGGGAAATAATAAATTTACTTCTTGTTGGTATTTTTTATATTCAGGCCTAGTAATTAGTATTTTTTTTTCAATCCAAGGAATACTTATAAACAAAAACATTAATGTCATGCATATAGGCCAAATAATTAGATATAATATATTATAGCTGTAAATATATAAGCCCCACCAAAATAATATTTCACCATAATAGTTTGGATGTCTTGAGTATTTCCATAATCCTATCCATATAATTTTTTTAGAATTATTTTTTTTAAAATTATATAACTGTTGATCAGCTATAATTTCATATAAAACACCTATGAAACAAATAATAAAACCTATAATTATGCTTATATTTGTTGTTTGTTTTTCGACTATATATTTAAATGGCATACAGCATGAAAAAACAATAAGGGATGTAAATAAGTGGATACCTAAAAAATTAATAATTTGGTAATATTTACCAAATTTACTTTTAAGTTCAATATATCTCCAGTCCTCTTGATCTAAGCCGTTCCAATTTCTAAACCAATTATATGTTAGCCTAATACTCCAAAATAAAATACTAGTTGATAAAATAAATATATTTATGATATTTGCTGAATCAGTTTTAACTATCCAGAATAATAATAATAGTGGTGGCGCAACACTCCAGTATGGATCAATAATTGATGAGTTTTTAAATATATAGCTTGATAAATAAATAATAATTGTAGCAATTATATCAGCATAAAATAATGTTAACATAAGATTTTCATTATTGTATAGATTGATAAATATGATAGTAGAAATTAAAGCTAATGCATAAGAATACAATATAATTAATAAACTTTTATTCTTTGTCATATTATTGAATTTGAACTATTATTTCATTTCTTCTTAAAAATGGTAGAGTCCATGGAGGATCGTATCTATTTAGCATGAATGGAGAAGATTTTATGTATCCATTTTCCTCTATGAAGTTTTGTAGTTTATTTTGATAATTATTGATTTTTTTATCATTTACAAACCAGCTAAAACTAATTACAGCACACTTATCTAAATTAAGTGTTTCAAATATAATATTATTATTGAGCGATAATGGTAATTCATCAATGCTTTTTGCATCAAGCATATAAAACATCATATTATATGTATTATCATCTTTAAAACTAGTTACAGGTGCAGTCATAGGGATGTTTTCATTTCTCTCATTATTACCAAATATATATGATGCCAATGTTCTAAACATATTATTATCAGATTTATTTTGATTTATAGGTATGCTTGTTTTTGCAATTATATATTCATTATATTGACGAATTTCTATATTATTAATTTTTTCAAGCGTTGTGTATTTTGGTTCTTTATATTTTTCTTCAGACATTAGTGTAGTTGATAGTAGAGTTATTATTATTATTATTATTATCACGTTTTATTCTTTATTTGTTTTTTAAAAAATTGTCCAGTTTTGGTTGTATTATGATTCTGCAGTATGGTGCATTTTTATTATTTTCATAATAGTCTTGATGATAGCTTTCCGCTTCATAAAATATGTCAAGCTTTGTTACTTCAGTAACGATTGGTTTTTTGAATATTTTTTCTTTTGTTAATTTTTCAATAAACTCTTCTGCTAATACTTTTTGTTCATCATTATTATAGAATATAGCAGATCTATATTGTGTTCCTGTATCTGCACCTTGTTTATTAAGTGTAGTTGGATCATGAGTTTGGAAAAAAATATCTAAGAGTCCTTTAAATGATATAATATCAGGATTATATGATATTTGACATACTTCAGCATGGCCAGTATTTCCAGTACATATGGATTCATATGTAGGGTTTTTTGTTTTACCATTACAGTACCCTGATACAACACTTCCAACTCCATCTAATTGAGAAAATATTGCTTCTACGCACCAAAAACATCCTGCCCCAAAAACTGCTATATTCATATTTCTTTAGTCCTCTTTTATTTTTATAGTAAAAAAACTTCGATTTAAGAAAAAATGTCATTAAATTTATTGACTATAATTATAATAAATAAGCCAATATGACAGAGTTTCAGTTAACTTCAAATTATACCCCATCAGGGGATCAGCCTAAATCTATTGATTCGATTATTTCTAACTTAAAAAATAATGTTAAAAATCAGGTTTTGTTAGGTGTGACTGGATCTGGAAAAACATTTACAATGGCAAATGTTATTAAAAAATATCAAAAGCCAACAATTATATTGTCACACAATAAAACTTTAGCTGCTCAACTCTATGGTGAATTTAAATCATTATTTCCTAAAAATGCAGTTGAATTTTTTATATCATACTATGATTATTATCAGCCTGAAGCATATTTGCCAGTAACTGATACTTATATTGAAAAAGATTCTTCTATTAATGAAGAAATAGATAAGTTGAGAATTAAGGCTACTGCATCACTTATGGGCAGGAGAGATACTATTATTATTGCTAGTGTAAGTAGCATATATGGTCTTGGATCTCCCACTGAGTATAAAAAAATGTTAATAGAGATTTCTAAGGGCAATACAATTGATATGAAAGCTCTTTTTAAATCATTGATATCTATCCATTATTTAAGAAATGATATGGTATTACAGCCTGGTAATTTTAGGGTTAGAGGTGATATTATTGATATTTTTCCATTATACTCAGATTATCCTATAAGAATTGAGTTATTTGGAGATGAGATAGAAAATATAAGTAGATTTGACTCTATGACGGGTGAGGTTATTAATGATGATATTAAAATAGAATATATTTATCCATCAAAGCATTTTGTGGTTTCTGAAAAACTTATGAAAAATGGTATTGAAAAAATAAGAAAAGAATTATTTATTCGATTAAAAGAACTAAGAAGTAATGATAAACTTCTAGAAGCTCAAAGGCTTGAGCAAAGAACTATGTATGATATAGAGATGATGATGGAACTTGGTTATTGTTCAGGAATCGAAAACTATTCTAGACATTTAGATGGTAGAAAAGAAGGTCAAAGGCCTTTTTGTTTATTAGATTTTTTCCCAGAAGACTTTTTATTAATGATAGATGAATCTCATGTTACAATCCCTCAGATTAAAGCAATGTATAATGGTGATAGATCTAGAAAGTTAAACTTGGTTGAACATGGTTTTAGATTACCTTCTGCGCTAGATAATAGACCTATGAAATTTGATGAATTTGTTAAGAAAATTAATCAAACTATCTATGTTTCTGCAACTCCTGCAGAATATGAATTAACCTTATCTCATCATAATATAATTGAACAAATAATTAGACCTACTGGTTTATTAGATCCACAAATTGTTGTTAGAAAATCTAAAAACCAAATAGATGATTTAGTCCAAAATATAAAAAAAGTAATTAAAAAAGGAGAAAAGGTTTTAATAACAACTTTAACTAAACGTATGTCAGAAGATTTAACTGAACATTTAAAATCTTTAAACATAAAAGCTGAATATCTACATAGTGAAATAGACTCATTGGAGAGAGTAAAAATTATTAGGAGTTTAAGGCTTGGAAATTTTGATGTTTTAGTTGGTATTAATTTGCTTAGAGAAGGTCTTGACCTTCCGGAAGTCTCTCTTGTTGCAGTCCTAGATGCAGATAAGCAAGGTTTCCTAAGATCTCGCTCTTCTTTGCTGCAAGTAGCTGGTAGGGCAGCTAGAAATGTTAATGGTAAAGTAGTATTATATGGAGATAAGATCTCAGATGCTATGGGGAGTTTAATTGATGAAACGGATAGGAGAAGAAAAATACAAGAGAAATATAATAAAGATAATAATATAAAGCCTGAAACAATTCTTAAAAGCAAAGATGAAATAAATAATATTACTATAATTGCAAATAATAGTATTGATAAAATTTTAAATGAAACTAATGATGTAGATTTATCTGATTTTGATGCAATAGAATTTCAAGACAAGGTTAAAAAAATAGAAAGAAAAATGTTAAATTATGCTAAAGAATTAAAATTTGAAGAAGCAGCTTTATTAAGAGATTATCTTGATAAAATTAAAATAAGAGAAAAAAATAAAAATGAATAATGTATTAGTCTTAGGATCTGGTGGTAGGGAACATGCGATTGTTTGGTCATTAAGTAAGGAAAAAAGTATTTCTAATATTTTTTGTGCTCCAGGCAATGGAGGAACTTTATTAAATGCAAAAAATTTACCTGTTGATGTTAATAATAATAACGAGATTCTTAGAATAGTTGAAGAAAATAATATTGATTATACTATCATTGGACCCGAAAATCCATTAGACAATGGTATTGTTGATTTCTTGGAAAAAAATGGGCACAAAGTATTTGGTCCTAGCAAATATGCAGCTCAATTAGAGAGTAGTAAAATTTTTGCAAGAAAATTTATGGATAAATACAATATTCCTCAGCCTTGCTTTTTTGAATGTGTTAATGAAGAAGAGGTTATATCTGTTAGTACTAAACTCGGTTTTCCTATAGTTCTGAAAGCAGATGGGCTTGCGGCAGGAAAGGGTGTAATCATTTGTTATAATCAGTCTGAATTAGACAATGCGTTAGATATAATGTTTATGGATAAAAAATTTGGGAATGCATCTAGCAAGTTATCAGTTGAAGAATGTTTGAAAGGTCAAGAATTATCTATTTTTGTAGTTACTGATGGTGAAAATTATAAAATTTTAAATTCAGCCCAGGATCATAAAAGAATATTCGATAATGATAAAGGGCCTAATACAGGTGGAATGGGTGCATATTCTCCAGCTCCATTATTTGATGAAAAATTAAGAAAGAAAGTTGAAGAAAAAATTATTTTACCAACAATAAATGGAATGAAAAAAGAAGGACATCCATATAAAGGATTTTTATATATAGGAATTATGATTGTAGACAATAATCCTTACATGATAGAATATAATGTGCGATTAGGTGACCCTGAAGCTCAGGTTATTATTCCATTGCTTAAAGATAATATATTTCCAATAATTAAGAATACTATAGATGAAACTCTTGATTTAATTGAAATAGAAAATAATGAAGGTTATGCTGTTACTGTTATTTTAGCCTCTGAAGGCTATCCTGAAAAGTATAATAAGGGTATGAAAATTAAAGGATTAGATAATGATTTAATAGTATTTCATTCAGGAACAAAATTAATTGACAATGAATATTATACTAATGGAGGAAGAGTTTTAAGTATTATTGGTTTAGATTTATCATTAAAGTTAGCAATAGATAAAGTATATAATAATCTTAACAAAATTAGTTTTGATAGTATGTACTATAGAACGGATATTGGCAAGAAAGGCTTAAATTATATCGGAGGTACATTTGATGAATAATATTGATAAAATTAGAAGATCTGTTGGTATGATAGGTGAATCAGATAAAATAATTGAGATGCTATCACTTATTTCTCAAGTATCAGCTACAGATATATCTATATTAGTTACTGGTGAATCTGGCTCTGGTAAGGAAATGGTTGCTAAAGCTATACATAAAAATAGTAAAAGAAAATTTGAATCTTTAGTTATTGTAAATTGTGCAGCTATTCCATCTGGAATCATTGAAAGCGAATTGTTTGGGCATAAAAAAGGCTCCTTCACTGGTGCTATTGAAAATAAAAAGGGCTATTTTGAAGAGGCAAACAAAGGTAGCATTTTTCTAGATGAAATTGGAGAATTGCCTAAAGAGACACAGGCGAAATTATTAAGAGTTATTGAATCAGGTGAATTTATCAGAGTCGGTGAATCAAAAACACAGAAAACTGATGTTAGAATCATCGCAGCAACAAATCGTAATTTAAGTGAAGAGGTAAATAAAAATAATTTCAGGCAAGATTTATATTTTAGATTAAAAACAATTAATGTACTAGTTCCCCCATTAAGAGATCATTTAAGTGATATTAATTTATTTATTGAAAGATTTGGACTTGAATTTACAGATAAAAATGATATTGTATTTAAGGGTTTTGCATCAGATGCAATTTCACTTTTGAAGACATATAATTGGCCAGGTAATATAAGGGAATTAAAGAATACTGTTGAGAGTTTACTTGTAATAAATAAAGGTGAAAGAATAACTTCTGAGATGGTTAAAGAACAATTGAATATTAATGAGTTTGATATTAGTGGAAATAGTATAGTCTCTATAAATGAGAAAAGTGATAAATTAGAAAGAGAGCTTATTCTTAAACAATTGCTTTTTTTAAGGCAGGATATAAATGAAATAAAAAAATATTTATTAATCAATTCTTCATCAGATAAGTCTATGAGTGCAACAAATCCTTCTTTATTTCTTCCAATAGACCAAGATTCAAATAGCTATAATTCTATGAATAATAATTTAGATGATATATCAGATGCAAAATTAACAGCTATTAAAGATGAAGCAGTTGGAGAAATTACAATGAATGAAATAGAAAAAGAAATTATTGAACGTTGTTTGAAGCAATTTAAAGGAAATAGAAGAAAAACGGCACATGCATTAGATATATCAGAAAGAACATTATATAGAAAAATTAAAGAATATGAATTATAAAAGAAATATCATTTTAATAGTTCTTTTATTAAATAGCTGTAGCTTTTATTCTTTTAAGGGTTCTTTGCCTGATGGAGTAAATTCAATTTCAATACCACCTATTATAAATAATACTTCAGAATATAATTTAACGAACCTTGTAAATGACAAGTTATATAATGAACTTTCAAATCAAAATATTTTAGATATAGTAGATATTTACAATGCAGATACTTTATTAGAATTAACTGTTAAGTCAGTTAAAGATAATTCAAATATTTATCAATCAAATGAAAATTTATATGAGACAGTTGAACAATGGAAGTTAGTAGTAGTAGTTAATGTTAATTGGTATAATATTAATAGAAATGAATTAATTGTAGATAAGGATATTCAAGAATGGGCCTTATATAATAACTCTGGTATTGATGTAAGTATTGATGGTATAGATAATGATTCAGATGGTTTAGTAGATAGTGAAGATTCAGATGAATATGGTTCAGCACGAGAAGCTGCACTTAGAATAACATCACAAAAAATTATTGATAGAATAATAAATGAATTAATTTCAAACTGGTAATTAGGAGTATATAATGGAAATAATTTCTATAAAAAAAATAAAAGATTATAATGGGAAAAATGTTCAAATAAATGGTTGGGTTTATAACTCTAGAAGAAGTGGTAAGATAGGTTTTTTATCAATTAGAGATGGTTCTGGAATAATGCAATGTATTATAGAAAAAAGTAAAATTGGAGACGATAAATTTGATATATTTAAAAGTTTAACACAAGAATCTTCAATCTCTGTTACTGGTGAAATTGTAGAGAATGAGAGAGCAGTTGGAGGATTTGAGTTATTATTAAATGATTTAAAAATACATCAGCTTACTTCTGATTATCCTATTACACCTAAAGAACATGGACCTGATTTTTTAATGAATCACCGTCATTTATGGCTTAGGTCAAAAAGACAACATGCTATTTTGAGAATCAGACATGAAATAGTGAAATCTATAAGAAACTTTTTTGATGAAAATGATTTTACACTAGTTGATACTCCTGTATTTACTCCTAATGCAGCAGAAGGGACATCGACATTATTTGAAACAGATTATTTTGATACTAAGGCATACTTGTGTCAAACTGGACAACTTTATGGAGAAGCAAGTGCAATGGCATTTGGTAGACACTATAATTTTGGTCCTTGTTTTCGTGCAGAAAAAAGTAAAACTAGAAGACATTTAACAGAATTTTGGATGGTTGAACCTGAAATTGCTTATTGTGATATAAATGAAAATATGGCTTGGGCAGAAAAGTTATTAATATATATTATTAATAATGTTTTAAAAAATAAAGAATCTGAACTTAAAACTTTAGATAGGGATATTAACAAATTGAAATTATGCACATCATCATTTCCTCGAATTAGTTATACTGAGTGTATTAAAATATTAAATGATTCAGGTAATCAAATTAAATGGGGTGATGATTTTGGGTCCCCAGAAGAAACTTATATTGCAGAAAAATTTGATAAACCTGTAATTGTTTATGGATTTCCATCAGAAATTAAAGCTTTTTATATGAAAAGAGACCCTGAAAATGATAAAGTGGTATTAGGGATGGATATTTTAGCACCTGAAGGTTATGGCGAAATTGTAGGGGGTTCTGAGAGAGAGACTAATTTAGATATTCTCTTAGAAAGAATTAAAAATGAAAAATTAAATCAATCTGATTATGAATGGTTTTTAGATTTAAGAAGATTCGGATCAGTGCAACATTCAGGATTTGGTATGGGATTGGAAAGAGTTGTTGCTTGGATTTGTGGTTTGTCTCATATTCGTGAAACTATTCCATTTGCAAGAACAATGACAAGGCTGAACCCTTAAAATGAGTTTAGAGAAAAAAATATCTTTATGGTTAAAAAAATATTTATTAGAAAATAAATTAGATTCATTTGTTGTTGGAATTTCTGGTGGTATAGATTCTGCCGTTACTTCTACATTATGCGCAATGACTGGTATGAAGACAATAGTTGTGACTATGCCAATTTATCAAAATCAGAATGAAACAGATAGAGGTATTCATCACTGCTCTTGGTTATTAAAAAAGTATAAAAATGTCAAAGTCCATAATATTGATCTTACTAAAGTATATGAGTTATTTAAGAATACTTTTTCTGAAGATTTCCATAATCCACTAGCTTTAGCAAATACGAGAGCAAGGATACGAATGTCGGCTTTGTATCTTATTGCAGGTAGCTCGAGAGGTATTGTCGTAGGCACTGGTAATAAGGTAGAAGATTTTGGAGTTGGTTTTTTTACTAAGTATGGAGATGGAGGAGTAGATATATCTCCTATTGCAGATTTAATGAAATCAGAAGTCTATGAAATAGCAAGAAAAATGAAAATTATTGATTCTATAATGGAAGCTAAGCCAACAGATGGATTATGGGATGATGATAGAACAGATGAAGATCAATTAGGAGTATCTTATGACGATTTAGAATGGGCTATGAATTATAAAGGTCAAAAAATAACTAAAGAGCAAAAAGAAAAGCTTAATATTTATAATCAACATCGAAAGTCAAATTTGCATAAAATGAAAGATATCCCAATATTTAAGAAAAATGATTCCTAGTTTTTAATAAAAATGACTATTAGTAAAAAGAAAATATTTTTAATCGATGGAATGGCTTTATTCTATAGGGCTCATTATGCAATGGTTTACAATCAATTAACTACATCTTCTGGTATGCATACTTCAGCTATTTTTGGATTTATTAACTCCTTACTTAAAATTTTAAATGAAGAGAAGCCTGATTTCTTAGCCATCTGTTCAGATGCTAAAGGTCCAACATTTAGGCATGAACGATATGACGCTTACAAAGCTAATAGAAAAGCAATGCCAGATGAGCTCAAAGAACAAATACCAGTAATTTATAATATATTTGAGAAAACAAACATTCCTCTATTAATGTTAGACTCTTATGAAGCAGATGATATAATAGGAACTTTTTCAAAGTCATTAAAAAATCAACAAAATCATATATATATTGTTAGCGGAGATAAGGATTTAATGCAACTTGTTAATGATTCAACGAGTGTATATTCTCTTGGCAATAAATTTAAGCCAACAACTGTATATAATCAGAAAAAAGTGTTTGAAAAATGGAACATTTATCCAGAAAAAATAGTAGATTATCTTGCTCTTATAGGAGATGCATCAGATAATATCCCTGGTGTAGCTGGTGTAGGACCAAAAACTGCAGTTAAATTGATTAATGAGTATGGTGATATTGAATCAATATATAATTCAATAGATCAAATTAAAAATATAAAACTAAAAGAAAAATTATTTGATAACAAGTCTAATGCTGTTTTATCAAAAGAATTGATAACTTTAGATTTAAAAGTTCCCATAGAATTCAATCTTGATGAAATGAAAATTAATAATTTTGATTTTAGTGCATTAAAAGAAGAATTGAATAAAATAGAAATATATAATTTTGACTCTAGGTTAAATAAGTATATTGATGGAGGATCAAGTATTGATACATTTGAATCTGTTAAAGATTCTAGAACATACATTCTAGTAGATAATGATAAAAAAATAGATAAAACGTTAGCTGAGATTAAAAAACATTCTACTATCTCAATAGATTTAGAAACTACAAGCTTAAACCCAATGCTAGCCGAAATTGTTGGAATCTCATTATCTGTTAGAGAAAATGAAGCTTATTATATTCCTTTTTTAAATCCAGAAGAGCTATTCCCTTTAAATACTGAAGATATTTTAAATAAACTATCACCAATTTTTAATAATTCTAAATATAAATTAATTGGTCAGAATTTAAAATATGATATGCTAATCTTAAGAAGGCATAATTTAGATGTTAGTAACATATATTTTGACACATATATTGCTGAAAGTCTTATTTCTTCAGAAAGAACAAGCTATAAGCTTGATAGCCTTTCTATTGAATATTTAGGTTATAAGATGCAACCAATTGAAGACCTGATAGGAGATAAAAAACAAGATCAACTTTTAATGTCTGAAGTCCCTATTGACAAGGTATGTTTTTATGCATGTGAAGATGCCGATATAGTTCTTAAGATTTATAATAAGCAAAAAAAAATCTTACAAGATATGAATCTTGAAAAAATTTTTTATGATATAGAAATGCCCTTAATAAATGTTTTGATTGAAATGGAGTATAATGGATTGTTTATTGATGTTAATATGATTAATTCTTTATCCGATAATTTAAAGAAGAAAATAAAAGAAATATCTGATAAAATATATTCTTATTCTGGAAAGAAATTTAATATAAATTCACCCAAACAACTCTCAGAAGTCCTTTTTGATGATTTAGATTTAAAACAAGTTAAAAAGAGAAGCACTGCATCAAATGTATTAAATATATTAAAAAATTATCATCCTATAGCTGAAGAATTATTAGAGTATAGACATTTAAATAAACTTGTAAATACATATTTAGATACTTTACCAACATTTATTATTGATAGTACTCAAAGAATACATACAACATTTAATCAAGCTATAGTTTCAACAGGACGATTATCTAGTAATAAACCTAATTTCCAAAACATTCCAATTAAAACAGATGTTGGCAAAGAAATAAGAAGGGCGTTTATACCTAAAGAAAGTAATCATTATATATATTCTTTTGACTATTCCCAGATAGAACTAAGAATTTTAACTCATTTTACTAAGGAAAAAGAATTATTAAAAGCTTTTAATAATAATGAAGACATACATTTAAGAACAGCAGCAATAGTATTCGGCATTAATGAAGATGAGGTTGATTATAATAAAAGACAAATTGCAAAAACAATTAATTATAGTATTTTATATGGGGCTGGTCCTTTTAGAATATCCCAAGAATTAAAAATTCCAATAAAAGATGCTAGTTCAATAATTAAAAATTATTTTAATAGTTACCCAAAAATAAAGCATTATATTGATAGTACTGTAGAATTTGGTAAAGAACATGGATTTGTAAAAACATTATATGGTAGACAAAAGAAAGTCTCAAATATATATTCATCAAATAAGAATGTTGTCGAAGCAGAAAAGAGGGCTATGATTAATATGCCTATTCAAGGTACAGCATCAGAGCTTATTAAAATTGCTATGATTAATATTAATAAAATATTAAAAGAAAAGGATATGAAATCTAAAATGATTCTTCAAGTTCATGATGAATTATTATTTGAAGTTCCAAAAAATGAAATAAGCATTATTCATGATGTTGTAACATCGGAGATGGAAAATGCAATTGATTTTGATGTACCAATAAAAGTTGATTCTGATTATGGTAATAATTGGTTTGAAGCTCATTAATCTATTAGTATAATAAAATGAATAAAAAACAATTAATTATAGGTATTGATGGAGGAGGAACTAAAACAACATGTATTCTATTTGATGATTCTGGTAATACTGTAGATCTTATTAATGGTGCTGGATCGAATCTATATGTTTTTAAGGAAAAAAGCATTATAACAATAATGAACTTAATTGATTCTATTTTACAAAAAAATAAATTAAATATAGATGATATAAATGCATTTGGCATAGCAATAGCAGGTATTTCAGACTTTAATCAAAAAGAGGTTTTGCTTAAAGAATTAGATAGGATAAACATAACAAAAAAAACAATTTTATTATCTGATGTTGAAGCTGCATATAGCATATTGTGTCCTAATAATTCAGGGCTATTACTAAATATTGGTACAGGAATAATATGTTTTGCTAAAGATAAGAATGGTAAAATTATTCGAGTTGCAGGCAACGGACATGATAAAGGTGATTTAGGCAGTGGTTATTGGCTAGGGAAGGAGTTATTTTATAGATTAATATTAAATGAGGCACTAGTTTTTAATGATGATGATTTAAATCAAATTTTTAATGTTTCAACTGAGCGTTTTAAAGTTGAAACATTTAGAGATTTATATAATAAAATTGAAGAAGGTCATGATTTATTTCCACAACTGTCATCATTAGGAGAAGATACAATAAGTTTAGCAGAATCAGGTAACGATATAGCATTATCTATTGTCCAAGAAGGTACAAGATATATCTCTGATTATATTGTTAATATATGTGATGAATTAGGAATCATGAAGTCAAATGAAATTATTATAGCAATTAATGGTAGTATAATTAAAAATAATTTTTACAGGCAATTGTTAGAAGAAGCATTGCAGTTTGATTTTAAGCAGATCCATTGGGTTTCATCTTCGTTAAATCCAGCTTATGGTGCTGGTTTATTAGCAGCTAGCTATAAAGATATTAAGGTTTCAGCTAAACAAATACTGGAAAAAAATAAAAGTTGAGCTTACCTGTCGCTATAATAAATATTAATTATTTGAAAAGTAATTTAGACTATTTGAAATCTATATCTGATGGTTCTGAATTATATCCTGTTATTAAAGCAAATGCATATGGTCATGGTTTTAATGAAATAGCTCAAGAGTTAGATAAAATATTAATAAAAGGTGTGTGTATCGCAACCGTTAATGAGTTGCAAACTTTGGTTAATTTAAAAGTAAATTATTCGATATTGCATATGGGTAAAATAGTATTTTCTAAACTATCATTATATGAATCTAATAATGTTATTGCTACAATTAATTCAATGAGTGATCTGCAAAAAATATCAAAAACATATAAAGGTATTAAAAAAATCAGAGTACATATTAAAATAGATACTGGTATGTCAAGAATGGGAGCTTCATTAGAAAAGTTTGATGAAATATTTCAAAAGTGCTTGATTATGGATAATGTAATTTTAGAAGGTATTTATACTCATTTAGCTAATTCAGATAATAATTCAGCAGAATTAAATCAAATACAAATTAAATTATTTGATAAAATTGTAAGCAGAATTAAAAAGAAAAAAAATATAAAGTTCCATATTTTAAATAGTGGAGGATTATTTAATTATAGTAATTATAAATATGATTTGATAAGAGCAGGGATAGCTATGTATGGTGTAAGTCCCTTAGGAATTCATAATAAGAATTTAAAACCTGTTATGGAATTTAAGGCTCCTTTAATTCTTAAAAAAAATATTAAAAAAGGAACTATGGTTGGATATGGTAATTCTTATAAAGCTAAAAATGATATGAAAATTGCAATTATTCAATGTGGTTATGGAGATGGAGTTCCATTTGAGTTTTCAAATAAAGGATTTGTGTATTATAATAGTTTAGAAATACCCATAATTGGAAGAGTGTCTATGGATTTGATATGTATAGATATATCAAATATAAATATCAAAAATAATGAATATGTAACATTATGGGGCTCCATTTTAAATGAAAAAAGTAGATTAGAATATGTTTCAGGATTTTTTGATAAAATTCCGTATGTATATTTAACAGGAATAACCAATAGAGTAAAAAAAATATATGTATATGATTAAATTTTTTTATTTATTATTATTATTATCATTTAGTCACACAAATAATTTTATTTGTAATGAATCTTCAAAAGATTTCTATTGTCAAGATAGGTTCCAAAGTATGAATATTGAAGATAAAATATCTCAGATGATAATGATTCGTATAGATGGAGAATTCCATAATAATGAACATTGGCGTAAAAAGAATGTCACTAGATTAATTAAGAATAAAAAAATTGGCGGATTAATAACTTATACTGGTAGTATCCATGGTACTTTCTATAATTTAAAAGAATTTCAAAAAATATCTAATATCCCATTATTCATAGCAGCTGATTATGAACGTGGAATTGGTCAATTTATTGATGGTACATTATTTCCAAGTAATATGGCTATAGCTGCTACAGATAATCCGGAAAATGCTTTCAAGCAGGGTGAAATTACAGCTATAGAATCAAAATCTGTAGGTGTTAATATGGTTTTTGCTCCAGTATTAGATATAAATAATAATCCTAATAATCCAATCATAAATTTTAGATCATATGGAGATAACTCCGATATAGTCTCAAAGTTTAGCTTACCTTATATTAAAGGCCTACAAAGCAAAAATGTGATAGCTTGTGGAAAGCATTTCCCCGGACATGGAGATACTGATACTGATAGTCATACAAGTTTACCAATTATTAATAAAAGCTCTGATGATTTATTTAATCAAGAATTATTACCATTTAAAATGGCCTGTTCTAATGGTATTAAGTCTATAATGGTTGCACATGTTTTATTTCCTGAATTGGATGAAAATAATCCTGCAACATTTTCTAAAAAAATAACTAAAGGTATTTTAAGAGACAATTGGAATTATGATGGATTAATTATAACTGATGCATTAGAAATGGGTGCTCTATCTAGTTATACTTGGCATGGAGAATCAGCAGTTAGAGCGGTAGAAGCTGGTGCTGACATTGTTTTATTGCCATTAGATACAGATGAAGCTATAAATTCTATTTTAAAAGCTGTAGAATCTGGAAGAATAAGTATAGAGAGAATTGAAGAGTCATTTAATAGAATTATTAATGCTAAGGAAAAAGCAGGTTTATTTAATAATAGTACTAATTGGAATAGTGTAGAACAGAATGTTAAGATCTATCAGCATACTAAAATATCAAAAAAAATAGCAAATGAGTCAATTACTTTGGTAAAAAATGAAAAAGATATTATCCCCATTAGTCCTTCTAAATATGATAAAATAACTCATTTAATGTTATCTATGGATGAAGGAGTCCATTCTAGGTTTAAAAGTTATGCATCTAAGATTAGTAAGACTCATGGTAATGTTCAAGATATTGTTGTTAATGAAAAATTATCACGTTTAGCAACTAAGGATATTTTGAAAAAGATTAAAAATTCAGACCTTATTATTATATCAATGCTAATCAGAATTAAAATGGACAAGGGTATATCTACAATAGATAAAACCCATAATGATTTAATAGCAAAGATTAATAGATTAAATATTCCTGTTTTAGGGATTAGCTTTGGTAGTCCATATTTGCCTGAATATAAAAATTTAGATTCATATTTATGTACATATGGATATGGCTCAATCTCTTTAAATGCAGCTCGTGATGCTATGTTCGGTCGTATTGATATTGGAGGTAAGTTACCAATTACTTTAAATGAAAAATATAAGTTAGGTTATGGAATATCAATAAAAAAAATATCAAAAGTTTTTAAAAAAGATTTAGATATGGAATTAGCTTCATTTAGATTACTTCGAGAAGCTATTAACGATAGTATCTTTCCAGGAGCTCAGGTTTTTATATCTAAAGGAGACAATATAATATCAAGTAGAGGTTTTGGAACATTAGATTATACAGATTATAGTAAAATAGTCGATTCCAATACTATTTATGATGTGGCGTCATTGACTAAAGTATTATCTACAACCCCAATCGTTATGAAATTTATTGAAAAAAAAAAGTTGAGTCTTAATTATTTATTATCTGATTTTTATCCTTCATTTAAAAATCATAATAAACAAAATATAACCATTAGACATTTATTAAGACATACTTCAGGTTTAAAATCTTATATTGAATATTATAGGTATAAAAATTTTAATCGTGAAAAAATAATTAATGATATAGTAAATATACCACTCGAATATGAACCAGACTCTAAAACTGTTTATAGCGATCTTGGTATGATTTTGTTATTAGATATAATAGAAAAAGTTACTGGTTCTTCATTAGAGAATTTATCAAGTAAATATTTTTATAGGCCCCTGTCAATGAATAATACTTTTTTTAATCCTTCAGCAGAAGTTATAGATCGAATTGCACCAACAGAAAATGATACATACTTTAGAAAACAATTACTAAAGGGAATAGTGCATGATGAAAATGCATATTTATTAGGAGGTGTTTCAGGTCATGCTGGTTTATTTTCATCAGCTAAAGATATAGGCGTTTATTGTAAGATGTTAATTGATGGAGGTTATCAATTAGGTCGTAGATATTTTGATAAAGAAATGATTGAAATATTTACTAAAAGACAAAATATTACACCTGGTTCAGATTATGCACTAGGCTGGGATACTCCTTCTCAAAATGGTAAAAGTTCTGCAGGTGATTATTTATCAAAAACAAGTTTTGGACATTTAGGATTTACAGGAACATCTATGTGGGTAGATCCTGAAAATGAAATAATAGTAGTTCTATTAACTAATCGAGTCTATCCAACTAGAAATAAAAACAATATAACTAAGAGAATGTATGATTTTAGAAGGAATTTTCATAATAGCTTAACTAGTGAAATATTAAATTTTTAATATGAGTATTTTAGATGTATTGATTATTGTTACTTTTTTAGCATCTTTATGTGCATTTGGTTTTTACCAATCATATAAAAATAAATCGCAAAAAGATTTTTTTTTAGCAGGTAAGAATGTTAGTTGGGTTACTGCTATGTTTTCTATTGTTGCAACAGAGACATCAGTTCTTACTTTTATCAGTATTCCAGGTATAGCATATAGAGGAGATTGGACTTTTTTACAATTGTCCTTTGGGTATATTTTAGGTAGAATTTTAGTAAGTTATTTTTTAATTCCATTATATTTTAAAACTGGTATTACATCTATATATGAAGTATTAGAATCCTCTTTTGGTCCTTCTATACAAAAATTAGCTTCTGGTACATTTTTAGTGACTAGAGTCTTAGCTGACGGGGTAAGATTTGCAGCAATTGCAATAGTAATACAATCTGTAACTGGATTTTCTATAGCATCATCAATCCTTTTAGTAGGCTTTATAACTCTTGTTTATACTGTGTTAGGTGGTTTGAAAGCTGTAATTAAAATCGATGCTTTTCAATTTATTATATATTTAATAAGTGCTATGATATGTATATATTTTTTATTAGAATCTATTGATTTAACGCTAATGTCATCCATCCAATATTTAAATAATGATGATAAGTTTAAAGTTTTTAATTTTTATGGTAATTTTATTTTTGAACCTTTTATATTTATATCTTCAATTATTGGTGGTGCGATGTTATCATTCTCCTCTCATGGAGTGGACTATATGATGGTTCAAAGAGTTCTAGCTACTAGGGATATTCTGTCTGCTAGAAAAGCAATGATAGGTAGTGGTATTTTTGTTTTAATTCAATTTATGTTATTTCTATTTGTTGGTTCATTGCTTTATATTGCAACTGATTGTATGACATTAGATAAAAATCGTGAAATTACTTATATAATTCGTGATTTTTTACCCAGTGGGATGAAAGGTATTGTAGTCGCTGGTATATTATCTGTTGCAATGTCTACGCTTAGTTCATCTATTAACTCATTATCTTCATCTACTATTAATGATTGGTTCCCTAAATTAGATTCTATTAGAAATTCACAGCTTATTTCTTTTTTATGGACAATTGTTCTTATAGTTACAGCATTGTTTTTTAGTAATCCAACTGATCCTTTATTAATTATAGGTTTAAAGATAGCATCATTTACCTATGGATCATTATTAAGCTTGTTTCTATTATCAAAATTGAATAAAAAGATTGATAGCCGGATTATTTTTATTGGTTTTATATCAGGAATAATAATCGTTTTTTATTTTATAAAATTAGATATAGCTTGGACATATTATATTTTAGGTAGTGTTATAACAAATTTGATCGTAGTAGCTTTCTTAAAGTATTTTAATTCTTCATTTAGTAGATTAATTATTATTTTGATACTTTTATATTCTTTCATTCCTTTAATTCAAAAAGAAGAAAAAGAATATCAGGTAACAGAAATTATAGATTATGATATTAAAAAAACATGTTATGCTGATAGTATTTTATATGGTTCAGATGTAATGCTTACTCATTTTGATAAGTTTAAAGATATCTTAAATGTAGGATTAGTTGTTAACCATACAAGTAGTATGGTAAATATAGATAAAAATAAAAAAAATATAGAAATAAATTTAGGTAAAACACATTTATATGTAGATAAAATATTTACTCCGGAACATGGATTAACTAATGATTATCAAGCTGGTGAAAAAATCATGGGAGATATGAGTTATAATATTCCAATTATTAGTCTATATGGTAAAAATTTTAAACCTAAAGTAGAGGATTTAAAAAATCTTGATGCTTTAATTTTTGATATTCAAGATATTGGTAGTAGGTATTATACTTATATTAGTACATTGACCAATGTAATGAATGTTTGTGGTGAAATAGGTCTTCCCCTTTATGTACTAGATCGTCCAAATCCAATGGGTGGTAGGGTAGAAGGTCCTATTTTAGACGTTGAATTTTCATCTTTTGTTGGCATGCATCCTATACCAATTGCTCATGGAATGACTATTGGTGAGATCGCTTATATGATTAATGAGTTGAGTTGGGTAGACTATCCAGTTAATTTAAAAATAGTAAAAATGAAGGGATGGAATAGATCAATGCATTTTGAAAATACAGGTAAGGGATGGATTCCTCCATCTCCTAATATTGCAAATAATAAAACAGCTTTTATTTATCAAGGGACTTGTCTGATAGAAGGAACAAATTTATCAGAAGGCAGAGGTACAGAAAAACCATTTATTTATATAGGTGCACCATGGTTGAATTCAGGTAAAATTTTAAAAGAATTAAAAAAAATAAAATTAGAAGGTGTTGAATTTTATTCTAAACAATTTATACCTAAACCTATTTTAGGTAAAGCAGTATCACCTAAGTTTGAATATCAAAATTGTAATGGTATAGGTATAAATATAACGAATAGGCATGAATCCTCTCCATTATTAATAACAATTCATATTATTGATATTATAAATAAAATCCACCCTGACATTTTTAAGTTTAATCCAGATAATTTTATTGATAAATTGTATGGGTCAAATACATTAAGAAATACTATTTCATCCAAAGAAGATATTAATGTATTAATTAATAAATGGATTGAAGATAGATTAGATTTTGAAAAAATGAGAAAGCCTTTTTTGCTTTATTAATATTATAGGAATTAATATGCATATTTTAGATATAAGTATAATCATAATTTATTTATCCATTATATTCTCAATGGGTATTTATACCCGTCGATACGTTAATAATTTTTCTGATTTTATGGTTGCTGGAAGAAATGTTAATCTTGCATTGTCTGTTGTTACAATGCTTGGTACTGAAATGGGTTTAATCACAGTCATGTACACAGCTCAAACAGGAGTTAATGGACTGTTTGCTTCTTTTCATATTGGATTGGCAGCATTTCTTATTACTCTAATTATTGGATTAACTGGTTTTGTAATTGTCAAGTTAAGGGCTCTTGAAGTCAAAAGTATACCTGAATATTATCAATTGCGTTTTGGTAAAAAAGTTAGAATCCTAGGAGCGTTTTTATTAGTTATTGGTGGAATTCTAAATATGGGTTTATTTTTAAAAGTTGGAGCTTTATTTATACAGTCCATTTTTGGGTTTGAATCAGATTTTACATTGACTGTTGTTATGTTTGTATTAATTATTTTAGTGCTTATATATACTATGAGTGGTGGAATGGTATCAGTTTTAGTTACAGATTATATACAATATATTATTTTATCTATAGGTCTTTTATTGACTGTTTTTTATTCTATTTCAATATTAGGGTGGTCAAATTTATTTTTATCATTAGAAAAAATTAATATGAATTCAAATATTACTAAGGAAATATATAATCCACTCAAAAGTATGGGTATCCCATATATTTCTTGGCAAGTTATATTGGGTTTTGTAAGTGCTGTGATTTGGCCAACTGCTATTACTAGAGCTTTATCAATTAAAAATGTTGGTTTAGTTCAATATCAGTATATATGGTCATCAGTTTCATTTTTAATAAGATTTATTATACCTTGTTTTCTTGGTATTTGTTCATTCATTTACTTTAACGGTAATGTTGACTCTAATACTTTGATATTATTACCAAAATATTTATATAATATTCTTCCTATTGGTATTTTAGGTATTGTAGTAGCAGGAATGCTTGCAGCGTTTATGAGTACTCATGATAGTTACTTGTTATGCTGGAGTACTATTATTACAAATGATATTATAGAACCTCTTTCAAATAGAAAAATTTCTTCTAATAGTAAAATTAAATTGACTAGAGTAATAATTGCTATTCTCGGTATATATGTTTTTTATTGGGGACTTTTTTATAATGGAGGAGATGCAATTTGGGATTATTTAGGTATTACTGGTGCAATATATTTTACTGGAGCTATTTCTGTGGTAGTGTTGGGTTTGTATTGGGATAATGCTAGCTCTACAGGAGCAATCTTAGCTTTATTGGGAGGTTTGTCATCTATTATTGGTCTTGAGCCCATTAGACTATTTTTGGGTTTAAATATTAATAATCCTGCAATTATAGGCCTTTTAACTCTTGGATTTAGTATATTTTTAATGATTGTTGGATCTCTTATTTTTCCTGATGATAAAACAAAAAGCTATCAAGTTTTACATACAATTAAAAAAGTAGAACATTATGATAATATATTTGAGAAATATTATATATTAGAAGTAGTTGTTGTATCAATGCTAATCTTTAGTTATTTGATATATGGTCCACAAAGTACATGGTTTCATGATTTTATTACTTGGAAAATTATTTGGCAAATATTATTTATTTTAACAATTATATTATTCATTTTTATGTTTTTTAGATTTACTTATAAAGGCTTTAAAGAACTTAGAGAAATATTAACTGTCAAAAATGCAAAATAATAATTATAAAAGAACAATCTTTTCGTGGTCTATTTATGATTTTGCTAATCAGCCATTTACAACAATAATCTTAACTTTTATATACTCTACTTTTTTTACTGACTTTATTGCTTCAAGTGTTGAACAAGGAACGATTCTATGGGGTAGAGGTGTTGCTGTTTCTTCACTTTTTATTGCTTTTTTATCTCCAATTATGGGAGCCATTGCAGATAAGGGCGGCTATAGAAAAATGTTTCTAATTTTTTGGACATGGGTTTGTATTATTTTTTCTTATCTGCTTTATTATCCCGTTAAAGGTGAGGTTTATACAGCATTATTATTTTTTTGTATTGCTAATATTGGATTTGAAATGGGTGGAGTTTTTCTAAATGCATATTTACCAAGTATTGCACCTAAAGCTAAAATTGGAAGAATATCTGGTTATGGTTGGTCTTTTGGTTATATCGGAGGTTTAATGGCATTAGCTATATGTTATATTTTATTTATTAGTCCAGATAACCCAGTAAATCCATTATCAGGTCAGATTTTAAATAAAGAATCAGGTGAACATATACGTATAATTAATATCTTTATAGCAGTATGGTTTGCTATTTTTTCATTGCCTACATTCATTTTCGTGAAAGATAAAAAAAAGCCATCTAAGATTAATTTACAGTTAATTAAGGATTCATATTTATCTATAAAAAAAACTTTTGAAGATATTAAGAATTATAGTCAGATAATTAAGTTTTTAATTGCAAGATTGGTTTACAACGATGCTTTAATTACTATTTTTGCTTTTGGTGGCATTTATGCTAAGGAAGTATTTGATTTTTCATTTAATGATATATTTTTGTTTGGTATAATACTAAATATTACAGCGGGGCTAGGAGCTTTTTTATTTGGGTTTATTGATGATAAAATAGGTAGTAAGAAAACTATCCAGATTACAAATATTGGTTTTATTATTGCTTGTTTTATTGCATTTATTGCGCCTGTTCTCTCTATCGATTATTTAGGCCTTTCAGGTAAAGGTTTATTTTGGTTTGCAGGTTGTTTGATAGGAATATTTTCAGGCCCTAATCAAGCTGCAAGTAGATCTTTTATAGGCAGATTGATGCCTAAGAATAAAGAAAATGAATTTTATGGATTTTTTGCATTTTCAGGTAAGGCTACATCTTTTCTAGGACCATTTTTATTTTCTATTATTGTTAGTATTACGGGAAGTTTGCGCTGGGGTATTTTAATGATTGCGATATTATTCTTTATAGGCTTTATTTTATTGGATTCTGTTAATGAGGAAAAAGGTTTTAAGAATCAAAAGAAATAATTTCTTAATAAATTACTTTAAGTAAATATTGTTTATTATATATCTTTATGATTATAATATTATAATATATTATAGGAATATTTTGAAATATATAGTAATTATATTCACACTTTTACTTTCATTCTTTGCTGCATTTATTAGTGGTAATCAAAAAAATAAAGCTGAAGTCGTTATTAGCGTTAATAATTTAAATAGCCCAAGTGTAATTAGTTTTTTAGAGGAGGATTTTAATAAACAGTCCGGTATTAAATTTATAGATGGTTCTTTAATGGCTAATACAATTGTATTAGAGGTAGAAGATAATGATATTGAAATATCTACCTTAAACGATCTTTTAGAGAACTGGGGATGTACAATTGAATCTATAAGTTATAGAATTTTAAGTAGTATTAAATAGCTAAATGTTAGATAGACTTATGTCTTACATCTACTACTTCTGCATTTTTCCTCATATATTGAATCCAGTTATTAAAAATAGAATTAGACATATTCTTTATTAGTCTGTCTTTAATTGTATTAAATTTATCAGTATCAATAGATTCTAGAGGATCTGTGATACTATTTACTTTTACTTTGTAAATTTTATTATTTGAATCAATAGTCTTAGATATATCACCCTGTTTCATTACAGATAAATAACCCATTAATTGGTAATTTTTTCCTAGGCTTTTAAAACTTCCATTAATAGGACCTTCTTCAGATAAGCTAGTTACGGCAATTTTCTCTTTATCGTATTCTTCTTTTTTTATTTCAGAGTATTTAGCTTGAGAAGTCGGACCCCATTTTCCGTCAGATTCTAAATCATTTTCTGATTGGAAATCTTTGATTTTTTCAATATTATCTTTAAATGGATTATTATCAATTTCAGGTTCATCAGGATTAAGCATATCTTCAATTTCAGACCATGACAAATCATTGTTACTCATTAATTCAATAGCGTAATCTTTTTTTAATTCTGTTGTAATAGTTTTAACAATTTGGTCTTTTACATCGTCAAAAGGTTTATTAGATCCCTCATTTTTATCTAGAATCCTAAAAATAGCAATTCCATCTTGAGTAGTAATTTTATCAGACACTGAATTAATAGGATTGTCAAATGCAAAGCGAATAATTGATCGATTATATCCCATATTTATTGGTAAGCCTGAATTATTATCAAATTTTTCTGTAAGAGATAATGTGCCTGTTATTTTTAGTGAATCATTTATTAAAGCTTCATCAAATCCTAACATATCTTCTCTAGCATTAAATGCAAAATCATCTGCTTTTTGTCTTAAATCTTCATTTAGCAATACTTCAAGAGAATCATCATCATTTATTATATTTTTAAAGAGCACATAATCAACTAAAATAGACTCAGGATTACTAAATTTATCTTCTAAATTTTCGTTGTAATAAGACTCGATTTTTTCTTCCTCTAAATTTATTACGTTATCTGATATTTTTGTATAGTCAATAGAAAAAACATCTATATTACACTTAGTATTAGTATAAGTATATTCATTATTTACCTTATTATCAGGAATAGTACTTAATGAACTATATAAGTGCTGAAGTTTTGACCTTGGTATTTCATTACTTTTTAGTCTAAATTCATAATTACTAAATATATTTATTAATGAATCAGGAACCCAAGAAAGGTTATTATTTATGGATTCTTGATATAATGATAAGTCAAAGGACCCATCTTCTTTTTTAAAAATATTATTTTGTATTAAAAAATCTTGTAGTGGTCTAGGAGGAGAGTTTAGAAGATATTCTTTTAGTTCAGCGTCCTGAGTTTTTAGATTTAATTCTTCTATTTTTTTATCTGTAATCGTGTTTTGTATAATGGATTCCCATGCTCTTCCAATATAATATTGCTCACTTGTACTAATTTGAAACTGTGTTTGAGCATTTCTTTGTGCTTGAAGTTCTATAGAAAAAGCCCTTCTGCTTATATTCTTATCATTTACTTTACCTACGTAAAGAGCAGGGTTAACTGTATTGGAAAACATTGAAGTTAAACTGGCACCACCTAAAAATCCACCACCATTAGCAGTTCCCATAACACCAACTAATGATAATATAAATCCTATAAGGCAAACCCATAGGAAAATTTTAGACTTTTCTCTAATTGAAGTCATATTCATTTTTATTTTCTCCTTAAATCTTTTTTTATTATGTGGAGATAAGCGGGGTCGAACCGCTGACCTCTTGAATGCCATTCAAGCGCTCTCCCAACTGAGCTATATCCCCTAATTCATAATTATACTAATGTGTAATTTATTTTTTATTATTAATTTCTCAAACAAAAACGTTAATTAATTTTATTTTTTCTTGAAACTTTAATATAAATATAACATTAAATTTAATATATGAATAAATTAGTTAAACAATTTTTATATATAATATTAATATCTATTTTTTGCGGATTAATAAGATATTTTACTCTTGAAGAGTATCAACTATTTAAATCTGAAGTAAGCATTTCAACAGTTTTGGATTATGATGATTACAGTCCTGGTCCCAAAGTCACCAGTATAGATTATGCAAAAGAATTATTTGATAATGGTTTAGGACTTTTTATTGATGCTAGAGATATAAATGATTTCAATGATGGCCACATTTTAAATTCTATAAATTTCCCATATGGAGATGAAATGTCTATTTCACTAAGGGATTCTTTGGGAAATGAAATTACTGAATCGATTAATGGAATTAGAAATAAAATTTTAGTAATTTATTGTAGTGGTGAGGGTTGTTCTCTTAGTGAAGATTTAGCATATGAGCTTTCAGAAATTTATTATGAAGAAATAATTTATTATTTTGAAGAAGGTTTTCCAGTTTGGAAAGATTTAGGCTATCCAATTAAGATAGCAGATTTAGAACAAAATGTTAATAAATCAATTGAAGATAAACCTTTTTATAATTTTATTGACTACATAATAATTGCATCAATTTTTATTATTTTTTTACTTTACTTTACAAATTATAAAAGCTTTATTCCTGTCTTATCAAGACTTATTTTGGGTTTTATTTTTATTTATTTTAGTTGGGATAAAATATTAGATCCATCTTTATTTTCTAAAATAATCAAAAATTATGATATCCTTCCATTTAATTTAGAAAGTTTTGTTGCTCTAGTTTTACCTTATGTTGAAATTTTAATTGGAATCTTTTTGATTTTGGGTATTTTTATTGATGTGAGTTCTATTATTTCAATTATTCTTTTAATTTTATTTATTTTAATGATTGGTCAGGCATATTTAAGAGGTAAGAGTATTGATTGTGGATGTTTGCTTTCTGATTTAAGTGAAAGCTCATCTTCAGAAAAAAGAATGTATATGCTAAAGCGTATAGTACAAGATATTTGTTTTATTCTCTATGCATTAATTGTAAAATATAGGGTATTATTTAAAAGAGATAAATAATGAAACATTTATTTTATATAACATTTTTAATTTTTCAATTTTTATATTCAGCTGATAGTATCAGTATTATAGCAACTGCGAATGTTCATGGTGAAATCGATCCCTGTGGCTGAAAGAAAAAACCTTTGGGCGGTCTTGCTCGGAAAGCTACAATTTTAGAAACTTATAAAAATGATAATATATATACTGTTGATGCAGGAAATTTATTTTTTAGTACTGAATTAGTTGATGAGGGTATTTCTAGTGAAGCGGCTATGGTTAATGCAAAAATTATATTAGATTCATTTAATATGATGGGTTGTGATGCTTTTTCACCAGGATCAAAAGATTTTGCTTTAGGTAAAGAGTTTATGCTTTCTAGCTCCAAAGATGCTAACTTTCCTTTTATATCATGCAATATATTCGATTTAAACAATAATCTATTATTTAAACCATATATTATTAGTGAGAAATATGGTATTAAAGTAGCTTTTATAGGATTATCTTCAATTTTCAAATCTGATGGATTGGTAGTAGAGGATCCAATTTCTTCTCTAAAGAAAGTTTTAGATGAAGTTATTCCAAAATCTGATATGAGAGTTCTTTTGTTTAGTTCAAATGATTTAGATATGAAGCAATTGGAAGCATCTGAACCTGACTTAACAATGATTATTAGAAGTAGGAATAAGCAAAGGTCTTCCGATGGCGGAGATGGAATCCCTACATATACAATTGGTGATAAAGGAAAAATTTTATATAAGTTTGATTTAGAACTAAATCAACCTTCTTTAGAATTTGTGGATATTGCTTGGTGTGAAAAAAGTATTAAGGATTCTAATAATAGATTAGATAAAATGAAAAAAGGAGATATGCTTGCAGATCTAAAAAAAATCTTTAAAGATAATCCATCAACTCTAAATAGAATTTTACGTTATGAATCTAGAATAGAAAATGCTAATCAAAGATTAGAAAATGCAATAAATAAAATTTTAATAAATAAAATAGAACTTGGTAGAGATGTTAATGGAGATGTTAGTGTGTTGCAAATAGTTGATAAAGGTAAGCTTAAATTAAAGGAAATGGGGGCTCCTTCTCTTGATTTGCATAACCATGATCATCATCATCATAACCATGATCATTAAATAATAGTTGTAAAAAATAGTTTATTATACATAAAATTTAACCCGTAATATTTAAGTATTATGGTTTTTTGCGAAAGTAGCTCAGCTGGTAGAGCATCACGTTGCCAACGTGAGGGTCGTGGGTTCGAATCCCATCTTTCGCTCAAAGGGCCTCTTAAAGAGGCCTCGTTTTTTAAAGTATTGGCGTCGTACCCAAGTGGTAAGGGAGCAGTCTGCAAAACTGTCATTCACCAGTTCGAATCTGGTCGACGCCTCCAGTTGTTGCCGAGGTGGTGAAATTGGTAGACACAAGGGACTTAAAATCCCTCGGACCTTATACGTC
>MDTG01345840.1_pt1 | contig 61469 bp, 69 predicted proteins | sample 811421 | NCBI WGS metagenome assembly MDTG01 (sample SAMN05326645, study PRJNA326480) | marine metagenome | isolation source: seawater | place: Pacific Ocean: South East | collected 2011
CTCCTGTAATTTCTGCTGTAGCATCACTTAATGTGAAGACTCCAAAGCCATCACTATCTGGATCACAATACTCTAAAGCGGTTGGTGTAAATGCTACTGGTGCTTGTACAACATCTAATTGTAAAGTCGTTGTTGTAAAACAGCCTGTAGTCACATCTTCTACTCTTACATAAACTATTTGTGGGTTAGAAATGTTTGTATATGGTATGGCTAATGGACTAGTTTCTGTTTCTGCATCTAATTGCGTTAGGTAATAACTTACCGCGTAGTCTGGGTTACCTCCACTAATCTCATTGTTTTTAATACTTAAATCTATACTTGTAAATCCGTCTGGTGTACCATCATCACAAACTTCTAATGGTGTTGGTGTTACTGCTGTAGGTTCAGGAAAAGATGTAATAGATTGATTAGTTGTAGTCGGACAAGGTCCATTTGTAGTGTAATCAACGCTATAAGTTGTATTTGGATTACCTCCAGAAATTAAACCTGTAGCCGCATCTAACATAGCGCTATCACCTGCTGCTGGTGGTATATTAAATGCAAACGTACCTCCTGATAAACCATCTACTGTAGCTATAGCACCATCACATGTTGGCACATAACTAAATGACGAATCATCTGCAGCCAAAACATTTAATACTTGTGTACTTGAGTCGATACAAGCTCCAGCTGTTGTATATAATATAGTATAGCTTGCGCCTGGAGTTGCAAAAGTAACTGTTCCTGTAGCTGCATCAATAACTGCTGTATCTGTTACAGGAGTATCAAAAGAAAATGTTCCGCCTGGAGTAGCTACAAAGTCAACAGTTCCACCATTACAATCAGCAATTAATGTAAATGCAGGATCGTCTTGATTTAAAACTGTAATATTTTGGAAACTATTATCTGGACACGGTCCTGATGTAGTATATTCTACAGTATAAGTTACACCTGAAACTCCATTAGTTACCTCTCCTGTTACAGGATCGATAGACGCTCCGTCTGTAACAGCAGGATTAAATGTAAATGTCCCTCCTACATCTCCAATAATGGTAGCTGTACCACCATCACAATTTTCAAAGACAGAGAATGTTGCATCTTCTGTTGGGTAAACAGTAACATCTTGAGTAGAACTAGCAGAACAAACTCCTCCTGTAGTGTATTCCACGGTATAAGTTGTTCCTGGAACACCATTAGTAATAGTTCCTGTCGTTGGATCTATGGTTTCGGTTCCAGTTGGTACTGGGTTAAAAGCAAAAGTACCTCCTGTTGTCGCTATTGTGTCTACCACTGCTCCATCACAAGTAGGCAACATTGTAAACGATGGATCATCCGTCGCTAGCATTGTTAATGACTGATCTGTAGATGAAGGACAAATTCCTGTAGTAGTATATTGAATAGTATAATTTGTACCTACAACACCGTTAGTTACTTCTCCTGTTGCTGGATCTATTGTTGCTCCATCTGCTAAATCCGGATTGAATGAAAATGTCCCTCCTGTTGTTGCAACAGCAGTAACTGTTCCTCCATCACAGGTTGGATCTATAGTAAAAGAAGAATCATCAACAGCATTAACAATCAAATTAAAAACTGGTAAAGGAGAAGCTATATAACACGCATCGTCTCCAATTACTTGAACTCTTACGTATATAGGCTGTGGGTTAACTGTATTTGTATAGTCACTAACTAAAGCTGTACTTGCTATTCCAGCATCTGCATCTGCAAATGACAAATAATAAGTTACCACAAAGCTAGCAGGTGATTGAGTGCCTAATATAGCAGCATTTTGACTTTCTAAATCAAAAGGCTCAAAACCATCATTTGAAGCATCATCACAAACCTCCATATCTGGAGCTGGATTTATATTTGGTTGTGTTGTAATATTTAGTGTAAAAGATTCTACTTCATAACATCCTGAACTCAAATATTCAACTCTTACATAAACAGTTTGAGGTACTCCTAAAACTGCAGACGAAGTATAGTTATTTGGCGTTGCAATTGCTGCTGTGCCAGCCTCTGCATCTGCAAGCGTTTCATAATAAGTAATTACTAAGTCACCAGGAATAGCAGATGGACCTGTTATAGCTGAATCATTTTCAGTTAGATCAAAAATATATGGTGGTGCTCCAGGATTACATAAAAATAAATCGTTTGGTAAACCATTATCAATTTCTGGTAAAACATCAATACACACTACTTCTGTATATTCACAACCAAAGTCATCTGTTGTTCTATAAGTATAACAATGTGTTCCAGCTGTTGTTGGTTGAACAGTAATATCATTTCCTGTCGTACTTGTTATTGATGGATCTGCATCCCAAGCTTCAGAGACTGTGACTGGAGTAAACGATAATTCTGGAGGTTGTAAAGCTGGATCAAATTCAATTCCCCAAGAAAATATGTAACCATTATCAACACTTAAATTATCAATAATTTGAATACACCAATCTCCATTTAACGGACTACCTAATAAAGTATTTAAAGAGCCTTCAGGAAGATAAGTACCAGGTGTGTATGATGCTCCTGGAGGATTAGATCCCGCTGTAATTGTTGGTGCATTTTCTAAAATAACCGTACCACTTGCAGAAAAACAATAATCTGCTCCAACACCTGGTGTTGTTGAGCCATCATCATTAGCACCTCCAAGATAAGTACCACCTCCTCCTGGATATTCTTTTAAAACAGCTACTTGTCCTGTTGGACTAATTATATTAATATCTAAATCTCCTGCAAAAGAGTGTTCCATATTTACACATATAGAAACAATTTGATTTATATCTGTTAAGGTCTGACCTGAGTCATAGCAGTCTACTGTGATACAAGTTTGATAAACAGCTCCTCCACCATCAGGTAAAAAAGTTGTACCACTTATAGGTGGTGTACAATCATTAATAAACTCGGTCGGTGTTACAACACCATTTAATGTTGTTGATTCTCCAAAACAAATCACACTATCTACAGCTTGTGTACCTGTAAAATCTGGCTCTGTACCAACCTGAACAACTTGATTGATCAAATTCGTGTTAGAACAACCTGCAGGGTCTGGATCTGTGTTTGTATCAGTTACATTTAAATTGACAATGTAAACTCCAGGTGTTGCATATGAAAAGGTTGCATTTTCTCCACTGATAAAATTACCGTCTCCTAAATCCCATTCATAAGTAGCACCTGTTCCATCATTTGAAAAAGTTGCACTTCCGTTTAATGTAATATCTTCACCTGGACATACCCAAATATAACCATCTCCATTTGGAGCTGGCGTTGCACTATCAATTTGAGACACTATGGTTTGACAAGGCTCGTAACAAGCAACTGTCGCTGCCCAACCGGAAGTATTTGCACTTCCATCAGAGGTAAACTCTATTGTTAAACATCCTGTAGGGTTAGTTGGAGTTGCAGAGAACATTCCAGGGTTTGCTGCTGCTCCTCCTCCAGAAAATGTTCCAAAAGGATTTGCAGTAATATCATCTCCATCATATATTGTTAACTCATCTGCATTTAATTGTGTACTAAAAGCAGTAAAATCTAATTGCACTTGTTGTCCAGGAGAATCTGGACAAATCGTTAAAATAAAACTTTCTCCATCTGCATAATTTGCAGAAGGTCCTCCTGAATCATAAAAAACGCCACCACATTGACTGACAGTTGTTGTTTGCATTAAAATATCCTGAGAGAAGGATATAAACGAATTTAAAAATAATAGTGCTAGTAAAAATTTTTTCATTGGTATGTGTTTAAAATACAACGTTAAAAAAAAACGTAAATATTATTTTTTATAGGTTTGTGGTTTAATAATTATAAAAAAATTGGTTCCGTCTATCTTATATATAATAGATCCCATTCTGTAAAACTCTAAATTATACTTTAAAGGATTAAAAGTACTTTTATTAAAAGCAACATCTCTTTTAAGGCTTGGATTATAAATATCAAATAACTCAACTTCTGATAAAAGTGTATACTTATCATCATCCTTTAAATTTGTAATTTCTTTAATTACAATTCTATTACGTAAAAGGTGTTTTAAATTTTTTACTTTTTGAGGCTTACTTAATACGTATGCATCTAATTTATCTTGATACACTTCCTTTATCATTGACAACTCTTGAGCTGTTAATGGTGCATCTACATTTTTACCAAATTTAACTAATTGTGTATTTTGTTTTTTCTGAGTTTGAGCTATTCCGTTTTGTGTAAACATCACAAATCCAAATAAAAGGGGTAAGAAGATTCTAAGAGTCATTGTTTATAAGATAAAATTAAGTGGGAAAATTAAGAAAATTTTAATAAAGTAAATGTTAATATGGGTATCTAATTCTGTTTTTTATGATTTATAATAGTATAACAGCTATAATTAATAAATACCTACCCTTATTCAAATTTATTTATTGTTTATCTTTGCAAACTATTTTAAACACCTTTTACAGACTTTATTTAAATGAAGATTGACAACAATATAGATAATACAGATGCTATCGGAGAAAACCACATTAGCACTAATCACGATACGCCTTTAAGAGATGATGCTTTTGAATTATCAGACGCTGATAAAATTGATAGCATAAAAAAAGATGTAACAAATATTTTACAAACATTAGGTTTAGATCTTACTGACGATAGTTTAAAAGGAACACCTAATCGTGTAGCTAAGATGTTTGTTAACGAAATTTTTGGTGGGCTTCATCCTGACAAAAAGCCAAAAGCTTCAACTTTTGATAATAAATACCAATATGGAGAAATGCTTGTAGAAAAAAACATTACTGTTTATTCTACCTGTGAGCATCACTTACTACCAATAGTAGGTCGTGCACACGTAGCATACATATCTAACGGAACCGTTGTTGGTTTATCTAAAATGAATCGTATTGTAGATTATTATGCTAAACGACCTCAAGTACAAGAGCGTTTAACAATCCAGATAGTAAAAGAGTTACAAAAAGCTTTAGGCACTGAAGATGTTGCTTGTGTTATCGATGCTAAGCACTTATGTGTAAATTCTAGAGGAATTAGAGATATTGAAAGCAGTACAGTAACCTCAGAATTTGGAGGACAATTTAAAAAGAAAGCAATAAGACGCGAATTTTTAGATTACATCAACTTAGAAACAAAATTTTAGAAAAACAGTAATGGAACTTTACAAACAACAACACATAAAAATATATAATTCGCTTTCTGGCGAAAAAGAGAATTTTAAAGCTATTAACGATGGTTATGTTGGTATGTACGTTTGTGGTCCTACTGTATATAGTAATGTACATTTAGGTAATGTCAGAACATTTATGTCTTTTGATGTTATTTTTAGATACCTAAAACACCTAGGATATAAAGTACGTTACGTTAGAAACATAACAGACGCTGGACATTTAGAAAATGATGCAGATGTTGGAGAGGACAGAATTGCTAAAAAAGCAAGACTAGAAGAGATTGAGCCAATGGAAGTCGTGCAACGTTACACGGTAGATTTTCATAATATATTAAACACCTTCAATTTTCTTCCTCCAAGTATAGAGCCTACAGCTACTGGACATATTATTGAGCAAATAGAACTAATAAAAACCATCATAGATAATGGTTTTGGATATGAAGTAAATGGCTCTGTATATTTTGATGTCCATAAATATAACCAAACCAATAATTACGGAATTTTAAGTAAGCGTAAGTTAGAAGACTTAATCCATAATACTAGAGAACTAGAAGGACAATCAGACAAGAAAAATCCTCAAGATTTTGCACTTTGGAAAAAAGCCGAACCAACACATATCATGCGTTGGCCTTCTCCTTGGAGTGATGGATTTCCTGGATGGCATTTAGAATGTACAGCAATGAGCACCAAATACTTGGGAGAGCATTTTGACATACATGGTGGCGGAATGGATTTAAAATTTCCACATCACGAATGTGAGATTGCACAAAACCAAGCTGCCAAAGGAAAAACACCTGTTAACTATTGGATGCATGCCAACATGCTAATCATGAACGGTAAAAAAATGGCAAAATCTACAGGTAACTTTATATTACCAACCGAGATTTTTACAGGTGAAAACAAAAACATCACCAAAGCATTTACACCAAGTGTCGCTAGATTTTTTATGCTGCAAGCACATTACAGAAGTATTTTAGACTTTACAAATGATGGGTTATTAGCTAGCGAGAAAGGCTACAACAGATTAATGGAGGCTATTAGCCAATTAGAAGATTTAAAAACATCAGACAATACAACGTTAAACATTGCAGCATGGACGCAAAAATGTTACGATGCCATGAATGACGATTTTAATACACCTATCCTAATTGCTAATTTATTTGAAGGTGTAAAATACATCAACCAAATAAAAGAAGGCACAGAGACTATTACTACAAAAGATTTAGAAGATTTTAAAAACACAATCAACGCTTTTGTATACGACATATTAGGATTAAAAAATGACAAAACTAATGCTGCAAACGGAACAGATAAACTATCTGGAGCAGTACAATTATTAATAAAACTACGTCAAGAAGCCAGAATTAATAAAGATTTTGCACTGTCAGATCAAATCAGAGACGAACTAGCAGAAGCTGGCATACAACTTAACGACGGTAAGGAAGGCACAACCTTTTCTACCAATTAAAACTAATTAAGTCCTTTCGGTAAGAGAGGACTTTTTTATTATGAAAAAAATAATATTAACTCCATTTCTATTTTTAATCAAGGTTTATCAAACCCTAATTTCTCCATTTACACCAGCCACTTGCAGGTACCAACCAACCTGCTCACATTACACCAAAGAAGCCCTATTAAAACACGGTTTATTAAAAGGACTAAAACTAAGCATAAAACGTATTTTAAGCTGTCATCCTTGGGGAGGAAGCGGTTACGACCCTGTACCATAAATACATTTTTTTAAATTTGGGCGTTTTAACAGGCTGTCCGTTATATCTTTTTTAAGAAAAATAAAAAAGGATGCCACTTCCATCCTTAACGCACTTGCGCCAAGAATTAGCACAAACATTAATTTATTGCTAAACCTTTGTCAAGTAATTCTAATAAATAAAGCATAAATACTATATTTACACTTACAAAAATTAAACTATGTACTTACTTAAATTCGATTGGAATCCTTTAACTGGAATCGATATTATCGGAAATTTTAAAATTCATTTTTACAGTGTCATGTGGATTGCTGCGTTTGTTATTGGACATGCCATAATGAAACGTATTTTTAAACGTGAAAAAATAAATATAGAATTTTTAGACCCATTATTTATTTACACTGTTTTAGCAACCATGTTAGGTGCGCGTTTAGGACATGTCATTTTTTACCAACCAGAACTAATTACCCAAGACCCATTAAGTGTTTTATTACCCTTTAAATTTAACGGTGGATTCGAGTTTACCGGTTTTCAAGGATTAGCTAGTCATGGTGCTGCAATTGGTATAATCATAGGAATGATATTATATCGTCGCAAATACAACTACAAATCCTTAATGTGGATTTTAGATCGCATTGTAATACCTGTAGCGTCTGGAGCAGTTTTTATTAGAATAGGTAACTTTATAAATTCCGAAATTATTGGAAAAGTAACAGACTCTGATTTAGGTGTTAGATTTGTGCAAGAGTATTATAATAAGTATGAGATTGTACAAAAAACAGGAATTAAAGACGTAAAAAAGGCATACGCATCTATAACAGACAATCCTAACATGTCAGAGTTATTAAACGCTATACCTTATAGACATGCTGCACAGTTATACGAGTCGTTTTGCTACATATTTGTATTTTTAATTTTATGGTTTGTATATACTAAAACAACTAAAAAAGATCAAACAGGATTTTTATTCGGATTATTTTTAATATTACTATGGAGTGTTAGATTTTTTGTCGAGTTTGTTAAAGAGCCACAAGGAGAAGAGTTTATTAATTGGTTTGGACTTAACACAGGACAATGGTTAAGTATCCCATTTATATTAATTGGATTATATTTTATGTTTTTATTTAAACCAAAAACAAGTATCAAATAATGAGAAATTTAAAAAACTATACGACTTTACTTTTTAGCTTAGTTTTACTTGTAAGCACTACGTCTTGTAAAAAAGAACAGGAAGCTATTGCTCCTGTTGAAGTAAACTTTAAAAAGGAAGGAGAGTTAACTTTGTTTAAAGGGACTACAGATACTATTATTAAGGTTTTTAATATAGAGATTGCTAAAACAGATTACGAAATCCAAACTGGGTTGATGTATCGTGATAGCATGAAAGATGATCAAGGTATGTTGTTTGCTTTTAATGACGTGCAAATGCGATCATTTTACATGAAAAACACGCGTATACCATTGGACCTTATCTTTTTTGATCATAATAAAACTATTGTTAGTTTTCAGGAAAACGCAAAACCTATGGATCAAAGCAGCTTACCATCTAACACTCCTGCACAATTTGTGCTAGAGGTTAATGCAGGAACTGCACAAAAACTTTTACTTGACGTAGGAGATAAAATGGATTACTTTGAGTATATGCTAGAAAAATAAAATCATTATTTTTAGATATAAAAAGCCTAATTGCAACTTTTACAATTAGGCTTTTTTTGTGCTTATATTTTAGGTTATAAGATATTACATTACTAACCATATCTATTTAAAACATGACTAATACAACACTATACAAACTAATTACGCATGATAGTGCTTAAGACTGTAAGTGGTTTAAAGCTTTAATTGATAATACACTATTATGGTTTAGTCATTAGTTTAAACTTTAGTATTGGTTTAATGTAGGTCTGCGTTTGCGTTAAGGATTGATGTGGAAATCCTTTTTGTGAGGCACGAGCAAAAAGATTGTAACGGAAAGCCTGACGCACTTTTGCTACTAAAAGCAAATGTGGGTAACGCCCAAAAAAATTATATTAATTGATTTATAAAGATTCCTTCGCAATACGCGTAACGACACAAAACAAAAAAGCCTTTCTAAATTAATAGAAAGGCTTTTTTTATAATGTTTAGTTTGTGACTACTTTACTACTGTTTCGTCAACTACTACTTCTTTCTTTTTTAATGCATCTGCTGCATTTCCTTTTTTAACAAAGTCAAACATGATTGGCGTTGCTATAAATAAAGATGAGTAAGTACCTACTACTACACCAATTATTAATGCAAACATGAATCCTCTGATTGAGTCTCCACCAAAAATAAAGATTGCTAATAATACTACTAAAGTAGTTAAAGACGTATTTAATGTACGACTTAATGTACTGCTTAATGACGTATCAATTACTTTATTAAATGGCCAGTCAGTATGCTCGTTAAAAAACTCACGAATTCTATCAAATACTACAACCGTATCATTTAATGAGTATCCAATTACTGTAAGGATTGCTGCAATAAATGCTTGGTCAATTTCCATTGAGAATGGCATAAACTTGTATGTTAAAGAGAATACTCCTAATACGATGATAACATCATGGAATACTGCTGCTACTGCACCAAGTGAGAATTGCCATCTCTTGAAACGGAATAAGATATATAAGAACACAACTACTAATGATCCTAAAACTGCCCAGAAAGAGGCTTGCTTAATATCATCTGCAATTGATGGACTTACTTTGTATTGATCCATAATACCTACTTGCTTGTTAGCTTTAGATAGGTCTTTAAAATCTTCAAACGATACTCCTTTTAAGTAAGGTTGTAATGCATCGTACATTTTAACTCTAACTTCTTCGTCAATTTCGTTTGCTGTTTCGTTAATCTTATACTTAGTCGAAATTTTTAAGTTATTATCGTCTCCAACAGTTTTTACTGTAGCACTTCCAAATACCTCTTGAGAGGCTAAAAGACCTTCAATCTCTACTGCACTTACTGGCTCAGCAAATCTAACTTGTGTTGTACGTCCTCCAACAAAGTCAATACCTTGATCTAATCCGTTTGTAAATAAAGATCCTAAACTTACTACTAATGCTACTGCAGAAATAATGTAAGCTACTTTACGTTTTGTAAGGAACGCGATATTAATGTTTCTGAATAAGTTTTTAGTTAATCCAGTTGAGAAGTCTAATTTACCACCTCTGTTAGCATACCAATCTACTAATAATCTAGTGATAAAGATTGCTGTAAATAAAGATGTTCCAATACCTATTAATAAAGTAGTTGCAAATCCTTTAATTGGTCCTGTACCAAAAACAAATAAGATTAATGCAGTTAAACCTGTTGTAATGTTGGCATCCAAAATAGATGATAATGCATTACTAAATCCATCTTGAATTGCTGACTTCTGGTCTTTTCCTTTTGATAGTTCTTCTCTGATACGCTCAAAGATAAGTACGTTTGCATCCACAGACATACCGATTGTTAAAACGATACCTGCAATACCTGGAAGTGTTAACACTGCTCCAATACCTGATAATACTCCAAAAATTAATAAGATGTTAAATAACATTGCGATGTCTGCAAATAATCCTGCTTTACCATAGTAAAATGCCATCCAAATTAAAACTAATGCTAATGCAATACCAAATGACATTGTACCACTTTCAATAGCTTCTTGACCTAAAGAAGGTCCAACTATACTACTTTGAATAATCTCTGCACGAGCTGGTAATTTACCTGCACGTAACACGTTTGCTAAATCCGTAGCCTCACTTAATTTAAAGCTTCCAGAAATCTCTGTGCTACCTCCTGCAATTGGTCCAGAAGATGATGTAGGTGCAGAATATACTGTGTTATCTAAAACAACAGCAATTTGACTTTGAGTTTTAAAAGCATCACCTGTCATTTTTTCCCAGATTTTTGCTCCTTTACTATTCATTTGCATGCTAACTACAACCTTGTTTGCTTGGTTGTAAGATTGACGTGCATCTGTAACTACTGCTCCATTTAATGGTGGTTCATTATCTCTGTTTCCATTTAATACAAATAGGTCAACTAACTCACTGTCTTCAGCTGGCTTACCAAATAAAAATTTAGTGTATTTTAATTCTGATGGTAATAATGCCACAACTTCTGGCATAGCTAAATAGCTTAATACCTTGTCTTTATCTTCAATATTAAACTGTGCTAAAGTTGCTCCAAAACCAGGACCTGCAATTAGATCTAATAATGGGTTAACTTCATTTACTGTTTCGTTTTCTTCACCTGTAAGCGCAGCGATAGCTTTCTCTTCATCAGTCATTTCTGTATCTGCAGCAGGAGTTTCTCCTTCTGTAGTTTTAGTTTCAAGCTTTGCTTTTAATACATCGTTAGCTTGAACTAAAAATTGATTAAACTGCTCTGCTTTTAATCCTTCCCAAAACTCTAATTGTGCAGTAGTAGTAATTAACTCTGTAGCACGTGCTACATCTTTAACACCTGGTAATTCTAATAATACACGTCCTGAGTTACCTAAACGTTGGATGTTTGGAGATGTTACACCAAACTCATCAATACGCTTACGTAATACTTCAAAAGCAGAAACAATAGACTCGTCTACTTTAGTTGCTAATACAGCTTTAGCATCACTATCTGACATGTTTAAATCAATCTCTCCAACTAAAGATCTGTTAGCAAAAATATCTGGAGATGCTAGTTTTTTGTCTCCTTTGATTGCATCAAATGCAGTAAAGAAGTCATCTAAATATGTATTTTGACTATCTTTTTGCATTTCGTCAGCATCATCTAATGCTTTTCTAAATGTAGGATCCTTACTCTCGTTAGATAATCCCATTAATAAGTCTCTTACAGAGATTTGAAGTATTGCCTCTAAACCTCCTCTAAGGTCAAGACCTAACTTCATTGAGTTTTGCTTAACGTCTCCATAAGTGTTTCCTAAAAATACACTTTCTTTTGATGTTGCTAACGAGTCTAAATACTTAGTAGCATACTCGCTTACTTGGTTTTTACGGTCATCTGCTGAAGCGTCAATTTTGCTTTCAGCTACTTGTGCTGCATTGTTTTCAATCGCATTATTTTTAAATGTGAAAGACAATTGGTAAATACTTACCAATCCAAACAATACTGCAAATAGTTTTACTAATCCTTTATTTTGCATGGTTTTGTTTATTTAATCAAATTTTTAATCGCGCAAATATATAGTTTACACGAAGATTTGACAATTATTTTTAATGGTTTAAAATGAATTGTTTAACGCCTAAATAGCAAGTACTATATAGCGAAAAATGTTTTACTAGAAAAGATTAAGCTTGTGGTCCTGCTCTACCTTCTGGAATATTGAAGTTTCCTTTATCTATACTAATAGAGTTATTAGTATTTACTTTTGGAGTTACTTTTACAGGACTGGTTAATTGTAATATATTTTCTGTTATCCCAGAAAATGATAGCACTACCTGTGATGCTCTAGTATACTCTTGTTTTGCTTCTACTATAAACTTTCCGTCAAAACCAACTCCTGATTGTGTGTTGGTTTTAATTTCAAAAACATCTACGTTATAACCATTATCTAAAGGACTATTTGGGAGATTTTCTTTACCGCTATTGTAGATTAGTTTTTCTTTTAATAAAAAAGATTTCACCTCAGTTATTGCTATATCGCTATAATAGGTGATTTTTAAAATTCCATTTTGCTCAAAAACTTGTGTGTTTTTTACACCAATATTTTCAAGTTGCGCTTTTATAGCATGTATTGCTTTTTCTGTCTGAGAAACAGTTGCTTGATTATCGGAAAATTGAAATACAATTTGTTGGTTAGGTACAGTGATTTGTTGTTGACTAACAACAAAAAATGTAAGCGCAGTGATTACAATGCCAAAGTACCATTTAGACTTCATGTGCCAAATATAAAAAATAAGACTTTATTAGTATAGTCTTTAAGTCATTAAATAAACTTTTAAAGCAAAAAAAAGAGTGACTTTTTAAGGTCACTCTTTTAAATATTTAAAAAATGTAATTATTACATTCCTTCCATTAACTCATATCCTTCTGGAGGCGTCATAGAAAACTTATCATCTGCAACAGTTTCTTTTTTAACTTCTGTTACTTCATAAGTCATTGACATATCCATACCAGCTTGATTTACATTAATATTCATTAATAATGGAAATCCTTTAAAATCCTCTCCAAACTCTACAGTCTGTTGGTTTGCAGCAACAATAGCTTCAGTAGTATAAACATCCATTTTCATGTCAACACCATCTTGATTCATTACAACGTTATACTCTTGACACTCGTAACCTAAGATAGTCTTAGTTTCGTCACCTTTAGTGATTTTAACATCAGACTTATCAGGAGATTCTGCTATATCTGTTAACGAATACATTTTACCCATCATTGGGTTATTAAGTAAAGTTAACATCTTTTTAGATTGTGTATCAATAATAGAAACGGTTTCTCCAGACATTGGATTGTTAGTTTCTGATCTTGTTTTGTCTGCTTTAAAATAAGTAACAATAGCAATATCGCCAATCATAGCAAACTGCTCATTCATTTGTTCATTACTACTTGACATTGTCATTTTAGAAGACACTACACCTTCTGTAATCTGCTCTTGAGCAACCATAGACAAACTAAAAGTTGCCACTAATAAGAATACTAATTTTTTCATTTTTGTAAAATTTGTTAAGGTTAATTAAAATTTATGTTGTTTTTACTTATTATAGGCAATTACCTTGCCATAACAAATTTTACAACTGGTACTAAAAATTAAAGTTCTAATAATCCGTTTGTTGCAGATACACCTTTTGCACTTTCTTGCATGTGTGCTTTTTCTGCATCACTAAGGTTTATCTCTACAATTTTTTCGATTCCATTACGACCTAAAATTACAGGAACACCAATACATAAGTCTTTTAATCCGTATTCTCCATCTAATAATACAGAACATGGGAACATTTTTTTCTGGTCACAAGCAATAGCCTGAACTAATCCGCTAACCGCTGCTCCTGGTGCATACCAAGCCGAAGTCCCTAATAATTTAGTTAAAGTTGCTCCTCCTACTTTAGTATCCTCTTTTACTTGGTCTAATCTGTCTTCGGATAAAAACTCAGATACTTTTACACTGTTTCTAGTTGCGTGTGCTGTTAATGGAACCATCCCTTTATCAGAGTGTCCACCAATTACCATACCGTCAACATCGCTAATTGGCGCACCTAAAGCTTCTGCTAATCTGTATTTAAAACGTGCAGAATCTAAAGCTCCACCCATTCCGATAATTCTATTTTTTGGTAAACCTGTAGTTTTGTGTACTAAATAAGTCATTGTATCCATTGGATTACTAACAACTATGATTATTGTATCTGGTGAGTTTTTAATTAAACTAGCTGATACTGTTTTAACTATTCCTGCATTAATCCCAATTAACTCTTCACGAGTCATCCCTGGTTTTCTAGGAATACCAGAAGTAATAACGCAAATATCACTACCTGCAGTTTGACTATAGTCATTAGTTACACCTGTTATTTTTGTATCAAAACCGTTTAAAGAGGCTGTTTGCATTAAATCCATTGCCTTACCTTCCGCAAAACCTTCTTTAATGTCTAATAAGACAACTTCTGATGCAAAGTTTTTAATGGCAATATATTCTGCACAACTTGCTCCAACTGCTCCTGCTCCAACTACTGTTACTTTCATATGTATTTTGTATTTAAAAAATTAATTGTGTTTGTTTTAAGTTTTACTAAATTAACATTTTAAAATTACTTTTTATTAAGAAAATAATAATTCTAGAACATGAAATTAATTCCAAGAGATGCTGTGTCAAAATCTGCTAAGGTATAAGATGCATTTATGCCAAAAAATCCTGCCTTCACATTTGCACCAAGTGTTGCTGTCACTCCGTTTGTTTTAGAGTCTACTGAAAAAGGATCAACAATTTCTTCTGAAAATAAAATACCATCAGACACTCTGTATGTACCCAATAAATCAGTTTCTGATGTTGCACTTAAGTAACCTACTGCACCATAAAAGTTTAAAACCTTAAAATTTGTTCCTGCTATTAACTGAAACAATAAACTGTTAACATTGGTTTGTACTTGTTGATTTTCGCCATCCACTACTTCAGTATTTGTAAAATCATAATTTGCGTCTAAATGAGTGTACGATACTAAACCTGATATGGCTAACGGAAAATTACTGTCTTCTGGTAACCAGGTGGTAAATTCTTGCTGTATACCAACACCATACAATCCTATCTTAACGTCTTCTGTTTCTACTTTTGGAAAAAGTCGACCTTTGATTTGTGTCCCTTCAAACAATGCAAAACTACCTTGCAAAAAAGCTGTTGGAATTAAATCTACATTTGATGATCCAATTCCTGTTGGTAAAGTCAATTCTACTTCTTGATTTCCAAATATTGGATCTTGATAGGTTACCAAAACAGTAACCTCTGGATCATTATGGCCTAATGCTGTAGCTACATTTTTTGAAGGACTATTGTCTGGAAATCTAATGTTTTCGAAATCAGAAACATTTAAATTAAAACTTTTATTTTCATCTTTAATAAAAGAAGTATTACCAACAATAGACAATTCAAAACTATACTTTTTAGGGGTTTTTGCATTGTTAAACCAACCCGAACTTATACCATAAGCCAATCCATTTGTGGCTGGTAATAAATAGCTTTCAGAGAAGGTTTTTGCATCATCAACACCTGCTGCTAACAAATCGTTTAAATTTTGCTGAGCGACATTGCTTTGAGAAAAAAGTATTAAACTTATTACTGTAAGTAGTTTTTTCATTTTAAAAATTTTTAATTATACTATATTTTACGATAATTTTGATGAAATGGTTTTAAATAAAATTATAATTTAAACCAATAACAATGTTAGAGTAAGCGCCAAAGGTCAACATTGTATTTATTGAAAAATTATTTAAGTTGTAGTTAACAGACAAATCTGATTTAAAATTTGTTTTACTTTTACTTAACGTTTTTAAACCTGTATTAAGTATATCTAGCAGCAAATCACCTTCTCCTCCAACTTTATAATCAAAATTTGATGTTGTCAAACCCAAGCCTAGTGAGACGTCAAAATTGCTAAAGGTTTTAGATGAAATAAGATTAAACCCATACGATTGACCATCCACTTTTATTGCATTAATCTTACCTATTATTAAGTCTGCTTCGTTAAAATCCTCGTCAACAGAATAATTAGAATACGTTCCTAAAAAAGCAAAATTATAAGTGCTGTTTTTAATTCCGTTAAACCACTGATTTAGATTATGCATTACTCCAAAACCTAACGATTTATATACAGAGCTATTAATTTTAATACTTGGAGCTAACCTGACAATTACATTTGTTTTTTTCCATAAACCAATACTTGCTTGAACTTGACCATGCTGTACTGTATTGGCATTTATACCTTCTGGTGCGTCAAATTCAAAAACCTCATCATTTATTGAGCCTTCTAAAACCACAGTATTATCTCCTCCTAAAGCGGATGGTATTAGTGACGAAGTAGCACTACCCTGAATTCCTATATTTTGAAGTTGTGCTTGGTTTACTAAAAACGTTTTTTGATTATCCGGAATTAGTAACATGTTATATTGAATAGATAACTCTACATCAAATTTATTTTTTGGTTTAACACTAGTATACCATCCTCCAGAAGCCTGAAATACTGATGCATTGGCTGCTGGAGTGATGTATTGATCTGTTAAAAAAATTAAATCTTCGGCTACAGCTTTGACATCTTCAAATTGAGAATAAGCCGAGTTACAAAATACAATTGCAACAATAAATAAAAGCTTTTGCTTTAACATGTTTAAGTTACTTTTAGTTTAGATTTGGGCATAAAAAAAAGGAAACATTTAAAAAAATGTTTCCTTTGCAATATAAAATTATATTTATTATTTAAGCATCGATGTTTGCGTAAATAGCATTTCTCTCAATAAAATCACGACGTGGTGGCACCTCGTCTCCCATTAACATAGAAAATACACGATCAGCCTCAACACCATTATCGATTTGGATTTGACGTAGCGTTCTAAATTCAGGATTCATTGTTGTATCCCAAAGTTGTTCTGCATTCATCTCTCCAAGACCTTTATAACGTTGGATTTTTGCTGACTCTCCAAAATCTTTCATAATAGCAACACGCTCTTCATCTGACCAAGCATATTGTTTTTTAGCTCCTTTTTTAACTAAATATAAAGGAGGAGTTGCAATGTAAATGTGTCCATTTTCAATTAACTCTTTCATAAATCTAAAGAAAAACGTTAAAATAAGTGTTTCAATGTGCGAACCATCAATATCGGCATCACACATGATTACTATTTTGTGGTATCTTAATTTAGAAAGGTTTAATGCCTTACTATCTTCTTCGGTACCTATAGTTACGCCTAAAGCTGTAAAGATATTTTTAATCTCTTCGTTTTCAAACACCTTATGTGTCATTGCTTTTTCAACATTCAAAATCTTACCACGTAATGGTAAAATGGCTTGAAATGCACGATCACGACCTTGTTTTGCAGTTCCACCTGCCGAATCTCCCTCGACTAAGTAAACCTCACACTTTGATGGGTCTTGCTCTGAGCAATCCGATAATTTTCCAGGTAAACCACCTATACTCATTACTGTTTTACGCTGTACCATTTCACGCGCTTTTTGAGCTGCATGTCTAGCTTGGGCTGCAAGAATTACTTTTTGAACAATGATTTTAGCATCATCTGGATGTTCTTCTAAATAATCAGATAACATTTCTGATACTGCCTGACTTACAGATGCAGACACTTCACGGTTACCTAATTTAGTTTTAGTTTGTCCTTCAAATTGTGGCTCTTGTACTTTTACAGATACAATTGCTGTAAGACCTTCACGGAAGTCATCTCCTGCGATATCAAACTTTAACTTGTCTAACATTCCAGACTCGTCAGCATACTTTTTAAGTGTATGCGTTAATCCACGTCTAAAACCTGAAAGGTGCGTACCACCTTCATGTGTATTAATATTATTTACATAAGAGTGTAAGTTTTCTGCATAACTAGTATTATATACCATTGCAACCTCAACAGGTACTCCATTTTTTTCTCCTTCAAAAGAAATCACATCTTTCATTAAAGGCTCTCTGTTTCCGTCTAAAAACTTGATAAACTCTTTAAGACCTTCTTCACTATGAAATGTTTCTCCTTCAAAAGAACCATCTTCTTTAGTAAATCTTTTGTCTACTAAATGGATTGTAATTCCTTTGTTTAAGTATGCCAATTCACGCATTCTACTTGCTAATGTATCGTAATTATACTCTAGCGTTTGTGTAAAAATTGTCGAATCTGGTTTAAAAGTTACAGTTGTACCTCTTTTATCTGTATCACCAATTGCCTTTACAGGATATAAAGATTTACCTCTTTCATATTCTTGTTCCCATATTTTACCGTCTCTATAAACGGTTGCTGTTAGGTGCTCTGATAATGCGTTAACACAACTTACACCAACACCGTGAAGTCCTCCAGAAACCTTATAAGAATCTTTATCAAACTTACCACCTGCACCAATTTTAGTCATTACAACCTCTAATGCAGAAATACCTTCTTTTTTGTGAAGATCTACAGGAATACCACGACCATCATCTTCTGTAGTGATTGAGTTATCCTCGTTAATTGTTACTGTGATATTATCACAATGACCAGCTAAAGCTTCGTCAATCGAGTTATCTACAACCTCATATACTAAATGGTGTAAACCACGTACACCAACATCTCCAATATACATGGAAGGACGCATACGTACATGCTCCATTCCTTCTAGCGCTTGGATACTATCAGCAGAATAATTGTGTTTGTTAAACTCTTCCTTTTTTTCGCTCATATTTATATTATTTATGATCTATTTCTGTTATTAAGGCATAAAAAAAGATGCGATTAGGCATCCTTTTGAATACAAACAAATATACACAATTAAAAACGTTTTTCAAGTGTATTTAAGCGTTGCCCTTAAAAATTATTAACATTTGTTAATTATTAAAAAAGTGTCTTAAAAGGCTTAAAAACCACTTTAAAATAGATTTTGACAATCTTAATTGTTTTTTTAAAGACCAAAAAACACAAAACCTCGCATTTGCGAGGTTTTGAAGCTATTAATATATATACTTTATGCTAATTTTTGTTTAATTAAGATGTAGCATAAGACTTATCATGGACGTTTGCTATTGCACGACCACTTGGCTCATTCATGTTTTTAAAAGCCTCATCCCACTCTAATGCAGTTGCTGTACTACACGCTACACTTGCTTCTTGAGGTACACTTTTTGCTGCTGCATCACTTGGGAAGTGCTCTTCAAAAATAGAACGATAGTAAAACTCTTCTTTGTTTTGTGGTGTTTGTATTGGAAAACGGAATTTAGCATTAGCCATTTGATCATCTGTGACTGCTTCATTAACCACTTCTTTAAGTGTGTCAATCCAATTGTAACCAACACCATCGCTAAATTGTTCTTTTTGTCTCCAAGCGACACTTTCTGGTAACATATCCTCAAAAGCCTTTCGTACTACCCATTTTTCCATACGTTCTCCATTAATCATTTTATCTTGAGGGTTGATGCGCATCGCTACATCCATAAACTCTTTATCCAAAAATGGTACACGTCCTTCAATTCCCCAAGCTGCTAAACTTTTGTTTGCTCTTAAACAATCGTACATGTGTAATTTATCTAGCTTACGCACTGTTTCTTCATGAAATTCTTTTGCATTTGGTGCTTTATGAAAATATAAATAACCTCCAAAAATTTCATCTGCACCTTCTCCAGATAATACCATTTTAATTCCCATAGATTTAATAACTCTAGCCATTAGATACATAGGTGTTGACGATCTTATAGTTGTTATATCATAGGTTTCTATGTTATAAATTACATCTTTAATAGCATCTAAACCTTCTTGGATTGTAAATTTAATTTCATGGTGTACAGTACCAATATGGTCTGCTACTTTTTGTGCTGCAGCTAAATCTGGCGAGCCTTCTAACCCAACAGAGAAGCTGTGCAATTGTGGATACCAAGCATCTGACTGATCATCTGACTCTATACGTTTTTGCGCATATTTTTTTGCAATTGCAGAAGTTACCGAACTATCTAATCCTCCTGAAAGCAAAACACCATAAGGTACATCACTCATTAACTGTCTGTGAACTGCTGCTTCTAAAGCTTCTTTAACTTCAGCAATACTAGTTTCGTTATCTTTTACAGCCTCATAATCACTCCAATCTCTATTATACCATTTTACAAATTCACCATCTTTACTTGACATATAATGTCCTGGAGGAAATAATTCAATTTTGGTACATACACCTTCTAAAGCCTTAAGCTCTGAGGCTACATAAAATGTTCCGTTTTGATCCCAACCAATGTATAATGGGATAATTCCCATGTGGTCACGTGCTATAAAATATTCATCTTTTTCTACATCATAAATTGCAAATCCAAAAATTCCGTTCATTTCATCTACAAAATCAACACCTTTTTCTTGGTACAATGCTAGGATTACTTCACAGTCACTTTGCGTTTGGAAATCATATTTGCCTTCAAATTGCTTACGCAAATCTCTGTGATTGTATATTTCGCCATTTGCAGCTAAAACCAATTTGTTATCAGGACTAAACAATGGTTGTTTTCCTGAAGCAGGATCAACAATTGCTAAACGTTCATGCGCTAAAATAGCTTTATCATCACTATAAATACCTGACCAATCTGGTCCACGATGACGAATAGTTTTAGACATTTCTAACACTTGAGGTCTTAAATCTTCACTTTTTTGTTTTAGGTCGAAAGCACATACAATTCCACACATAATTTTATATTTTAAATTCTTTAATTCTAATTGATGAAGCAAATATTAGCTTTATGTTTCATAATTAAAACACTAAACGTATTAATGCTTACATTTTTACATCATTAAATAGTATTATGTTACAATATATCACTTTTTAGTTAGTTAAAAGTATTCTTAACTTTACAATCTGATAGTTAACCCCAAACCACAATGAGATTATTTGTTCTTTTATTTATTTTATTTAGCTTAAACATAACTGCTCAAGCTACTTGGCAACCATTACCTAATATTACTTCTAACCCTAACAATCAACGTTTTGATGACGTGTTTTTTTTAAATGATAATTTAGGTTGGGCTGCAAATGGCTTTTATGCGTCTGTATACAAAACTACAGATGGTGGTATAACATGGTCAGAACAACTAAATCAAACGGATTTAGGTAGTAGTCATTATTTTAGAAATATTGAATTTTTAAATGAAGACGTAGGCTTTTTAGGCACTTTAAATGGTCTTTTTTACAAAACTACAGATGGTGGTATAACATGGACAACTATAACTAATATAACACCAAATCCAGTTGCTATTTGCGGATTAGATGCTGTTGGAACCTCAACAATTTATGGTTGTGGTGCTTACTTTAGTCCAGCTTTTATAATTAAATCTTCAGATAGTGGTAATAATTGGACATTTATAGACATGTCTGCGTACGCTGATGCTTTAGTAGAAATTTATTTTGAAACTGAAACTATTGGTTATGCTTCTGGAAAAAGTGCAACAGGAGGCATCATTTTAAAAACAATAGATGGCGGAACTTCCTGGACTGAAATATATAACTCCAATATTATTGGAGATTACGTTTGGAAAATACAAGTATTAGAAAACAACCCTAATATTATTTTTGGAGCTGTAGAGTCTACAGCAACCACATTAGGACAATTTATAAAGTCTATTGATGGAGGTTTAACATGGTTTAGTACTAACGCACCAGAAACCCATTTACAGGCAGTTGGATTTACATCCGAAACCCATGGATGGATTGGAGGACACAGCACAGGTTTTTACGAAACCACAGATGGAGGACTAACTTGGACCAACTTAAACATTGGTAATAATTTAAACCGAATATTTGTTACCTCATCAGGTCAAGCTTACGCATCAGGTACTACTATTTACAAATACACAGACCAAACTTTAAATACTGAAGATTTCTCTATACCAGCAAAATCGCCATTACAGGTTACATTACTAAAAAATCCAGTTGAAAGCAATCTTGAATTTTCAATAGATTTTAAAAGTGATGATAATTTATTAATCGAGCTTTATGACGCTAACGGTAGATTTGTCAAACAACTTTCTAGAGAAATAATTAAAACTAATGGTACCCAAAAACAGTATAAATTTCTGGTTACAGACTTAGCAACTGGAATCTATTTCTTGGATTTTCATAATAATAGTGGACGTCAAACAGTTAAGTTTATAAAACAATAGTTACACTTTTACATGTCCCCAATTTTCACCAGTTTTAATACGATGTAATTGCATTTCAGAAACCCCAAATTGTCGCGCTAAAATCTTTAATCTAGTACGTCTATTTGGATCAAAAAGACGCTTTTTAAGTCTAATCACCTCTGTTTCGGTTAATTTAGAGGACGTTATCACTTTTTTTCTAGTAAGATAATGCGGATTTTTAAATTGATGGATTTCCTTTTCACGTTTAGTTGCCCATTTTAAATTTTCGACTGCATTATTACTTTTATCGTAATCTAAGTGGATTACAAATTTTGCGTCTTCTGGTTTATCTAAATGATGTTGTGCAACTAATTTGTGAATATATCTTGCTGTACGCTTGCCATCTTTTTTTATAACAGGAACTGTACTATACCCATTAATAGGGTATTTGTTTTCTATCAAAACATCTACTCCATCTTCAACTTTACTAAGTCGTCCATGGTTTGATATTTTAAAAGACATATTTTCAGAAACATTGTCATCAAATTGGACAGGCTTCCATTTTTCATTGTAAAAATTTCTAATCATAATGTTAAGTTTATAAGGATTACTTACGCTATGATTAATAGCTATAGTTGCAAAATACAACTATTTTACGGAATATTAAGATACTTGTGTGTTTGTAGTGACACTTTCCATTTAGGATTAGCCATAACATAATCTACAATCATTGGTATCATTGTATCACGTTTACTCCATTCTGGTTGTAAATATAAAATACAATCTCCATTAACTTTAGCTGCTTGCGCTTCCGCAAACTTAAAGTCATCTTTATTATAGATAATACATTTTAACTCATGTGCCTTATCATAAACACCTTGAGTAGGCAGTTTCATTTTTTTTGGAGACAAGCAAATCCAATCCCATTGACCAGTTAACTCATAAGCACCAGAAGTTTCTATATGGATTTTACAACCTTCAGCCTTAAGCTTATCGGTTAATGCTGTCATATCCCAAGTTAATGGTTCTCCTCCTGTTACTACTACAGTATCGCTATACTTTTTAGCATTGGCAACTATTACATCTGTACTAGTTGGAGGATGTAAATCTGCATTCCAACTTTCTTTAACATCACACCAATGACAACCAACATCGCAACCACCAATTCTTATAAAATAAGCAGCAGTTCCTTTATGGAAACCTTCACCTTGGATAGTGTAAAACTCTTCCATTAAAGGCAACATTAATCCTTTGTTAACTAAATCTTGTGTCTCTTGCTTCATAGCTTGCAAATATAATCTTATCTAATGGAAAATTTAAGCATTTAAAGTTGAAAGTTTTCAATGATTTACGCTAAGATTAGTATTTTTACATCAAATATTTTTAGAATGAGTAGACAAGACGAATTTTTTAATCATATCACAGAAGGAAACACCTGTAAAGGCGACTACATAACGTTAGGTTCGGCAATGTTAGATGGTCAAACTATAAAAGATGCTTTTGTAAACGTACCATTAAAAACTATGAATAGACATGGTTTGATAGCTGGTGCAACTGGAACTGGTAAAACTAAAACATTACAAGTGTTGGCAGAAAACCTTAGTGATAAAGGGATTCCGGTCTTACTTATGGATATTAAAGGAGATTTAAGTGGTATCGCACAACCTAGTCCTGGACATGCTAAAATTGACGAACGTCATGCAAAAATAGGTTTACCCTTTCAAGCTAAAGGATTTCCTGTTGAAATCATGAGTTTATCCGAACAAAATGGTGTAAGATTACGTGCAACTGTTAGCGAGTTTGGTCCTGTATTACTATCTAGAATTTTGGATCTTACAGACACGCAATCTGGCGTTGTAGCAGTTATTTTTAAATATTGTGACGACAACAAACTACCCTTATTAGATTTAAAAGATTTTAAAAAAATATTACAATATTGCACTAATGAAGGTAAAGCAGAATTTCAGGACGAGTATGGTCGTATCTCTTCTGCATCAACAGGAGCGATTTTAAGAAAAGTTATCGAAATTGAGCAACAAGGAGGTGATTTATTTTTTGGCGAAAAAAGTTTTGAAGTCGAAGATTTATTACGCACCACTAGAGATGGTCGTGGTTACATAAACATTATTAGACTTACAGACATACAAGACAGACCAAAATTATTCTCGACATTTATGTTAAGTTTATTGGCCGAAATATATGAGACTCTACCAGAACAAGGTGACTCTGGGAAACCAGAATTAATCATGTTTATTGATGAAGCGCATTTGATATTTAATGAAGCTTCAAAAGCCTTATTAAATCAAATAGAAAGCATTGTTAAACTAATACGTAGTAAAGGTGTTGGTTTATACTTTGTAACACAAAACCCAACAGATGTACCAGAAGGTGTTTTAAGTCAATTAGGGTTAAAAATCCAACATGCTTTGCGTGCCTTTACAGCAAAAGACAGAAAAGCCATAAAGCTAACTGCACAAAACTATCCAGATACTGAATACTATGATACAGCAGATGTATTAACGTCATTAGGTACTGGAGAAGCGTTAGTGTCTGCTTTAAATGAAAAAGGAAGACCAACACCATTAGCTGCCACAATGATGCGTGCACCAATGAGTAGAATGGATGTGTTAACAGACGTAGAGTTGCAAAACTTATTGGACGACTCCAAGTTGGTTTTAAAATATAACGAAACCATAGATCGTGAAAGCGCGTATGAGCTTTTAAACAAAAAAATAGAAGCTGCTGAAGCCTTACAACTTGAAGAAGATAAAAAAGCTGAAAAAGAAAAAGCTGAAAAACAATCTAGATCAACAACCACTAGAAGACGTAGCACTGCACAAAACCCAATTATCAAAGTATTAACAAGTGCTACATTTATTAGAAGCGTTTTTGGAATTTTAAAACGCGTGATGAAATAATCACTTTTATAAAAAAGAATTTAAAAACAAAATCATTTCGCTTAAGCGGAAACAAAACCAATATAACCTCAATGAAAAAAACAATAGTAACCTTAGGTCTTTTAGCTGTGCTAGTAACGTCATGTAACAAAGCTGCAGATCCATATTTAGTGCAAAACCAAAATATTGGATTATTAACAGACTCAACCCAAGTCAAGGATTTAAAAACTATCTTTATCAACGACTCAGTAATAAGTCCAATTGCTGGAGACGAGTTTACAGGTGCTTTAAATACTATTGAAATTTACGAAAAAGGAGGTAAACACCTATTAAGCATAACACCAAAACAAGCATTAGACTCTACTGCTACAATCTCTAGTATCAAGATAAAAGACTCGAGATTTAAAACAGACAAAGGGATAACTAGCAATAGTACTTTTGGAGATATTAAAGCAAAATATACTATTACAAGCATTCAAAATTCATTTAAAAGTGCTTCCGTTTTTGTTAAAGAAAGCGATGCGTTTTTCTTAATTGATAAAAATGAATTACCATCAGAGTTTAGATTTGATATGAACAAAAAAATAGAGGAAGCAAACATACCAGAAACCGCTAAGATTAAACACTTTATTTTAGGTTGGTAGATATAATATTAAAGCTAAAATGAATACCAAGAATTTACCTAATGACATTATAAAATGGTGGGAAAGTAAACGATGGCTATTTAACTTACTAAATGCTTTATTTGGTATTATAGGTTTAATAAGTTTTGCTGACTATTTTCAAATAGAAGAAGCTATAGGACTAGTTATCTATATTGTAACAGCAAACGTCTTGTATTCCTCAGGAATGCTTTTAGAAATTGCTGATTTTTATTATTTTAATAACAAATTAGGTGTCAATAAAATTAGACTTTTACTTTTAACATTAGGACTACTATTTTCATGTGGTATAACAATACTTGGCGTGATTATACATTACGCTGCTAATTTTTAATAAAATGAAAGAAAAAAAATATAAAATCCAAAACAGCCCATTTGTTGTACCAACAACTGATGGTAAAGTTATTGAAGAGCACTTTGGGTTAGCCACAGATGGTAATAAAGATATTAGTATAGCACATATGATTGCTCCAGCAGGTTGGAGTGAACCTTTTCAAACACCAGCTTTTGATGAGTACACTTATATTATTAAAGGTAAAAAACAGTTTATTATTGATGGAGAAGAAATAATACTTGAAGCTGGACAATCCATTAAAATTGAAAAAAATACACGTGTACAATACTCCAATCCTTTTACAATTGCTTGCGAGTATATTGCTATTTGTACTCCAGCATTTTCAATGGATTTAGTAAACAGAGAAGACTAAAAAAAATGAAAAAGAAAATCGCAAAAGTACTTCCTAAAATAATTGGTAACGGTTTAAATGCGGTTAGTTATGTTGCACCTAAATTTGCTAGCGCAAAAGCATTAGACATTTTTGCAACACCTAGACAAGGACGTTTTAAAGACAAACATCAACCGTTTTTAAATACAGCTAACCAATACACTTTAAACTATCAAGACCACACCATACAAACTTACCATTGGATAGGTACAAAAAAAACCATCTTACTTGCACATGGTTGGGAAAGCAATACTTTTAGATGGAAAAAATTAGTGGAAGCTTTAAAGGATTTAGATTACAATGTGGTATCCTTAGATGGTCCTGCTCATGGTAAATCTAGTGGTACACAGTTTAATGCTATTTTGTATTCCGAGTTTTTAAATGTTGTTGCAAAACATTACAAGGCTAACGTAATTGTTGGCCATTCAGTTGGTGGAATGGCATCTGTGTTTTTTCAACATAAATACCAAAATGACGCTTTACAAAAAATGATTTTGCTTGGCGCACCTTCAGAGTTTACAAATGTTTTTAAAAACTATGTTAACATGTTAGGGTTTAATAAGCGCATTGAAAATGGACTAAATCAGCTAGTTTTAGAACGTTTTAATTATATGCCTTCACATTTCTCGGCAGCTAAATTTTCAAAAGAAATTAATTTAGAAGGACTTATAATCCACGATAAAGGTGATAAGATTATACAATATGACGAGGCTGAGCTAATTTCATCTAACTTTAAAAATTCAACATTACTAACTACAGATGGTTTTGGTCATGGATTACGTGATGATAGCGTAAACAAAGCTGTTATTAATTTTATTAAAGCATAATATATTTTGGAAGAAAAATTAACAAGACTTAATAAATACCTTAGCGAAGCTGGTTTTTGCTCGCGTCGTGAAGGTGATAAATTAATTGATGCTGGACGTGTTACAATTAATGGCGTTGTACCAGAAATGGGCACAAAAGTAAGTCCAAGTGATGTTGTTGCTGTCGATGGTGAAATTATTAAAAACAATACTGACAAGCCAATTTACCTTGCTTTTAATAAACCTGTAGGTATTGTATGTACCACAGATACCTCTGTTGAAAAAGACAATATTATAGATTATATAAACTATCCAAAACGTATTTTTCCTATTGGACGTTTAGATAAGTTAAGTGATGGATTAATTTTTATGACCGACGATGGTGATATTGTAAACAAAATTTTACGTGCTAGTAACAATCACGACAAAGAGTATGTTGTGACTGTAGACAAGCCTATATCACAAACCTTTATTAACAGAATGGCAAGTGGTATTTATCTAGAAGATTTAGATCGTACGACTAAAAAATGTTCGGTTAAAAAAATAGACTCGCATACCTTCAGGATTATTTTAACACAAGGTTTAAATAGACAAATTAGGCGTATGTGCGAATATTTAACCTATGAAGTGACCTCTTTAAGACGTGTTAGAATCATGAATATTAAGTTGGATGTTCCTGTTGGAGAATACAGAGAATTTACAGAAAAAGAGCTAAAAACACTGCATTTGCTTTTAGAGGATTCGACCAAGATACACGAAGCTAAAATAGCAAAAGACAGTCCCTCTAGATCTAATAGACCTGTTAAAGACACACCAACTAAAGACAGAGCCAAACCAAAAGATCAACCTAGTAGAGAATCTTCTAAAGGAGAGCGACCTAATCGTGAACGACCAATTAGAAACAGACGCAAAGACCATTAAATAATGAGTACAGTATCACCTTTTCATTTAGCCATTCCTGTTTACAACCTAGAGGAGTGTCGTCTGTTTTACAGAGATGTTTTAAACTGCGAAGAAGGAAGAAGTAGCGACCATTGGGTAGACTTTAACTTTTTTGGTCACCAATTAGTAATTCATTATAAACCTAAAACTAACGACGTTGAAACTGCAAATCAAGTGGATGGTAAGCATGTACCAGTACCACATTTTGGTGTAGTTTTAGATTGGGACGCTTTCGCGGAATTTGAAGCGCATTTAAAAAATAAAAATATTCAGTTTATTATTGAACCTTATGTTAGATTTGAAGGTTTAGTTGGCGAGCAAAAAACAATGTTTTTTAAAGACCCTTCTGGTAATGCCTTAGAGTTTAAAACATTTAGAGATCAGTCACAGTTGTTTGCAAAGTAACTTTCACTGGGTTTAGTTTAGGCAAACCCAACTAGTATTATAAAATTTACACCTCACAGATTTTAAAAACCTGTGAGGTCTTTTTTTACACTCATGCTTTCCAAAACTGACTATAAAAATTGTCAGTTTTTAATAATTTTTGAAGTAATAATCTATTATTGTTTAGTTAACAAAATCTTTTCAGTGGGTAAAACTTAATCTGCTAAACCAGTTTGTTGTAATGGAGTAACTTGTGCCTTACAGCTATAAAAAGTTAAGATAAATAAACCTAAAATTACTATTCTTTTTTATTATAAGTGATATTCATATATGCTGTTATTGTTCTTATTTAGTGTTATAATATTTGTTAGACCAAAAAAAGGCACGTAAATAAGCAAAAACAATGGTAATAAAGCTAATTGAACTATAATTACATAATTTGGCCAATCACCCAACAAATCTAGTACTGATCCAGAAAGTGGTTTATTATTTAAATAAGAATAGTTGGCATCCAACAGGTAGTTAATTACCATAATTATCAAAACATAAACCTGCAGTACTACAAAAGATTTAAATACACTTTTAAATTTTGGTCGCATTTTTAAGACCACTATAGCATAGGCTATAATTGTTAAAAGCCCAAGATGAACAATCCAATACCTTATATAATCATAACTAGGAAATCCTACCTCAATATCTGGAGTAATAACGCCTTGCGATGTACCTACTATGGTCCAAAATAATAAGATTTCGAAGAGTAAAAATCGTCTTGTTAAAGTGAATATAAATATAAACAAAGCCATAAAGCTACATAAAAACAAGGGTAAATCTGTTTGTAAACTGTAACCACCTTGTCCAATTTTATACAAATGAAAAATAGCCATAAAACCAGACACAAAAATACCTAAGCCTTTAAATACTTTAAACTTTAGATGATCTGATTGTGTTTTGATTAGATAAAATAAAAACCAACACAAAATTACAGCCACAACTATTGGCAGAAGATGCTCTAAACTTCCAAACTGAACACGAGATAGTATTTGCATAAAAAAACCTGAAATGATTAATTTCAGGTTTAAAAATAAGTAATTAATTTTTATTAGATTTTCTGTGACGTTCTCTAGCTAATAAAGTGTTTTTTAATAACATGGCTATAGTCATTGGTCCTACTCCACCAGGAACAGGTGTGATGTGACTAGCTTTTTTACTAACATTTTCAAAATCAACATCACCAGTTATACGGTAACCTCTTTCTTTAGTGTCGTCAGGTACTCTAGTAATACCCACATCTATAATAACAGCATCATCTTTTACCATTTCTGCTTTTAAAAAGTTTGGTACACCTAACGCAGAAATTATAATGTCTGCTTGACTTGTAATTTGTGTAATATTTTTAGTGTGACTATGTGTTAAGGTTACTGTACTGTTACCAGGAAACCCTTTACGACCCATTAAAATACTCATAGGACGACCAACAATATGAGAACGACCAATAACCACTGTGTGCTTACCTTTAGTGTCTACGTTATATCTGTCTAACAATTCTAAAATACCAAATGGTGTTGCTGGAATAAAGGTAGACATGTCTAATGCCATTTTACCAAAATTCATTGGATGAAACCCATCCACATCCTTATCTGGATGCACAGCCATTAAAACTTTTTGTGTATCTATTTGTTCTGGTAATGGTAACTGAATAATAAAGCCATCAATATCAGGATTATTATTAAGCTCGTCAATTTTATCTAACAATTCAACTTCACTGGTTGTATTAGACAATCTAACCATAGTAGATTCAAAACCAACACGCTCACAAGCTCTAACTTTACTTCCTACGTAAGTCAAACTTGCACCATCGTTACCTACAATAACTGCTGCTAAATGAGGAACTTTTTCGCCATTAGCTTTCATCTTGTCGACTTCCGCTTTGATTTCGTTTTTAATATCGTTGCTGACTTTTTTACCGTCTAGAATTGTCATATTTTATAGTTGTGTGTGTTAGTTAATTATATAAAATAAAAAAACATGAGTTACCTCATGTTTTTCATTGCATTCATCATTGCTTTTCCTTTTCCACCTTGCATCATTTTCATCATCTTACTCATTTGATCAAATTGCTTCAGTAATTGGTTAACTTCTTGAACCGAAGTACCAGATCCTTTACCAATTCGTTTTTTACGACTAGCATCAATAATAGATGGATTAGTACGCTCTTTAACTGTCATCGAGTGAATAATAGCTTCGATACCTTTAAAAGCATCATCGTCTATATCTATATCTTTCATCATTTTTCCAGCACCAGGAATCATTCCAATAAGGTCTTTCATATTACCCATTTTCTTGATTTGCTGAATTTGCTTTAAGAAGTCGTCAAAACCAAATTGATTTTTAGCGATTTTCTTTTGTAATTTTCTAGCTTCTACCTCATCAAATTGTTCCTGAGCACGTTCTACTAAAGAGACAACATCTCCCATTCCAAGAATACGATCTGCCATACGTGAAGGATAGAATACATCAATCGCTTCCATCTTCTCTCCTGTACCAATAAACTTAATTGGTTTATTTACTACAGATTTAATAGATATTGCTGCTCCACCACGTGTATCTCCATCTAATTTTGTTAAGATAACACCATCAAAGTTTAAAACATCATTAAAGGCTTTTGCTGTATTTACAGCATCTTGACCTGTCATAGCGTCTACTACAAATAATGTTTCTTGTGGTTGTATTGCTTTGTGAATATTAGAAATTTCTTTCATCATCGCCTCATCCACAGCTAAACGACCTGCTGTATCAATAATAACGACGTTATGTCCATTTTGCTTTGCATGCGCAATACCTGCTTGAGCAATAGCTACTGGATCTGTGTTTCCTTTATCACTATAAACATCAACTTTTATTTGATCTCCTACAACGTGTAACTGATCAACAGCTGCTGGACGATAGACGTCACACGCAACTAATAAAGGTTTTTTAGTTTTTTTGGTTTTTAAAAAGTTGGCTAATTTACCAGAAAAAGTAGTTTTACCAGACCCTTGTAAACCAGACATTAATATAATAGTTGGTGTACCAGACATGTTTATGCCTTCTACATCTCCTCCCATTAATTCAGTTAATTCGTCTTTAACGATTTTAACCATTAATTGTCCTGGTTGTAACGTTGTTAATACGTTTTGACCTAGTGCTTTTTCTTTTACTCTATTAGTAAATTCTTTAGCAATTTTAAAGTTAACATCGGCATCTAAAAGTGCTCTACGTACTTCTTTTAGGGTTTCGGCAACGTTTACTTCTGTAATGCTACCATGTCCTTTTAGTACGTGTAACGCTTTATCTAACTTTTCGCTTAAATTATTAAACATAATTTTTTCTGTTTTTAAGAAGCACAAAAATAGCAATTTGAAGCGTATTTACGAAGTTTCATATATAAATAATTCCATAAAAAAAGGCTACTAAAATTAGCAACCTTTTAAACATGATAATAATTAACTTAACTAAAACTAAATTTTTAATAGTTAGACTATCTAATGACTATATTATAATTATGTGATTATTTAATTATGTGCAGTCTTCAACTGTTATAACTATTGTAAATATTTGATATATATCAGGATTACTATATTGCGCTACCCTAACGTAAATGGTCTGCGGATTTGTAACATTTGTAAAGGTCGATGTCAATGAATTGGTGTTATTAACAGCATCATCATAAGATATATGATAACTAATACCAACATTACTTTGATCGCAATCTTGATAAAATTCATCTAAATTAAAAGTCTCTATTAAATCTCCATCCGCATCACAAATAGTGAGATTTATATCTTCAAAACAGCTAAATGGGTTTGGACTGCAATTTTGGGTCAATATGAGTTCTGAATCTTCCTGTTCTAAAACTAATTGTTCTGATTCACATTGTACAACTTCCCATTGTCCATTATAATTGTCTAATCCGCTAATTGTAATAAACACATACACATTCCCATCTATAGTCGTAATATCCCAAGTACCATTAAATAACATATCGCCTTCGTATAAAACAGTTATGTTATTATCTTCCTGAAAATTAAAATGGGTCAAGTAAGGTGAAAACCCATTTATTGTTGGTAACTGATCACAATCCATTAAATAATTAGCTATAGCTGTTTGGGTACAAGAACTTACACTGTCACAGCTATTACCTTCTAAGGTTATACTAGATTGTAAGGCTTGATTAGAATTTACTACAATTTGTTGCTCATCAGGTAAAACCATGGTGATAGGAAAGTTTAAACTAGCTACAATAGAGGTTTCTAACGTTTGCAAAAATAAATACAATGCTTCATCATTATCTATAGTTACGATATCTGCTAACTGGAAATCTGCATCATAAATGGAAACAGTCAATGGAAATTCAAAATCCAAACAATTAATATCTTCATCCAATGCAATTGTGCTAATTAAATTGAATAACGTAGAATTATATTCTAGTGTTTCACTTTGTTGATCAACACTATTAATAGTTTCATTTTGACAATTAAAAAATAAGCCAAACACTAATAATAGTTTAAAAAGAGGTTGTTTAAATTTCATTAAAATCACATATTTAATACACTAGTAGTCAGTATATGTTTTACATTGTTTCAAGTATAAAACAGTTGTTTATTTAAAATACCTACCTGATTATCAAAAAAAATAGTTCTATTTTGTAGTACTTTAATAAAATTATGTCAAAACAGTTATATAAAAATATTTGTGATAAATCCCGATTCGAGGCATTTTTTAAAAAGCACGCAAAAAGCTTACATAGCTTTTTATATTACAAGTTTGGAGACCGTTTAAATCCAGAAGACAAAACCCAAGAAGCTTTTATAAAGCTGTGGGAAAATTGTAAAAAAGTAAGTCCCGATAAAGCTAAAAGTTATGTTTTTACAATTGCAAACAACTTAATGCTAAATGAGGTTGCACACCAAAAAGTAGTCCTAAAACACCAACAGACAAAAACAACACATCAAACCAATTTATCTCCGGAATTTTTAATGGAAGAAGATGAATACCGTCAAAAGTTAGAAAAAGCTATAGCTAATTTAACTGAAGCACAACGGGTTGCCTTTTTAATGAATCGTGTGGAAGGTAAACGTTTTAAAGAAATTGCTGCACTTTTGGACATTAGTACCAAAGCTGTAGAAAAACGCATTTATGGTGCCTTAAAAAAATTAAGACAAGAAATAGATGGGTTATAAATTTTATTTTTTTACCCTAAGGGTAGGAATTTTCCGGATGGTCTTGTTATATAGTTAGATTAAAGTTATGAATAAAGAAGCACTAATATTAAAATGGTTGGACAACGACCTAACTCCTCAAGAACTTGAAACGTTTAAAGCGCTTGAGGACTATGAGGCTATAGTAAAATTATCTAATTACAGTCAAGGTTTTAAAGCGCCAGAGTTTAACACTGACCAGACTTTACAAACAATACTTACCAGTATTGAACAACCGCCAAAAAGACAAACTAATTGGCTATCTCCTTTACTTAAAATTGCAGCTATTTTAGCAATATGTTTTGGCGCCTATTATTATACCACAACGTTAGACACCACTATTAATACATATTATGCAGAAAAGTCATTAATACAACTACCGGACAACTCTGAAGTTAATTTAAATGCCTTATCCAAAATCACTTATAATCCAAAACAATGGACAGACAATACACGCAGCCTTAAATTGGAAGGTGAAGCCTTTTTTAAAGTTAAAAAAGGAAGCACCTTTAATGTTGTTACAACATCAGGAATAGTAACCGTTTTGGGAACAGAATTTAATGTTAAGCAACGTCAAAATTATTTTGAAGTTACCTGCTATGAAGGCTTAGTTAATGTGACTTTTAACAGTACTGAAACCAAATTAAAAGCAGGAGATTCCTTTTTAATAATTAATAACAAACCTATTGAGCGGTTAACTTTAAATGCAAAAAAACCAGATTGGTTAAACAGTCTAAGTAGTTTTATTAGCGTACCTTTAAGCGAAGTTTTAGACGAGTTTGAAAGACAGTATAATGTAAAAATTGATGCTAAAACGATTAAACAAGACGAATTGTTTTCGGGTAAGTTTACACACAATGACATTAATATAGCATTACAGTCCATAACACAACCACTACAATTACGCTATAAAAAAGTTAACAAAACCATTATTTTAACGCGTGAATAAATCGTTAAAAAAGACCCTATTATTAATTATTGCATTAGCCTTTAGCTTTTCTTTTTATGCCCAAAATAAAAAACTCCCTTTATTAGATGTCCTATCTACCATAGAGTATCAGTATAAAGTTAGTTTTTCTTATGCAGACAAAGTTATTAAGGGTGTTTTTGTGACGTTTGATAGCAAGGATTCTTTAGATGATATGTTATCAAAAATAGAACTCGAAACTGACATAAAATTCAACAAATTAGACGACCATTTTATTACCGTTACAGGCAATATAAATGGTTTTTCTTTTCAAAAATTAGACGAAATTACTATCTCTAATTACTTAACCACTGGTATAGACAAAAACAAATCTGGTCATATAACCATATCACCAAAATCCTTTGAAATTTTACCTGGTTTAATTGAACCTGATATACTACAAACCATACAAGCCATACCTGGTGTTTTAAGTGTAGATGAAACCGTATCTAATATTAATGTTAGAGGAGGAACACATGATCAAAACCTTATTTTATATGACGGAATAAAAATGTATCAATCAGGACACTTTTTTGGATTAATATCGGCTTTTAATCCGTATTTAACAAAACACGTCTCTGTTATAAAAAATGGAACAAGCGCACGATTTGGTGACGGAATTAGTAGTATGATTGACATGAAATTATCGGATAATATAGATGCCGATTTTAGCGCTGGAATAGGCATAAATATGATTACTGCAGATGGTTTTGCTATTATACCATTAACACCAAAAACACAACTACAATTAGCAACTAGACGTGCTATTACTGACCTACTAAATACACCAACGTATAATCAATATTTTAAACGTGTGTTTCAGGACTCTGAAGTGTCTAACACAGAACATTCGTTTAAAGACAATCAAACCTTTAGGTTTAGTGATATCTCATTAAAACTCTTACACAATATTACAGAAAAAGATAAATTACGTTTTACATTATTAAGTGTATTTAATCAATTAGATTTTGAGGAGTCCTCAAATAGTGATGCCTCAGTAAATAACAGTAATCAACTAAAACAACAAAACAGAGCATCTGCTATACAATATCAACATATTTGGAATAACAAATTCAACACCACAATTAAAGGGTATTACTCAAATTACGATTTAAGATCTTCGGACTATGATATGGCAAACAACCAACGTTTAATACAAGAAAATAAAGTAGTTGATACTGGTTTTAATATTGATGCTTACTATGATTTTAATACCTCTTTTTCAATTAATGGAGGTTATCAATTTAACGAAGTTTCGGTAAGTAATTTAGAAGAAACAAATGACCCTTTTTTAGATGTAAACCTAAAGCGAAGCTTAACAGCACATAGCGTCTATGCCGAAACGATATTACAATCCAAAAACAAAAAATCTTTAATTAAACTAGGGTTTCGTCATAATTACTTCAAAAATTTTAAAATAGGTGTTTTAGAACCAAGGTTACATATTAGTCAACGCTTTTTAAAACATTTTAGAGCCGAACTTTCAGGTGAATATAAAAGTCAAACCACTTCACAGTTAATAGATTTACAAAACGACTTTTTAGGTGTAGAAAAGCGTCGATGGGTTTTGGCTAACAATAATACCATTCCAATTCAAAAAAGTAAGCAGTTAGGTTTAGGGCTAACTTATAATAAAAACAAATTATTATTAAGTATTGAAGGCTATTATAAAACGGTTAATGGCGTGACTACCCGAAGTCAAGGATTGCAAAACCAATATCAATTTATTAATGTTAATGGAGGTTATGATGTTAAGGGTATTGATGTATTAGCCAACAAACAAATTAACCGTTTTAGTACATGGATAGGCTATAGTTATAGCAATAATAATTATACGTTTAAAGACTTAAATAACAGTAACGCTTTCCCTAGTAATTTTGATATAAAACATCAAATTAATTATGGTAGCACGTATAGTTGGCAACAACTAAAATTAGCTTTTGGTATCAATTGGCATTCTGGTAAACCTTACACGCAAGTCAATGACAATACGCCTATAATTAATAACACTATTAATTATAATGCACCAAACAGTAGTAGGTTAAGCTCCTATATTAGAGCAGATCTATCTGCTACATATCAATTTAAACTAGGCGAAAATAAAGCTGTTGTTGGAGCGTCTGTATGGAATATTCTTAACAGAGAAAATATACTAAACACCTATTATACTATTGATAATAATAAAGTCACTACTATTGAAAACACATCATTAGGGATAACACCAAATGTTAGTTTTAGAGTTTCGTTTTAGTTTGACTTTCTGAAAAAAATCCTATAATTTCGTTAACTCTTATAATAGTCTCTATAATTTTATGAGGCTAGATAAACAATATAAAAACATATAGATACTAAAACAATTATGGAACATTTAAAAAATAGAAAAGCAATAATTACAGGAGGAAGTAAAGGTTTAGGTAAAGCTACTGCTATTGCTTTTGCTAAAGAAGGGATTGATGTTGCAATTACTGGAAGAAATGAAGCAGACTTACAGGAAACCGTAACCCAATTAAAAGCATTAGGTGTCAATGCAATTTATGCTGTTTTTGATGTAGGTAATTACGAGGCTGTTAAAGACGGAATAAAAACTATTATAGACCAATTAGGAAAAGTAGACATTTTAGTAAATAATGCAGGAATAGCTGCTTTTGGGTCTTTAAATGATATGGAAGTTGACCAATGGAGTAAAATTATTCAAACCAACGTTATGGGAATGTATTACGTAACTAAAGAGGTTTTACCATATTTAATAAACCAAAACGAAGGAGATATTATTAATATATCATCAACTGCTGGATTAAATGGTAATGCTAATACATCTGCTTATTCTGCATCAAAATTTGCTGTGATTGGTATGTCAGAGTCTTTAATGAAAGAGGTAAGAAAAAATAATATTAGAGTTTGTACTTTAACTCCAAGTACAATTGCATCTGATATGTCTATTAATTTAGGTATCGCAGATAAAAACTCTGAAGACAGTGTTTTACAACCAGATGATTTTGCAGAGTTAATTGTAGCTGGACTAAAACTACCTAGAAGAGCAATGCTTAAAAGCGCTGCATTATGGTCTACAAATCCTTAAAAAATTGACAAAAAAAAGCCTCTTTATTTAAAGAGGCTTTTTATTTATAAGTATTGTCTTTTAATCCCTAATTAAAGGCATTGTGCTGCATCGCAACAAACCTTCTTGTTTTGCTATTTCGGCATAAGGCACTTCTTCTACTGTAAACCCTTTGTCGCGCAACCAAGTATTAAGTCTAGTAAAGTTTTTTTCTGAAATAATAACGTCTTCAGAAATACTAAAAATATTACTATTCATGTTAAACATTTCTTCTTTAGATATAATAAAACAATTGTCCTTTCCAAAGTAATTTAACAACCATTCATACTCAGTTTGGTCTCTAAAACCTTCTTTATGTAAAATTGCTTTATCAGTACCTATTGGTTGAAAACAACAATCTAAATGCAGTGCATTATCATAAGCATTAGTTTGCGATTTATTTAAATCAAAACTTTTAACTTTTTTATGCGGAAACTGTTGTGTTATATAATCTACTCCTGCTTGATTTGTTCTAGCTACGATATAGTCTGAATAATCGTCACCTCTATAAGTTCCAATAAAGATATAGTCATTGCAAAGCATTACGTCTCCTCCTTCGATGTGTACTTCCTCAGGTGGACGGATCACTTTTTTAGGGTCTATTGTATCAATTAAGTATTGAATAGCATCTAATTCATTTTCTCTTTCGGGTAGTATGTTTGCTTTTACAAACACATCATCAATTACAAAAGCAATATCTCTTGCAAAAATCTGATTGCAATTCTTTATTAATTCTGGTCTATAAACTTTTACATCGTATTTTTCAAATATCTTAGCTACAGCCTCCATTTCATTGACCATATCTGCTTCAATTGGGTAAGTACCTGCTTTGATATGCAAATACGATTTTGGGTCGTATGCTTCTTCTAGTTTTGGTGTTGGACCATTACTAACTGCTGTTCCTAAAACGACTGCTCTTAATCTAGAGGTTTCGTTTTTTACGTTTAGTTTTAACATAAAGTAAAGATATAAAAAAGCTTCATAATGATTTATGAAGCTTTTTTTAATATTAATAATTGAAATCTATCTTTCAGAAATTGATTTGAAAGACCTTAAGTTTTCTCCAATATATATTTGTCTTGGACGTCCAATTGGTTCCTTACGGTTACGCATTTCTTTCCATTGTGCAATCCAACCTGGCAAACGTCCTAAAGCGAACATAACGGTAAACATTTCTGTTGGGATTCCCATACCTCTATAAATAATACCAGAATAGAAATCTACGTTTGGATATAATTTACGATCTACAAAATATGAATCGCTTAAAGCTTCTTCTGCTAATCCTTTAGCAATATCTAATACAGGATCATCGATTCCTAAATCTCCTAATACTTCATCAGCAGCTTTTTTAATGATTTTTGCTCTTGGATCAAAGTTTTTATATACTCTGTGTCCAAAGCCCATTAAACGGAAAGGATCTTCTTTATCCTTAGCTTTAGCCATATATTTTTTAGTGTCTCCACCATCTTCCTTAATTGCTTCAAGCATCTCTAAAACTGCTTGATTTGCTCCACCATGTAATGGTCCCCAAAGTGCTGAAATACCTGAAGATAAAGATGCAAATAAACCTGCGTGAGATGATCCTACTATTCTAACTGTAGATGTAGAACAGTTTTGCTCATGATCTGCATGTAAAATTAATAACTTATCTAAAGCATTAACTAGGATTGGATTTTGTGTATAGTCCTGATTAGGTTTTTTAAACATCATTTTAAGGATGTTTTCTACATAGCCTAAGTTATCATCTCCATAATCTAATGGTAAACCTTTTTGCTTACGCATTGTCCATGCTACTAACACCGGAAATTTACCCATAATCTTACATACAGTATTGTACATATCCTCTTCTGAGTCTACGTTTACCGATGATGGGTTAAATGCTGTTAAAGCACTTGTTAAAGAAGAAAGGACACCCATTGGATGTGCTGACTTAGGAAATGCATCTAAAATTTTCTTTACATCGTCATCAACAACTGACTGCTCCTTAATATCTTTTTCAAATTTACTAAGTTGCTCTTTAGTTGGTAATTCACCAAAAATTAATAAAAACGCTACCTCAAGGAAATCTGCTTTTTCAGCTAATTCTTCAATAGAATAACCTCTGTATCTTAAAATTCCTTTTTCTCCATCTAAAAAAGTAATAGCACTCTCACATGATCCTGTATTTTTATAACCTGGATCAATAGTTGTCACACCACCTGTAACAGCTCTAAGATTTTTGATATCTATTCCTATTTCATTTTCAGTACCTACAATTAAGGGAAATTCGTGTTTTTCTCCATTAATTTCAAGCGTTGCTTTATTTGACATGTATATTGATTTAATGTATGTTTATTTAGAATTGTAAATTTACAAAAACTATAACGATTTAGAAAGGGTATTTATAATGGTTTTAACAATTTTAGTATAGGTTTAATTTATCAATATGAATAAAACTAAAAAAGCCTTTCAACTTACGCTGAAAGGCTTTGTATTTAGAATAGTAAATTACTTATCTTTTAATCTTGAATGCTTTATCTTTTGGATAGTAAGCTACTTCACCTAATTCTTCTTCAATACGAAGTAATTGGTTGTATTTAGCCATACGATCACTACGAGATGCAGATCCTGTTTTTATCTGTCCACAATTAAGTGCTACTGCTAAATCTGCAATTGTATTATCCTCAGTCTCTCCTGATCTATGAGACATTACTGAAGTATATCCTGCGTTATGAGCCATATTTACAGCAGCAATAGTTTCGGTTAAAGTACCAATTTGATTTACTTTTATTAAGATAGAATTAGCAATATCTTCTTTTATTCCTCTTGATAATCTTTCTACATTGGTAACAAATAAATCATCACCTACTAATTGTACTTTATCACCAACTTGTTCAGTTAAATATTTCCAACCTTCCCAGTCGTTTTCATCCATACCATCTTCAATAGAAATAATAGGGTAGTTTCTAGACAATTCTGCTAAGTAATCTGCTTGTTCTTTACTTGAACGTACTTTACCAGTTTCGCCTTCAAATTTAGAATAATCGTAGTTTCCATTAACATAAAATTCTGCAGCAGCACAATCTAAAGCAATCATTACATCGTCTCCAAGTGTATATCCTGCATTTTTAACAGCTATTGCGATAGTATCCAAAGCATCCTCAGTACCATCTAAAGTTGGTGCAAAACCACCTTCATCACCTACAGCTGTACTTAAACCTCTGTCATGTAATACTTTTTTCAGGTTATGAAAAATTTCTGTTCCCATTTGTAATGCATGAGAAAAGTTTTTGGCTTTGACTGGCATAACCATAAACTCTTGAAATGCGATAGGTGCATCACTATGTGATCCTCCGTTAATGATATTCATCATTGGCACTGGTAATGTATTTGCACTAACGCCTCCAATGTATCTATATAATGGCATCCCTAATTCTGCAGCAGCAGCTTTAGCAACAGCTAAAGATACTCCCAAAATAGCATTGGCACCTAACTTAGATTTATTAGGTGTACCGTCTATTTTACACATTAATGTATCTACATAATTTTGTTCAAAAACATTAACTCCTAAAAGCTCTTCAGCTAGAATATTATTTACATTATCTACAGCTTTACTAACTCCTTTACCCATGTATTTAGGTCCTCCATCACGTAACTCTACAGCTTCATGTTCTCCTGTTGAAGCTCCAGAAGGTACTGCTGCTCTACCAACATAACCGTTTTCTGTTTCAACATCTACTTCTACCGTTGGATTTCCTCTGGAATCAAAAATTTGTCTTGCGTGAACATTAATTATAATACTCATATGTGTGTGATTTTAGTTTATTAATTTCAAATTTAACGTTTAATTTTCAGCTATATATAGGATTTATAATAGAAATACATAAAATTTTATCTATAACGTTTTAGTAAAATAAAAAAGACAACGAAACTTTAAAATCGTTGTCTTTTTAATATTATTTATTTTTTATATTACTTATAAATTGGTCAAATAAATAGGATGAGTCATGTGGTCCTGGACTTGCTTCTGGATGATATTGTACAGAGAACACGTTTTTAGATTTCATCTTTAAACCTGCAACTGTATTATCGTTTAGATGCACATGCGTGATTTCAATGTCTGGATGCGCTTCAGCCTCTTCCCTATTTACTGCAAATCCATGGTTTTGAGATGTAATTTCACCCTTACCTGTAATTAAGTTTTTAACGGGATGATTTATTCCTCGATGTCCATTATGCATTTTGTAAGTCGAAATTCCGTTAGCTAAAGCGATTACTTGATGTCCTAAACAAATACCAAATAATGGCAAATCTCTTTTTATAACTTCTTTAGCTAATGCTTGAGCTTCTACCAATGGTTCTGGGTCACCTGGTCCATTAGACAAGAAATATCCATCAGGATTCCATGAATTTAAATCTTCAAATGTTGCATTGTAAGGAAATACTTTAACATAAGCCTCTCTTTTAACTAGGTTACGTAAAATATTCTTTTTTATACCTATGTCTAATGCAGCTATTTTGATTGGAGCATTTTCATCACCAATAAAATATGGCTCTTTGGTAGATACTTTTGATGCTAACTCTAGTCCACTCATAGATGGTACATCTGCTAACTGTTGCTTTAAACCATCTATATTATCTACATCTGTGGATATAATAGCATTCATGACACCATTGTCTCTAATATAACTAACTAAGGCTCTGGTATCCACATCTGAAATTGCAAGTAGATTATGCTTGTTAAGAAAGTCCTCTAAAGATCCGTTTGAGTCAACTCTTGAAAAATCATAACTAAAATTTTTACAGATTAATCCCGAAATTTTAATCGAGTCCGATTCGTTTTCGTTATCATTAACACCATAATTACCAATATGAGCATTGGTTGTTACCATAAGTTGACCAAAATATGAAGGATCTGTAAAAATTTCTTGATATCCAGTCATTCCTGTGTTGAAGCAAATTTCTCCAAATGCTGTTCCTTCTTTACCAACAGCTTTTCCATGAAAAATGGTGCCATCCTCTAATAAGATCAGAGCTTTTTTTAATCTTTGATATTTCATAATTCTAAAAGTTTCACAAAATTGCATAAAAAAAAGGATAATCTAAAATAGATTACCCTTTTTTAATGTCTTGCATCTTAATTAATGCTATAATAATTAAATATCTTGACAACATCTGCTTCCTCTTTGTAAGATAAATCATTATCGTCAACAAATTTTTCGACTAACTTTTTCTTGTCACCAAGTAATTTTAAAATTGATTTCTTTTTCAATTTAAATTCTTCCGTAGTTACTCCATCTTTTGAAACTGCATAACTATCATTAACAACATATTTATCTGGAGATGTTTTTTGCTTAGTCATTACATTAATCTGACCATCTTTAATTATCGCTTCGTATCTTTTTAAAAGCTTAACCGTAGCATGTGGCGTTAATTCAAAAAAGAATTTAGCTCTGCTATCTTCATCTCTATAGATCTTAGCAACATACTTATCAAATTTAACAGACTCTATTGCTTTTGCGTCAAAAACGAAAGAAGAGTCTTTGGCAAAATTTGAAACGATTTGGTTTGATTTAGCATTATAATTTCCGTTTGGTACTTTATAAACTTTACCTTCCTTTGAAGTGATTTCAATTGTAGCATCCTCAAATGCAAAAGGAGATCCTATAACAGCGCTTGATTTACCATTTGCTAAGTAAGCACCTTGGTAATTAACCGCATTAAACATATTTTGCTGACTATTATCCATAGTTGCAGATGATAAGTTTGAGCTAAAACCGTTACTTCCTTGTGCAAAGGATAAGGTTGATACTAATAAAGTAAAAATAAATAAGTAGTTTTTCATGTGTGATTTTTTGAATGTGTGTGTGTGTGTGTGTGTGAATTATATTTAATTTGATTTTGAAATAACACTATAATAATTTAGAATTCTAATAACGTCATATTCTTCTTTGTATGATAAATTTTCATTTTTAACAAAGTCTTGAATTAACTTTTTATGATTAGACAATAGTTTTAAAACAGACTTTTTGTTCAGTTTAAATTCTGTTACAGTTTTATCATCAATAGTTATGCCATAGCTGTCTGATAAACTAAACATATCAGAAGACGTTTTTTGTTTTGTTAAAACATTAATTTGACCATCAATAACTTTAGCTGAATACTTTTTCAACAACCTGATAGAAGCATGAGGCGTTAATTCAAAATAGAAATGGTCTTTATCGTTTTTATCTTTATATCGTGTAGCTGTATATTTATCAAACTTTACACTTTTAATGGTTTTGGATTGAAATACAAAAGAAGAGTCTTTGGCAAAATTAGATACAACTTCATCTGTACTTGCATTATAATTTCCGTTTGGCACTTTATATGATTTACCATCTGTAGTGTTAATTATAATAATAGCATCTTCAAAGGGAAATGGAGAACCAGAAACATCAGGTAGACTTGCATTAGCCAAATAATAACCTTGATAATTTACAGCATTAAATTTGTCTTGTAATCTAGAATTAAGATCTACTAAAGGAAGATTAGGATGCTTAGCTTGACCTGTAGAAACTTCGTTTTTAATAACTTGTGCTGACACCGAAGTCATAACTATAAAAGCAATAAGTAAAAAGATAGGTTTCATATAAAAATGTTTGCTTAAATGTAAAAAAAAAGAGATAAACTTATAAAGCTTATCTCTCTTTTAATAATAATTTAACAGCAAATTAAGAAACTATTCTTCTTCATTTGAAGCAACTGGAGGAGTAACAGTAGTGCTACTACCACCTCTACGACTTCTACGTGTAGTTTTCTTAGCTTTTTTATCTGCATTGTAGATTTCGTTGTAATCTACTAATTCAATCATTGCCATATCAGCGTTATCACCTAAACGGTTTCCTAACTTGATAATTCTAGTATATCCACCTGGACGATCACCAATTTTAGCAGCAACATCTCTAAAAAGTTCAGTTACAGCTTCTTTTTGACGCAATTTAGAAAATACTAGACGTCTGTTGTGCGTCGTATCATCTTTAGCCTTAGTGATTAATGGCTCAATAAATCCTTTTAAAGCTTTAGCTTTAGCAACAGTTGTGTTAATACGTTTATGTTCTATTAAAGAACAACCCATATTTGCCAACATTGATTTTCTGTGAGCAGTTTTTCTACCTAAATGGTTTACTTTTTTTCCGTGTCTCATGACATTTGTTTTTAATCATCATCTTGCTCAAACTCTTTATGAGGAGCAAAATATGATGTATTAGTCTTTATCTAGTTTGTATTTTGAAAGATCCATTCCGAAATTTAATCCTTTAACATTTACTAGCTCTTCAAGCTCTGTTAAAGATTTCTTTCCAAAATTACGGAACTTCATTAAATCATTTTTATTAAAAGATACTAAGTCTCCTAAAGTATCTACCTCTGCTGCTTTTAAACAATTTAGAGCACGAACAGAAAGGTCCATATCTACTAATTTAGTTTTAAGTAACTGTCTCATGTGAAGTGATTCTTCATCATAAGTTTCAGTTTGAGCAATCTCATCAGCTTCTAATGTAATACGCTCATCAGAGAATAACATAAAGTGGTGAATCAGAGTTTTTGCAGCTTCTGTTAATGCATCTTGAGGCGTAATAGAACCATCAGTCTGAATTTCGAAAACTAATTTTTCGTAATCCGTTTTTTGTTCTACACGATAATTCTCAATGCTGTACTTAACATTTTTAATTGGTGTGTAAATTGAATCAGTAAAAATAGTACCTATTGGTGCTGAAGCTTTTTTGTTTTCTTCTGCAGGAACATATCCTCTACCTTTTTCAACAGTAATTTCCATGTTGATATTTACCTTAGAATCTAAGTTACAAATCACTTGATCTGTATTTAATACTTGGAAACCTGAAATAAATTTCTGGAAATCTCCTGCTACAATTTTGTCTTGACCAGAAATTGAAATCGAAATAGATTCGTTATCCACATCCTCTATTTGACGCTTAAAACGAACTTGTTTAAGATTTAAAATAATTTCTGTTACGTCTTCAACAACACCTGCTATTGTTGAAAACTCGTGGTCTACACTTTCTATTCTAACAGATGTGATAGCAAACCCTTCTAGAGAAGATAATAAAACTCTTCTTAAAGCATTTCCTACTGTTAGTCCATAACCTGGTTCTAAAGGTCTGAATTCGAATTTACCTTCGAAGTCAGTTGAATCAATCATTATTACCTTATCAGGCTTTTGGAAATTAAATACTGCCATAATTTTTCTTCGTTTTAATTGTTATTTAGTTGCGCGGTTTATAAGTTTGAAGAAGCACAAATAAACCCTTTGGCTAAACACCAATGTTAATAATTTATTATTTAGAGTATAATTCTACGATGAATTGCTCATTAATATTTTCTGGGATTTGGATTCTAGCAGGAACAGAAACGTAAGTACCTTCCTTTTTCTCGCTATTCCAAGTAATCCACTCATATACATTACTAGAGTTTGATAAAGATCTATCAATAGACTCTAAAGATTTAGACTTCTCTCTTACAGCAACAACATCTCCAGCATTAAGTTGGTATGAAGGTATGTTTACTAACTCTCCATTAACAGTAATATGTCTGTGAGATACAAGTTGTCTTGCTCCGCTTCTAGAAGGAGATAATCCCATTCTAAACACTACATTATCTAATCTAGATTCACAAATTTGAAGTAATACTTCACCTGTGATTCCTTGAGCTGCAGTTGCTCTTTTAAACATGTTTCTGAATTGACGCTCTAAAATACCGTAAGTATATTTAGCTTTTTGCTTTTCCATTAATTGGATTGCGTACTCAGATTTTTTACCACGTCTTCTGTTGTTTCCATGTTGACCTGGTGGGTAATTTCTTTTCTCAAAAGACTTATCGTCTCCGAATATAGCTTCACCAAATTTACGAGCTATTTTAGTTTTAGGACCAGTATATCTTGCCATTTTTAAATTGATTTAAGAGTGATTATGAATTAAGGTCTAAATCTTATCCTTCGATAATCGTTAATCTCTTTGTTGATACTTGTTTTAAATTTTCAGTTTGCAAATTTATACAAAAAATTAATACCATCTGATAAACAGACGATATTAATTTTTTTATTGCTTAAGTAAAGTACTATGTAGTAAACTTATACTCTTCTTCTTTTAGGAGGACGACAACCATTATGTGGTAATGGAGTAACATCAATTATTTCTGTTACTTCAATTCCTGCATTATGGATAGATCGTATAGCAGATTCTCTACCATTTCCAGGTCCTTTAACATAAACCTTTACCTTTTTTAATCCAGCTTCTTTAGCTACTTCAGAAGCGTCTTCTGCTGCTAATTGTGCTGCATAAGGTGTGTTTTTCTTAGAACCTCTAAATCCCATCTTACCAGCAGATGACCATGAAATGACATCTCCCTTTTTATTTGTAAGTGAAATAATGATATTGTTGAAAGAAGCAGTAATGTGAGCTTCTCCAACAGCGTCAATAATAACTTTACGTTTTTTTGTGCTTTTAGCGTTTGTCTTTGCCATACTACTTATTATTTAGTTGCTTTTTTCTTGTTAGCAACTGTTTTTCTTCTTCCTTTTCTTGTTCTAGAGTTATTCTTAGTACGTTGACCTCTTAAAGGTAAACCAACTCTATGACGAATTCCTCTGTAACAACCAATATCCATTAAACGCTTAATGTTTAATTGTGTTTCAGAACGTAATTCACCTTCAATAGTATAAGTACCTACAGTTTCACGGATTGCTCCAATTTGATCATCTGTCCAGTCTTGTACTTTGATGTTTTCGTCAACTTTAGCCTCAGCTAAAATTTCTTGAGCTCTACTTCTACCTACTCCGTAGATATAAGTTAATGAGATCACTCCTCTTTTTTGTTTTGGTATGTCTACACCTGCGATTCTTGCCATAATTACCCTTGTCTTTGTTTGAATCTAGGATTCTTTTTGTTAATGACGTAAAGTCTACCTTTTCTGCGCACAATCTTACAATCTGCACTTCTCTTTTTAATTGATGCTCTTACTTTCATCGTATTAGTATCTATAGGTTATACGAGCCTTAGTTAAATCATAAGGACTCATTTCTAGTTTAACTTTATCTCCTGGTAACAACTTAATATAATGCATACGCATCTTACCCGAAATATGTGCGGTCACAATATGACCATTTTCTAATTCAACACGGAACATAGCATTTGATAATGCTTCAATTATAGTTCCGTCTTGTTCTATTGCTGCTTGTTTTGCCATAGTTAAAATATTAAGCTACTGCTTTTCTGTTTTTACCAGTTTTCATCAAGCCATCATAGTGTCTATTTAACAAGTAACTATTTACTTGTTGCATAGTGTCAATTGCAACTCCAACCATAATTAATAAAGATGTACCTCCGAAAAATAAAGCCCAACCAGATTGAACGTTAAGTAACTTAACAATAAATGCTGGGAACACAGCTATTAATGCAAGAAAAATAGAACCTGGTAAAGTTATTTGAGACATAATTTTGTCTAGATATTCAGAAGTTTCTGATCCTGGACGAATACCTGGAATAAATCCTCCGCTTCGTTTAAGATCATCAGCCATTTTATTTGTAGGAACGGTAATCGCAGTATAAAAATATGTAAATATAATAATCAATAATGCAAATACTAAATTATACCAAAATCCGAAGATGTCAGAGAAATTAGATTGTAACCATAATCCAGAAGCAGTATCTTTTAATAAAGATGAACCACCAATTAAACCAGGAACAAACATAATCGCTTGAGCAAAAATGATTGGCATTACACCAGAAGCATTAAGCTTTAAAGGAATATATTGTCTTGATCCAAATACATTTTTCTCGTAACCTCCAGTTGCTGAACGCCTAGCATATTGTACTGCAATCTTACGAACTGCCATTACTAACAAGATTGAAAGAAGAATAATAACAAACCAAATAACGATTTCAAATAAAATCATCATTACATTATTACCTGTTTCTAATCTAGAAGCAGCATTTTGTAAGAAAGATTTAGGAAGCGTAGCGATAATACCCACCATAATTAATAGTGATATACCATTACCAATTCCTTTATCTGTTATTTTCTCACCTAACCACATTGCAAAAATACAACCAGTTACTAGTATAACTATTGATGAGAAATAAAACATACCACCTTGCCCTAATAAAAAGGCCGAGTTTGGAATACCAAACATAGGTTGTAAACTAGCTAAATAACCTGGTGCCTGAACTAAACATATTGCTATAGTCAACCAACGTGTTATTTGAGTAATCTTTTTCTGACCACTAGCGCCTTCTTTTTGTAGTTTTTGCAAATAAGGAATAGCAATTCCCATTAATTGAACTACAATAGAAGCAGAAATATATGGCATAATTCCAAGTGCAAATACAGAAGCATTAGCAAATGCACCTCCTGTGAAGGCATTTAATATCCCAAAAATACCTTCTGATGTTCCAGTTTGTAGGCTTTCTAATTGGGTTGCGTCAATACCTGGTAATACTACTTGTGCTCCGAAACGATAAACTAAAAGTAGACCTAGTGTTACTAGAATTCTATTTCTTAGTTCTTCAATTTTCCAAACATTTTTTAATGTCTCTATAAATTTCATGCGTTCGATTGTTCTTATAAAGTTACAGCTTCTCCTCCTGCAGCTTCAATAGCAGCTTTTGCAGTAGCAGTAAATTTATGAGCTGTGATACTTAATTTAGCTTTTAACTCTCCTCTTCCTAAAATCTTAACTAGCTCGTTTTTACCAGCTAAACCAAGACCTACTAAAGTATCAAAATCTAAAGTATCTTTAATTTTCTTATCGTCAACTAATTGTTGAATAACATCTAAGTTAACACCTTGATGCTCTATACGATTAATGTTAGTAAAACCAAACTTAGGCACTCTACGTTGAAGTGGCATTTGCCCTCCTTCGAAACCTACCTTCTTAGAATAACCAGATCTTGACTTAGCTCCTTTGTGACCACGTGTCGCAGTACCACCTTTTCCAGAACCTTGTCCTCTACCTATTCTTTTACCTTGATTTTTAACTGAACCTTCTGCAGGTTTTAAATTACTTAAATCCATTTTCAGTATTATTATTTAGTTTCTTCTACAGAAACTAAGTGGTTTACTTTTGCTACCATACCTAAAATATTAGGTGTAGCCTCATGTTCTATAGTTTGTCCAATCTTCTTAAGACCAAGAGCTAATAAAGTTCTTTTTTGTCTTTGAGTTCTGTTGATTGCACTTTTAACTTTTGTTACTTTTATCTTCGACATTGCTGTTGTGATTATCCGTTAAAAACTTTTTCTAAAGAAACACCTCTTTCACGAGCAATCGTTTTAGGGTCTCTTAATTGTAATAAAGCATCAAAAGTAGCCTTAACAACATTATGTGGATTTGATGAACCTTGAGATTTAGATAAAACATCATGTACACCTACTGCCTCTAAAACTGTTCTCACAGCTCCACCAGCAATAACTCCTGTTCCAGGAGCTGCAGGAATAATATTTACTCTTGCTCCACCAAATTTACCTTTTTGTTCATGAGGTAATGTTCCTTTCATGATAGGGATACGAACTAGGTTTTTCTTAGCATCTTCTATTGCTTTTGCAATTGCACTAGCAACATCTTTTGATTTTCCTAAACCTTGACCTACAACACCAGCTTCATCTCCAACCACTACGATTGCAGAAAAACCAAATGCTCTACCTCCTTTAGTTACCTTAGTAACTCTTTGCACACCAACTAAACGATCTTTAAGATCTAATCCACTTGGTTTTACTAACTCTGCGCTTTTGTATTTTTGATACATAATTTCTTAGAATTTAAGTCCTCCTTCTCTAGCTCCTTCAGCTAACGATTTTACTCTACCATGATATAAATAACCACCTCTATCAAAAGCGATCGTTTCAACACCAGCCTTCAAGGCTTTTTCTGCGATAGACTTACCTACTAATGCAGCTAGTTCTACTTTATTTCCTTTTGCAGCAATATCTTTATCTCTAGAAGATGAAGCAGCTAATGTTTTACCAGTAACGTCATCTACTAATTGAGCATAAATTTCTTTATTACTTCTAAAAACAGCTAATCTAGGTCTTGCTTCTGTACCAGAAACAACCTTACGGATTCTGTTTTTAATTCTTATTCGTCTTTCGTTTTTTGTTAACGCCATAACTAATTATTATGCTGATTTACCTGCTTTTCTTCTTAATACTTCTCCAACAAACTTAATACCTTTTCCTTTGTACGGTTCAGGTCTTCTAAATCCTCTGATTTTAGCAGCAACTTGTCCTACTAATTGTTTATCATGAGAAGTTAATTTGATTATTGGATTCTTACCCTTATCAGACACAGTTTCTACTTGTACTTCTGGTGCTAAACTTAAAATAATGTTGTGTGAAAAACCTAAAGCTAGTTCAAGGACATTACCTTGATTAGAAGCTCTATAACCTACACCAACTAATTCTAATTGTTTAGTCCAACCTTTTGAAACACCTTCAATCATATTAAAAACTAATGAACGGTATAAACCATGCTTAGCTTTTTGATCTTTAGTATCTGTAGAACGTGTTACTAATACATTTCCATCTTCAACTTTTACTTCAACAGTATCAAAATATTGAGTTAACTCACCTAATTTTCCTTTTACTGTTATTGTATTGTTATCAACTGTTACAGTTACTCCTTCTGGAATGGCAACTGGATTATTTCCTATTCTTGACATTTTCTTCTGGATTTTAAATTAGTAAACGTAACATAAAACTTCACCACCAACGTTTTCTCTTTGCGCTTGCTTTCCAGTCATTACTCCGTGAGAAGTAGAAACGATTGCAATACCTAAACCATTAAGTATACGTGGTAATTCTGTAGAACTAGAATATTTACGTAAACCAGGCTTACTGATTCTTTGCAATTTTCTAATTACAGGTTCTTTTGTTTCCTTATTGTATTTTAAGGCAATTTTGATTGTACCTTGAACAGTAGAATCATCGAACTTATAACTTAAAACATATCCTTGATCGAATAATATTTTAGTAATGTCCTTTTTTAAATTTGAAGCAGGAATTTCTACAACTCTGTGATTAGCACGCACTGCGTTTCTAATTCTAGTTAAGTAATCTGCTATTGGATCTGTATACATATGTATTTATTTGCGGACTTGGTTTTCAGAATATCCCGAACCTAAGACCAATTAAAATTTTACCAACTTGCTTTTTTAACACCTGGTATTAAACCTTGATTTGCCATTTCTCTAAACATAACACGAGAAAGTCCAAAGGTACGCATATATCCCTTTGGTCTACCTGTTAATTTACATCTATTATGTTGACGTATAGGCGATGCGTTTTTAGGTAACTTTTGTAATGCTTGATAATCTCCAGCTTCTTTAAGAGCTTTACGTTTTTCAGCATATTTAGCTACTGTCTTCGATCTTTTAACCTCGCGGGCTTTCATTGATTCTTTAGCCATAACTTAGTTTTTTTGAAAAGGTAACCCTAATTCTGTTAATAATGATTTTGCTTCTTTATCTGTTTCAGCAGAAGTTACAAATGTAATATCCATTCCGTCAATTTTATTAACTTTGTCAATATTTATTTCTGGAAAGATAATTTGTTCAGTAACTCCTAAATTGTAGTTACCTCTTCCGTCAAAACCTGTAGCTTTTATTCCGTTAAAATCTCTAACACGTGGAAGTGCAGAAGTTATTAAACGATCTAAAAACTCATACATTCTTTCTCCTCTTAACGTAACTTTAGCACCAATTGGCATTCCTTTACGTAATTTGAAAGTTGCAACATCTTTTTTAGATAAAGTAGATACAGCTTTTTGACCTGTGATAGTTGTAAATTCATCAACTGCATAGTCAACCAATTTCTTGTCAGCAACTGCAGCCCCAACACCTCTAGATAATACTATCTTTTGTAGTTTTGGCACTTGCATTACATTACTGTATCCAAATTCTTCTGTAAGAGCAGCAATTACTTTGCTTTTATACTCTTCTTTTAGTCTCGGTGAATATTCCATAACTATATTACTTCATTTGATTTTTTAGAAAATCTGACTTTCTTATCACCTTCCATTCTAAATCCTACTCTAGTCTCTTCTCCTTTAGAAGTTAATAAAGATAGGTTAGAAATGTTGATAGATGCCTCTTTTTCTACAATACCACCTTGAGGATTTTGTGCACTTGGTTTAGTATGTTTCTTAACCATGTTTACTCCTTCAACTATAGCTTTGTTCTTCTCGATAAATACTTTTTGTACTTTACCTTCAGAACCTTTATGATCACCAGCTATAACCTTGACGATATCTCCTGTTTTTATTTTTAGCTTTGTCATTTTTTTATCAATTAAAGCACCTCTGGTGCCAATGATACAATTTTCATGAATTGTTTATCACGAAGTTCTCTAGCTACAGGTCCAAAAACACGTGTACCTCTCATTTCTCCCGTAGGATTTAAAAGGACACAAGCGTTATCATCAAATCTGATATAAGATCCGTCTGGACGTCTAACTTCTTTTTTAGTACGCACAACTACTGCTGTTGATACTGCTCCTTTTTTAATGTTTCCATTAGGAGTTGCATCTTTAACAGTGACAACAATTTTGTCACCTACAGAAGCATATCTTCTTTTAGTACCACCTAAAACACGGATAGTTAATACTTCCTTTGCTCCAGTGTTATCTGCTACTCTTAGTCTTGATTCTTGTTGTACCATAATTACTTCGCTCTTTCAATTATTTCAACTAATCTCCAACATTTAGATTTACTTAAAGGTCTTGTTTCCATGATCTTTACTGTATCTCCAATATTACAATCGTTTGTCTCATCGTGTGCAACATATTTTTTAGTTTTCAACACGAATTTTCCGTACATAGGGTGTTTTACTTTTTTAACTTCTGCAACAACAATTGATTTTTGCATCTTGTTACTAGTAACGATCCCGATACGCTCTTTTCTTAAGTTTCTTTTTTCCATCTTGTAAGCAGAATTATTTTAAATCTCTTTTAGTTAATTCTGTTGCAATTTTTGCAACCGTACGTCTTACTTGACGTAATTGAATAGGATTCTCTAAAGGAGAAACTGCATGAGCCATTTTTAAATCTGAATAGCTCTTCTTTGTTTCACTAAGTTTCTCTTGTAACTCAGCTACAGATAATTCTTTAATTTCTGATTGTTCCATAATATCAAATAAATTATGCTTCGTAATCTCTAGCGATTACAAACTTAGTTTTTACTGGTAATTTTTGAGCTGCAAGTCTTAATGCTTCTTTAGCTACTTCTAAAGGCACTCCTCCAACTTCAAAAAGGATTCTTCCTGGTTTAACAACTGCTGCCCAATATTCTACTGCTCCTTTACCTTTACCCATACGTACTTCAAGAGGCTTTTTTGTAATCGGCTTATCTGGAAATATTTTAATCCAAAGTTGACCTTCTCTTTTCATGTAACGTGTAGCTGCAATACGAGCTGCTTCTATTTGACGTGATGTTAAAAAATTAGAATCCAATGATTTTATTCCAAAAGTTCCGTTTGAAAGTAAGTGACCTCTACCAGAGTTCCCTTTCATACGTCCCTTTTGCATTTTTCTAAATTTTGTTCTTTTAGGCTGTAACATTTTTTCTGTTCTTTAAAAAATTACTTTCTACGACGTTGTTGTGGTTTTGAACCTCCTTGACGTCCACCTTTTCCTTGCTTCTTAGCTAAGCCAACAAGAGGAGAAAGCTCTCTTTTACCATATACTTCACCTTTCATGATCCATACTTTAACCCCTAATCTACCGTAAGTGGTATGAGATTCAACTAAAGCATAATCAATATCGGCTCTAAAAGTTGATAAAGGAATACGTCCTTCTTTGTAGTGTTCTGAACGTGCCATTTCAGCTCCATTCAAACGACCACTAATCTGTACTTTAATTCCTTCAGCATTCATACGCATTGTTGCAGCAATAGCCATTTTAATTGCACGTCTATAAGAAATTCTATTTTCAATTTGACGAGCAATACTAGTTGCTACTAAAAACGCATCAAGTTCAGGTCTCTTAATTTCAAAGATGTTAATCTGAACTTCTTTACCTGTAATTTTCTTAAGTTCTTCTTTCAACTTGTCTACCTCTTGTCCACCTTTTCCGATAATAATACCAGGTCTAGCAGTAGTGATAGTAACGGTTACAAGTTTTAAAGTTCTCTCAATAATTACACGAGATACACTAGCTTTAGATAAACGCGCGTGAACGTATTTTCTAATCTTATCGTCTTCGGCAAGTTTATCACCATAATCGTTTCCTCCGTACCAGTTAGATTCCCATCCTCTGATAATTCCTAAGCGATTTCCGATTGGATTTGTCTTTTGTCCCATATCTATCTTAGCTTTGTGTTTTATTATTAGCTCCAACCACGATAGTTACGTGGTTTGAGCGTTTTCTTATTCTGTGAGCACGTCCTTGTGGTGCTGGACGTAATCTTTTTAACATAGATCCACCATCTACTCTTATTTCTTGAACAAATAATTCAGCATCTTCGATACTTGCATCTTCATTCTTAGCTTGCCAATTAGCTATCGCAGAAAGTAATAATTTCTCTAAACGATTTGAAGCTTCTTTTTGACTAAACTTTAAAATATTAAGTGCCTTTTCTACGCGTTCACCTCTTACTAAATCGGCTACTAAACGCATTTTTCTTGGTGACGTAGGACAGTTATTAAGTTTAGCGAAAGCTATTTGCTTTTTACCTTCCTTAATAGCGTCTGCCATTTGTTTTTTACGACTTCCCATAGCTTACTTTTTACCTTTATTTTTAGCACCAGCGTGACCTCTAAAAGATCTTGTTGGTGAAAATTCTCCTAACTTATGTCCAACCATGTTTTCTGTAACGTAAACTGGAACAAACTGACGACCGTTATGAACTGCTATTGTTTGCCCAACAAAATCAGGTGTTATCATACTTGCTCTTGACCAAGTTTTAATAACAGTCTTTTTGTTAGCTTCCACATTGTCAGCTACTTTTTTCTCTAATTTATAGTGAACGTAAGGTCCTTTTTTTAATGATCTTGCCATGATTTCTTATTTCTTTCTACGTTCTACAATATATTTATTACTCGCTTTAGTTTTAGAACGTGTTCTATATCCTTTAGCTGGTATACCGTTTCTAGAACGTGGATGTCCACCTGATGACTTACCTTCACCACCTCCCATTGGGTGATCAACTGGATTCATTACAACTGGTCTTGTTCTTGGTCTTCTACCTAACCATCTACTACGTCCAGCTTTACCTGAAACAAGTAACTGATGATCTGAATTAGAAACTGCTCCTATCGTTGCCATACATGTAACTAAAATTAATCTAGTTTCACCTGATGGTAATTTAATAGTAGCAAACTTACCATCTCTAGCCATTAACTGAGCAAAAGCTCCAGCACTTCTTGCCATTACAGCACCTTGTCCCGGTCTTAACTCAACACATGAGATAATTGTTCCTAATGGAATATTAGCTAATGGCATTGCATTTCCAATTTCCGGAGAAGAACCTTCACCTGAAACAACAGTTTGACCTACTTGTAAACCATTTTGAGCAATGATATAAGTTTTCTCACCATCTTGGTAATTCAATAATGCGATAAACGCTGTTCTGTTTGGATCGTATTGTATTGATGCCACTTCAGCAGGAATACCTGCTTTAGATCTTTTGAAATCAATTATACGATATCTACGTTTGTGACCACCACCTTTATAGCGCATGGTCATACGTCCTTGACTGTTTCTACCACCTGATCGTTTTTTCGGAGCTAATAAGCTTTTTTCCGGCTTGTCAGTAGTAATGGCGTCAAATCCGTTTACTACTCTAAATCGCTGACCTGGTGTGATTGGTTTTAATTTTCTTACTGACATTTGTCTTTAATTACATGTTAGTGTATAAATCAATCATTTCACCTTCCGCCAGTTGTACAATTGCTTTTTTCTTAGCATTTGTTTTACCATGTTGAATACCAGTTTTAGTAAACTTGGTACTTCTATCTGGACGGACATTTATAGTACGAACTTTTTCAACAGAAACTCCATAAGCAGCTTCCACTGCTTTTTTGATTTCTACCTTGTTCGCCTTAGTGTTCACAAAGAAACTATAGCAGTTGTTTAACTCGCTATTAGCAGTTGCTTTTTCTGTGATTATAGGTTTAATTAAGATATTCATTTTGCTTCTATTTACTTAAATTCGACTCAATTCCTTCTAAAGAGCTCTCTAAAAGGACAACTTGATTTGCATTTAATATTTTGTAAGTACTTAATTCTGAGGCCATTATAACTTCTGAGCCTTTCAAATTACGTGACGACAAATATACATTATTATTTGACGTACCCAACACAAACAGTGATTTTTTGTTTTGTAGGTCTAACGCATTTAATACAGCTGTAAAGTTTTTAGTCTTTGGAGCATCAAAATTAAAGTCCTCTAGGACGATAATAGACTTTTCATTTGCCTTAATACTTAAAGCCGATTTACGCGCTAAACGTTTTAAGCTTTTATTAAGTTTGAATGAATAGTTTCTAGGTCTTGGTCCGAACATACGTCCTCCACCTCTAAAAACTCCTGACTTAATACTACCTGCTCTGGCAGTACCTGTACCTTTTTGTTTTTTAATCTTACGTGTACTTCCAGTAATCTCAGCACGCTCTTTAGCTTTGTGAGTTCCCTGTCTTTGATTTGCTAAGTATTGCTTAACATCCAAATATACAGCATGATTATTAGGTTCAATAGCAAAAACACCATCAGAAAGGTCTGCCTTTCTACCTGTTTCTTTTCCGTTTATATCTAAAACTGCTACTTTCATTATTTTCTGATAATTACATAAGCGTTTTTATGTCCAGGTACACAACCTTTAACAACTAGTAAGTTCTTTTCAGGAACTACTTTTAAAACTCTTAAATTTTCAACTTTAACTGAATCTGTTCCCATTCTACCTGCCATACGCATTCCTTTGAATACTCTTGCTGGATAAGATGCTGCTCCAATAGATCCTGGTGCTCTTAAACGGTTATGTTGTCCGTGAGTAGCTTGACCTACACCACCAAACCCATGACGTTTTACAACTCCTTGGAATCCTTTTCCTTTTGATGTACCTGATACATCAACAAATTCACCTTCTACAAAGTGCTCTACAGTGATTGCATCACCTAACTTGTACTCCGCATCAAAACCTTTAAATTCAACGATTTTGCGTTTTACAGAAGTCCCTGCTTTTTTAGCATGACCTAAGTCAGCTTTAGTAGCACTTTTTTCTGTCGCGTCATCGAAACCAAGTTGCACAGCATTATAACCGTCAACTTCTTCAGTTCTGACTTGGGTAACGATACATGGTCCAGCTTCGATTACTGTACATGGTACATTCTTACCATTTTCATCGAAAATGCTGGTCATACCGATTTTTTTTCCAATTAACCCAGACATAATTATTATTTATTTATTATTACTATTTATTAAAAAATATTCAAGGCCGAAAATACGTTTCAGCCTTGAATTGTATTTTTACCGTTTTTCCTTCGCTCGAAGCTTAGGACATGTTTCGCTTAAAATCTTTAAACGAATAAATTACTTATACTTTAATTTCAACTTCTACTCCACTTGGTAATTCAAGTTTCATTAAAGCATCAATAGTCTTTGAAGATGAAGAGTAAATATCTAATAATCTCTTGTAAGAGCTTAATTGAAATTGTTCTCTAGACTTCTTATTTACGTGTGGTGAACGTAATACAGTAAAGATTTTTTTATGAGTTGGTAATGGAATTGGTCCAGTTACTACAGCTCCAGTACTTTTTACTGTCTTTACAATCTTCTCAGCAGATTTATCTACTAAATTGTGATCGTAAGATTTTAATTTTATTCTAATTTTTTGACTCATTTCTTTAAGATTTACGATTCAACGCCTTTAGCAGCTTTAATTACTTCTTCTGAAATATTAGAAGGAGTTTCAGCATAATGTGAAAATTCCATTGTAGAAGTTGCTCTACCAGAAGATAATGTTCTTAATGTTGTAACATAACCAAACATTTCAGATAATGGCACAGTAGCTTTAATTGTCTTAGCTCCAGCACGATCACCCATACCTTCCATCATACCTCTTCTTCTATTTAAATCTCCAACAATGTCACCCATATTTTCTTCAGGAGTAATTACCTCAAGCTTCATGATAGGCTCCATTATTACAGCTTTAGCAGCTTTAGCACAGTTTTTAAATCCTAGCTTAGCAGCCAACTCAAAAGATAATTGATCAGAATCCACATCATGGTAAGATCCATCTTTCAAAGTAACTTTCATTGAATCGATTTCATAACCTGCTAATGGACCGTTAACCATTGCCATCTTAAATCCTTTTTCAATTGAAGGGATAAATTCCTTAGGAACGTTACCACCTTTAATTACAGATTCAAACTGTAATCCAACAACACCTTCGTCTGCTGGTTCAACAGTAAATACGATATCGGCAAATTTACCACGCCCACCTGATTGTTTCTTATAAACTTCTCTATGATCTGCCGATGCAGTAATAGCTTCTTTATATTCAACTTGAGGTTGACCTTGATTAACTTCTACTTTAAACTCACGTCTTAAACGATCTACAATTACATCTAAGTGAAGCTCTCCCATTCCAGAAATATAGTCTGACCTGAAGCCTCATCTGAACGCACTGTAAACGTTGGATCTTCTTCTGCTAATTTAGCTAAACCAATACCTAATTTATCAACATCAGCTTTAGTTTTAGGCTCAACCGCAATACCAATTACTGGATCTGGGAAGTCCATAGACTCTAAAATGATTGGATGATCTTGGTCTGATAAAGTATCTCCTGTTTTGATAGATTTAAATCCAACAGCAGCTCCAATATCACCAGCCTCGATAAAATCAATTGCATTTTGCTTGTTAGCATGCATCTGATAGATACGAGAGATACGTTCTTTTTTACCAGAACGATTATTTAACACATAAGAACCTGCATCTAAACGACCAGAATAAGCTCTAAAAAATGCTAAACGTCCTACGAAAGGATCCGTTGCAATTTTAAACGCTAATGCTGCGAAAGGTTCGTCAACACTTGGCTTACGTAATTCTTCTTTTTCAGTATCTGGATTCATTCCTTTAATACCTTCCTTGTCCATTGGAGAAGGCAAGTAACGACATACAGCATCTAACAAGAACTGTACACCTTTATTTTTAAAAGCTGAACCACAAATCATAGGAATGATAGCCATATCCATTACAGCAGCTCTAAGCGCTTTATGCACTTCTTCTTCTGTAATTGAATCTTCATCTTCCATGAATTTCTCTAAAAGATTCTCGTCATAACTAGCTACTTCTTCAATTAAAAGTGCACGGTATTTACGAGCTTCTTCTTTCATATCCTCAGGAATTTCGATAACATCGAAAGTTGCTCCTTGAGTTTCATCGTGCCATACAATAGCACGGTTTTTTACTAAATCTATGATACCTTTAAAATCTTCTTCATCACCAATATTTAAAACAATTGGCACTGCGTTAGACTTTAACATATCTTTTACTTGTTGACAAACAGCTAAAAAGTCAGATCCTTGACGGTCCATCTTATTAACAAAACCAATTCTTGGCACTTTATAATTGTATGCAAGTCTCCAGTTAGTTTCAGATTGAGGCTCAACACCATCAACTGCACTAAACAAGAATACTAAACCATCTAATACACGTAAAGATCTATTTACCTCTACAGTAAAATCAACGTGACCTGGAGTATCAATAATATTAAAATGATAATCCTTTGTTGTTGGAGTAGGTTCTGCATTTTCTAATGGGAACTTCCAAGTACAAGTTGTAGCTGCAGACGTAATAGTAATACCACGTTCTTGCTCTTGCTCCATCCAGTCCATTGTAGCAGCACCATCATGCACTTCTCCAATTTTGTGCGAAACACCTGTATAATAAAGAACACGCTCTGTTGTTGTAGTTTTACCTGCATCAATGTGAGCTGCAATTCCAATGTTTCTTGTATATTTTAAATCTCTAGCCATGTCTTATTAAAATCTAAAGTGAGAGAATGCTTTGTTTGCCTCAGCCATCTTGTGAGTATCTACACGTTTTTTAACTGCTGCTCCTTCTTCTTTAGCTGCTGCTAAAATTTCTGATGCTAAACGCAATGCCATAGATTTTTCGTTTCTCTTACGAGAATAACTAATTAACCATTTCATTGCAGTTGAAACCTTACGATCTGCACGTATTGGATTAGGTATTTGAAATGTTGCTCCTCCAACTCTACGACTACGTACTTCTACGTGAGGCATAACGTTTGATAACGCATCTTTCCAAATTTCTAAAGCTGTTTTTTCTTCGTCTGTCTTCTTTGTATCTACGATGTCAATTGCATCATAAAACACTTTAAAGGCTACAGACTTCTTTCCGTCCCACATCATCATGTTAACAAATCTAGTTACTAACTGATCGTTAAAGCGAGGATCTGGTAAAAGCGGTCTTTTTTTCGCTGCTCTTTTTCTCATGTCTTCTTCTTAAGTTTTTAATTAACTTTTAGGGCGTTTTGCACCATACTTAGATCTACGTTGTGTTCTACCTGCAACACCTGCTGTGTCTAAAGCACCACGAACGATGTGATATCTAACTCCTGGTAAATCTTTTACCCTTCCACCTCTAACCAATACTATCGAGTGCTCTTGTAAATTGTGACCTTC